>Ga0118677_10002463_pt1 | contig 37190 bp, 28 predicted proteins | sample AliMusrvi5mmetaG_FD_86154 | JGI IMG/M metagenome (GOLD analysis project Ga0118677, IMG submission 86154)
CATGCAGTTTCATCGGGAAACCGTTGAGTAAAAAACAATGTATTCATGTCCTTTTTCATGCAAAGTTACATCAAGGGTACGCCAAACAATGTCGTAGTGTATAATTGTGAGGAATCAAATTTTATTATTATTTTCTGATGATCCGGAATTCTCCGTTCACCTCCAGTTTGATGATCTGCGAAGGCCTGAAATTGCCGGGCTGCCCGAAGGAAGCATCCACCGCGTGGTCGACCCCTTCAATGATCCTCTGGTCAATGGCGTTGTAGTTCACCGGTGGAATTTCTCCCGAGAGGTTTGCGGAAGTCGACACGATGGGTTTGCCCAACTGCCTGATCAGCTGCCGGCAGAATTCATCTTTAACGACCCTGATGGCCACGGAACGATCGTCGGCAATGACATTGGCGGCGAGGTTCTGTCCCTCGGGGTAGATGATCGTCAGGGGGGATTCGGCAAAGTCGATGAGGTCCCAGGCCATTTCAGGCATGACCTTCACATATCGCTGGATCCTTTCAGGCGTATCGGTCAGGATGATCATGCTCTTGCTCTCTGTCCTGTTCTTCAGTTTGTAAATCTTCTCAACGGCAGCGGCATTGGTGGCATCACAACCGATGCCCCAGATGGTGTCGGTGGGGTATAGGAGGATGCCTCCCTCCTTTAAAATCCGGATACAACGACTGATTTCCTCGTCGGCAGAGGTGGTGGGTCTCTTCATGTTGAACAGTGTAAGGTTTCTGTATCGCGCGGTGTTGCCCGGCCCCGATCAGTTACGCGATAGATAACGGGAAAGTTGTGGACAAATTGCCCGACAATTACGTATGTTGAAAATCAGGGATTGATGTTGTGTAGCAGCCTGGATGTCAGCTGTTCATTCCTGATTTCATATCCGCACCGGAAATGTTTTTCAGGGCAGATTGTGTACCCGTGCAGTCCGCACGGACGGCAGGCCAGCGGGTGATCAATTTCCACCACGACCGAATCGTCTGACAAGGGGCCGAAGCCAAATCCGGGAATCGTCGAACAATAGATGGCTGTAACAGGTGCGTTGACCGCCGAAGCCAGGTGCATGGGAGCCGAGTCGTTGGTGAAATTCATCGCTGCATGCTGCATCAGGGCCGCCGACTGCAGGAAGGTCAGTTTCCCGGCAAGGTTCACAGCCCGGGGATGCGCGGCCTGTTCGATGATCGCGGCACAAAGGTCCTGGTCATTTCCTGCTCCCAGCAGGTAAACGGCCGAACCGACAGGGATCTGCCTGATAAGTTCTACCCATTTTTCAACGGGGTACTGTTTGGTGAACCACAGCGATGCAGGGGAGAGGGTGTAATAAATGCCGGTGTTGAACGGTGTAACATGAGCGGCGTCTGCGGCAGAGGGGTAGAGCCGTGGCATGCAGGCACCCTTCCCGGTAATCTCTTCGACCAGTAACAGGTTGCGGTAGATCTCATGAATGCCGTCGAGGGTATGGGCAATTTTCCTGGTAAACAGGAAGGAGAGCGGGTTCTTGTCAAAGCCAATGGTCATCGGCGCACCGGAAAGGGCCGTCAACAGTCCGGTCTTGAAAAAGCGCTGGAGATTGACAACCAGGCTGTACTTGTTTCTCCGTACCCGGCGCATCAGCCGGACGAAGTTGGTGGTTGAATGGCTCCGCTTGTCCCATACCAGCACCTCATGCAGAAAGGGATGGGCGGTGAACAGCGATTCATTGCCCTTTTTCACCAGCAGGTCAATGCAGCTGCCGGGGTAATACTGGTGTAATTTCTCCACGACGGGGGTAGCCAGGATGACATCTCCGATGGAGGCGGTTTGGATGACCAGGATCTTTTTCGTCATACGGCAACGTCAAATTCGCGTAATGCCTGGTTCAGGGAGGTTTTCAGGTCTGTCGACGGCTTCCGCTGCCCGATGATCAGGGCGCAGGGTACCTGGTAGGTGCCGGCAGGAAAAACCTTGGGCAGGGTTCCCGGGATGACCACCGAACGTTCGGGGACATAACCCTTGTATTCTATGGCTTTATCGCCGGAAACATCGATGATCCTGGTGGAACCGGTCAAAACGACATTGGCGCCCAGCACCGCTTCGCGCCCGACCCTTACCCCTTCGACCACGATAGATCGGGAGCCCAGGAAACAATGGTCTTCAATGATCACGGGTGCCGATTGTACCGGCTCCAGCACCCCGCCGATGCCCACCCCTCCGCTGAGGTGGCAATGGCTGCCGATCTGGGCGCAGGAACCTACGGTAGCCCAGGTGTCAATCATGGTTCCGGGACCAACCCAGGCACCGATGTTGATGTAAGAGGGCATCATGATCACCCCCTCTGAAATAAAGGCGCCATAACGGGCAATGGCATGCGGCACAACCCGGATGCCGAGTTTGTCATAGTCTCTCTTCAACGGGATCTTGTCATAAAACTGGAAAGGCCCCACCTCGGTCAGCTCCATCTTCATGATGGGAAAGTAAAGGATCACCGCCTTCTTGATCCATGCATGGGTAAGCCAGCCTCCTGCCTCCGGGCTGGCAATCCTGAGCGCACCCCGGTCAAGACGGGCAACAACCTCCATGATGGCCTCCCTCGTTTGTTCCTGCTTCAGCAACTCCCGGTCCTCCCAGGCTGATTCTATCATTGATTTCAAGTCGGTCATAAAACGTCTAAATTTAAAATCTCCCGGCAAAGCAGAGGATGTTTAACCTGTTGCTGTTTTACCTTCGGATCCCGTTTTTATTTGCAACACATCTGATGTAACCTCAAATTGTACCTTGATCTGTTCTGGGTTCTCTACCTCTTCTTTGTGCCCTGTGTAATTTGTCACACGTCACCTTTTCCCCCGAATACTCTTTTCCAAAATTAGATAAAATTTCAAATCTTTGTACCTTTGCACAAAATAGCGGTAAATGGGCAGGATTGTTGCAATTGATTACGGGCAGAAACGGACCGGGCTGGCTGTGACTGACGAACTGAAGATCATCGCTACAGGTCTGACTACCGTCAAAACCGGCGACCTGCTTGACTTTTTAAAGGATTATATCCTGAAAAACAATGTCGAGTGTTTTGTGGTTGGCGAGCCAAAGCAGATGAACAATACAGCCTCAGAGTCGGCAGTGTTCATAGAGCCCTTTGTGGAAAAGCTAAGGAAGACCTTTGCTGCCATTCCTGTTCACCGCATGGATGAGCGTTTTACCTCGAAAATGGCCACCTGGACCATCCGGGAGGCAGGGTTGAAAAAAAAAGACAGGCAGGACAAGGCACTGGTTGATACGGTGAGCGCTACGATCATTCTCCAGTCGTATATGGAGATGATAAGTTACGGCGCCCGCTAGTTGCCCTGGGTGAGAAGGAGCGGCCGGTATCCGTCTGCGTGAATTGTTTAATAAAAAAAAAAGAGAAAATATGATATTGCCGGTAGTTGCCTATGGACATCCTGTATTGAAGAAGGTTGCAGAACCGATTGATGCGGTCTATCCTGATTTCAGCGGGTTTCTTGAAAATATGTGGGAGACCATGTATCAGTCTGACGGGGTAGGGCTGGCAGCCCCCCAGGTGAACCGGTCCATCAGGGTTATCGTGATCGATGCCTCTGCCTTCGCAGAAAAATACCCGGAAGCGGAGCACTTCAGGAAGGCCCTGATCAATGCTGAGATCTACCAGGAGGAGGGCGAGGAGTTCTCCTTTAACGAAGGTTGCCTTAGTTTTCCCGGACTTCGCGAGGACATTATGCGCAAACCGGTGATCCATATTCGATATCTGGACGAAAATTTTGTGGAACACGATGAACAGTATGATGGGGTTCTGGCCAGGATCATCCAGCATGAATATGACCATATTGAGGGCATTGTATTTGTAGACCGTCTGCCCTCCCTGAAAAAAATGCTGCTGAAACGCAGGCTGGCCGAGATCAGCAAGGGGAATGTGGAAGTTTCGTACAAGATGATGTTTCCCCAGATTAAAAAGGGCAGAAAATAATCGATTATTGAACCGATATTTTGTAACAATGAAAAAAACGACAGTATTATTAGTTTGTGGTGTTTTTGCAATACTTGCAGGTTGCAGCCCCTCGCGGGAAAAAACGGTATCCAGGATCCATGGCCTTGAAAAGCAGCTCTTTGCTCCCGAATCGGTCAGTTTCGACAAGGAAAAGGCCGATACCCTGTTACAACTTTATGCCGCCTTTATCAAAGACCATCCCCAGGATACCATGTCGCCGGGATTTTTGTTTAAATCGGCCAATGTGATGATGAATATGGGCGAAGGAGGAAAGGCGGTCACATTGTTTGACCAGTATATCCAGAATTATCCTGATAAGCCGAAAGCCGCCATCTGCATGTTTTTCAAGGCATTTGTCTATGAAAACGTGGTCCACGATCTTGACAGGGCGCGTGAAACTTACCTGCAGTTCATGGAAAAATATCCCAAAAACGATTTCGTCAAGGATGCAAAACTGGCCCTGTTGAACCTGGGCAAATCACCCGACGCGCTTGTCAGGGAATTCGAGGCAAAACGCCACGCCGACAGCCTCCGGGTCGCCGACTCCCTTGCCAAAACCGCCAAACCCAAAAAACATAAATAACCCCTCCTGCATTCCTGTATTATTTAAAAAGGCTTTCCAGTAAATTGGACAGTCCTGTGGGGGAGATGTTTTCAAACAGACGTCCTTCGTACGAATAGGCTATTTCGCCGCGTTCCTCCGACACGATGATGGCGATTGCATCCGATTTTTCGGTAATCCCTACGGCAGCCCTGTGGCGTAGTCCGTAAAAGGGAGGGATCGTTGCTTTGTTCGATACCGGCAGGATGCAGCGCGCCGCCCTGATCTTGTCGCCGATAATCACCACCGCACCGTCGTGCAGGGGACTGTTTTTAAAGAAGATCGTTTCAATAAGCACTTCGGAAATGTAGGCTTCGACCTGTTGTCCGGTGGCAATATACTGGGCCAGTTCGTTTTGCTGTGCAATGACGATAAGGGCCCCGGTTTTTGTTTCGGCCATCTTCTGGCAGGCCTTCACGATCTTGTCGATGTTAAGGTTGATGGGATTGTTTACCTTGAACCGCCAGAAGAGGAATCGCCGCCGTTGGTTCTTGATGATGCGGAGGTTCCCGACCATCAGCAGGAACTGCCTTATTTCGGGCTGGAAGACCACGATCAGCGCAATAACCCCGACACTGATGAACTGCCCCAGGATCTCGGTGAGCAGCTGCATATGGAATGCCTTGACAACCTTCCAGATAAGGTAAAGGGCAATGATGCCGATAAAGATCCGGATACCGGCCGTTCCCTTGACCAGGTTGTAAATTTCATATAACAGGATGGCAAACAGGATAATGTCAACTACATCAACGATACGCAAAGAAAACAGGCCTACAAGCAACATATGGTTTGATTAAAAAGAATAGTACAAAGGTAATGTCTGACAGCGCCGATCCTTCAGATCAGATATCTTTTCAAAGTTAACAAATTCCCGTTATCCGGCCAATTTCACGAGCCGGACAGCCTCCGACGCCTCCTTTACATCGTGTACGCGCAAAATGGATGCCCCTTTCAGCAAAGCGATAGTATTTAACACGGTGGTTCCGTTCAGGGCCTGCTGCGGTGAGGTGTTCAAAACGCGGCTGATCATCGATTTGCGGGAAAGACCCGCCAGAATGGGCACGCCAAGCGACCTGAAGGTGTCGAGCCGCGACAGGAGGGTGAAATTGTGGGCGACATCTTTGCCAAATCCGAAGCCGGGGTCGATGATGACCTGGCGAACTCCCTTTGCCCTGCACTGGTCCAGCTGCTGTTCAAAGAAATAGGTAACCTCAGCCACCACATCGGAGTAGGAGGGGGCAACCTGCATCGTTTCGGGAGTTCCCTTCATGTGCATGAGCACATAGGGTACATTCAGCGCGGCAACCGTTTCGATCATGTTTTTTTCAAAGCGGCCGCCGTAAACGTCGTTGATCATCTCCGCTCCATGGTCGACGGCTGCCCTGGCAACCCCCGGGCGAAAGGTGTCGACCGAAAAAACAGTCCCGGGAAATTCACGGCAAAACGCATCCAGCGTCTCTGTGATCCGGGCCACCTCCTGAGGTTCCTGCACGGCAGGAGCGCCCGGCCGCGTGGAAACAGCGCCGATGTCAACGATCGAGGCCCCGTCACGCACCATCATTTCAACATGCCGGATCCTGGAAACCATGTCGGGAAACCTGCCACCGTCATAAAAGGAGTCGGGCGTTACGTTGAGGATCCCCATAACCTGAGGAACCGATAAATCCAGTGACTTCGAACCGCAAAACAACCTTGACATCGATTTTTTTCTCTTTGAAACATCCCGGCAAAACCCGCAGATCAAACTCCCGGAGATGCCGGAATTGTTATTTATTTGTTAAATTCAGGGGCCAAAAGTACGACCAATAGGCAGATTTTTGTTAATTTTAGCCTCAAATTTATTCGCATGAAGATTTTAAGGACTATTTTCAGGATCCTTGTAGGACTGGTATTCATATTTTCAGGTTTTGTAAAGGGAATTGACCCGCTGGGTACGGTTTACCGGATGGATGATTATTTTATCGCCTTTAACATACCCTGGTTCATGAGTTTCAGCCTGGTGCTGACAATCTTCCTGTGTACCCTCGAATTCCTGCTAGGGATCAGCCTGCTCTTTAACCTGTGGATCCGGAAAACGGTTTGGCTGCTGCTGCCCATGATGATGTTCTTTACCATCCTTACCTTTTTTGATGCGGTGTACAACATTGTTCCCGATTGCGGTTGTTTCGGCGATGCCCTGAAGATCACCAATGTACAGACTTTTATCAAGAACCTGGTCCTGATGGCCCTGATCCTTCCCATTTTTGCCTGGAGGAAGAAATTCAGAAGCCTGCTCCCTCAATGGGGTGATGTTGCCATGCTGCTGATTACTGTGATCGGGTTTGCCACCATGTCGGTAGAATGTTACCGGCATCTGCCGCTGATCGACTTTATGGGTTGGCAGGTGGGAAACAAGGTCAGCAAGACCGAACCCCTGCCCGTGACCTTTTATGTAACCTATAAAAACAAGCGTACAGGTGCTGAGAAGGAATATGTCTCTCCCAATTACCCATGGAATGATTCCACATGGCTCTCCGAATGGATATTTAAGAGCCAGCGGGTGGTCGACCCCAATAACCAGGGGCTGATGCTGCGCATCGAAGACCAGTACGGCGGCGATTTTACGGCCAACGTGCTCAATAATCCCGACTACCAGTTCATCCTGGTGGCCTATGACCTCACAAAAACCAACATCGAAGGATTTCACAGGATATTACCCCTCTTTAAAAAATCGTACGCCGACGGCTATTCCTTTGTATGCCTGACCAACTCCCTGCCGGCCGTCATCAAAAAATTCAGGATGGCAAACGGCGCCTCCTTCGACTTCTACAACTCCGACGATGTGGTGCTTAAAACCATGGTCCGCTCCAGTCCCGGCCTTATCCTGATCAGAAACGGCATCGTCATTGACAAATGGGGCTTCCGCGATTTCCCTTACTATGACGAGGTTAAGAAAAAATACCTGAAAAAGTAAATGCGGGCCGCAGCCCGAACCGTTGGCAATTTTCTTCAACAAATACCTCACCCGGAAAGATGGGACAGTTTATCATAAAAAGACTAGGCTACGGCCTCCTCGTCCTTCTGGGTGTCATCGTGGTTGTCTTTTTCCTCTTCAACGTCCTTCCGGGCGACCCCGCCCGTATGATGCTGGGACAGCGCGCCGATGTTGCCTCCGTCATCGCCATCAACAGGGATCTCGGCAGGGACAAGCCGTTGCCGCTGCAGTTCCTGAACTACCTGAATGACCTTTCACCCGTTTCACTTCATTCCACAGGCGACAAAAACTCGTTTCTTTTCCTCGATCCTGCCAAATACGGTAAAACGTTCAGGCTGCTGTCGGCCGGCAACAAGGCCTTTGTGTTGAAGGTTCCCTATCTGCGACGGTCCTACCAGTCGAAACGGAATGTCACGGAGATACTTTCCGAGGGTTTTGTCAATACCATCATCCTGGCCCTGGTGGCCATGATCTTTGCCATCATTGCCGGCATTGCCATGGGTATTGTCTGTGCCATTTACAAGAACAGTTTCATCGACAGGGCAACGCTTATCTTCTCCGTGCTGGGCATGTCGCTGCCCTCTTTTTTTGTTGCCATACTGAACGCATGGATTTTTGCGTTTGTATTGGTAAGATTCACCGGCCTTAACATGACCGGCAGTTTGTCAGGGGTTGACGATTTCGGGCGCGGAAGCTACCTGGAGCTGAAAAACCTCATCCTGCCGGCCCTTACGCTCGGAATCCGGCCGCTGGCCATTATCGTCGAGCTGACGCGCAATTCGTTGCTGGAGGTGATGACACAGGACTATATCCGCACGGCAAAGGCCAAGGGACTGAGCAAAACCAGGGTCATCCTGAAACATGCATTGAAAAATGCACTCAACCCGGTGGTCACGGCCATCTCGGGCTGGCTTGCCTCGCTGCTCGCCGGCGCGGTATTTGTGGAATTCGTGTTCGACTGGAAGGGCATCGGCGTGGTTATCGTCAATGCCCTCGACAAATACGATTTCCCGGTGGTGATGGGTGCCGTTCTTTTTATTTCGATTATCCTCATCGTGATCAACCTGTTGGTGGATATTCTTTACGGACTGCTGGATCCGAGGATACGGCTGCAATAAACCGAATATCGGATATTGAATGATGAAGGGACTTCCCCTTTGAGGGAAAGGCCATAGGAGGGGGCCTTTTATTGCAAAACAGGATAAAGGATTCCTTCGGGTACAATTGTGAATAATTAAATCAATTATATAAACCAAACACACAAATTAAATGAGAAAGAAAATTGTTGCCGGAAACTGGAAAATGAACAAGGCGTTTTCTGAAGCGGAAGATCTGATTACCGAAATTGCTGATGCGCTGGACGATATGGAACTGGTCAATACCGAGGTGGTGCTTTGCCCGCCGACATTGTATATCGAGATGGCTTCAGATGTTGCCGAAGAGGCAAATTTCAAGGTTGGCGCACAGAATATCTACCCGGCCGATGCAGGTGCCTTTACCGGTGAGATAAGCCCGCTGATGCTGAAAGAGCTGAAGGTTGAATATTGCATCATCGGCCATTCGGAACGCCGTAAATATTTCAAAGAAAGCAATGAATTCCTGATGGCGAAGGTCGATTCCCTGCTGAAACATGGAATCCGCCCGATCTTCTGCTGCGGCGAAGTCCTGCCCGAACGCGAAGCTGCACAGCATTTTGCCGTCGTGAAAAAGCAGCTTGAAGAGTCGCTGTTTCACCTGACTGCCTCTGCCTTCGGAATGGTCGTCATAGCCTATGAGCCGGTTTGGGCGATCGGTACCGGTGTTACCGCTTCCAACGAACAGGCACAGGAGATGCATGGTTACATCAGGCAGCTGGTTGCTGAAAAATATGGAGCCAAAACCGCTGAAAATACCACGATCCTCTATGGCGGCAGCTGTAATGGAAAAAATGCAATGGAACTCTTTGCCCAGCCTGATGTTGACGGCGGCCTGATCGGCGGAGCCTCGCTCAAGGCAGAAGAGTTTATCCAGATCGTTTCATCCCTGTAGCCATGGTATATATCGAATTCAATATCCGTAATTTCCAGGACTTCGACCCTGAAATTATCATGGCCCAATTGTCGGAGCTCGGTTTCGAAAGTTTTACCGAAACCGGCGATACGCTGCAGGGCTATATCAGGGAAGACCTCTATGATGCTGATGTGGTTGGGGCTTACCTGCTGCAGTTGCATTCCGATCACGCGGTCACCTTTGACATGCAGGAGATACCGGCGCAAAACTGGAATGCCTTGTGGGAAAGCGCCTATGATGCCGTGACCATTTCCGGCAAATGCCAGGTCAGGGCGCCGTTTCATCAGCCCCAGCCGGGCATTGCCTATGATATCGTGATCGAGCCCCGGATGTCGTTTGGTACCGCCCACCATGAAACAACCTCCCTGATGCTGGAACTGCTGCTGGATGAACATCCTGAGGGCCTCCGCGTGCTGGATATGGGATGCGGCACAGGGGTGCTGGCTATCCTGGCCCACAAGATGAAGGCGGCCGGGGTGGTGGCCATCGACAACGATGACTGGGCCTATGCCAATGCGGTCGATAATATGAACAGCAACGATGCAGCCGAAGTCCAGGTTTTCCAGGGAGATGCGGCCATAATCCCGCTCCCGGCCTATGACCTGATCCTGGCCAACATCAACCGTAATGTGCTGCTCAACGACATCCCGGTTTACGCCGGGTTCCTTCGGGATCACGGAACCCTGCTGGTCAGCGGTTTCTATGAACAGGACCTGGAGATGATCAGGGAGGTCGCGGTCATGTCGGGACTCATCTATGTCAGTCATAAGCCGGCCAATAACTGGGTTGGCGCTAAATTTGTAAAATGAACAAAATCCCTGTAAGGAGTATATTGATCATGCTCATCGGCCTGTTTTCGGCCTGTTTTTCATACGGACAGAAACTGGCCCTGTTCACGGGCGATTCGACAAAGTTCGTCGGGGAACTGAATGCCATTTTCTTTAACCTCGCCGATAATGAAAAAAAGATCATCACTCCTTACATGCAGGATTTTGTTCAGAAATGGAACCAGGAGAAATTCGATGCAGACCATAAAACCGTCATCTATTCGATTTTCAATGAAATGGTCAAAAGGAAGATCAGGCCATATCCCGATTTCTTTAACTATGTCAATGCCCTCAACATCTTCATCAATACCCGTCAGCCCGACAGCTATTTCAAACCCTGGTCGGATATCCTGAAGAAACTGCTGGCCGACAAGAACAGCCGCAACTTTATAACTTTCCTTGAATCCACCTCGAATCTCTTTGCCGAAAACGATGTGTACAAATCAACCACCACGCGCTGGAAGATTGTACCGGCGGAGTTCCGGTTTGTTTTTGACTCCGTTCCCGTCATCCTGTTTTCGAATGGGAATCTTACCTGTTATGCAAACGACGACAGTCTGAATATTTACAACACCAAAGGGAGCTATTATCCCCTGACCAACCTGTGGCGGGGTTCGAAGGGGCTGGTCAACTGGAAGCGGGCCGGGGGCGATCCGGAGAAAGTATTCGGAACCCTGAACCGTTACAGCATACAGATGAGGTTTTCCAATTTCACTGCCGACACGGTCATGCTGACCAATAAGAAATACTTTCCCTCCCCGGTTGCAGGGCGATACCAGGATAAGGTGCTGGCCGATGTAACCGAAGAGAAGGCCTCTTACCCCAGGTTTTACTCCTACGACAAGATGATCGGGATTGCAAGCCTGTTCAACAACATTGATTACCTGGGGGGTTTTTCCATGGAGGGAAACCGAATCATCGGGACCGGCGATAAGACCAATGATGCCTGCCTCTTTTTTAAGAAGGATGGCAAGAACTTCGTGATCGTGCGTTCGAAGACCTATATTATCCGCAACGACCGGATCAACTCGGCACAGGCGTCGATTACCATATACCACGAGAATGATTCCATCTATCATCCCGGGTTGCAGATGAAATACATGGATGATAAAAAAGAACTCTCCTTCAACAAGGATGAACGCATGCCTACCACAAGCCCCTGGTTTGATTCATTTCATAAAATCGAGATCTATTGTGAGGCCGTTTACTGGATGGTGGGCCAGCCTAAGATCAGCTTTGAGATGATGAAGGGGCCCTCCAAAGAGAGTAAGGCGGTGTTCGAATCGAGCAATTATTACTCCTCGCATCGCTACGACCGGCTGAGAGGCATCGATGATGCAAACCCGCTGAACCTTGTGAAAAATTATACAAACCAGAAAAAATCGCGCGATTTTACCCTGGAGGAGATTACCCGCTATATGAACAAACCGGCCGAACAGGTTGAGTCACAGCTGCTGAATATGGCAAACAGGGGGTTTCTCCTGTACGATGTTGACAACAAAACGGCCCGGGCGAAAGATAAACTCTACAACTATATCAACGCCTACCTGGGCAGATCCGACTATGATGTCATCTTTTTCAACTCCTATGTGACCAATACCAGCAATGGCTCGCTGAACCTGGAGACCTTCGACCTGAAGATACAGGGGGTGAAGATGGTGGCCCTCAGTGATTCGCAGCAGGTGTATGTCTATCCCGACAAGGGCGAGGTGGTGTTGAAAAAGGATATGGATTTTGTCTATTCCGGTAAACTGGGAGCCGGTCTTTTCGACTTTTATGCCCACGACTGCTCCTTTGAATACAACAAATTCAAACTCAACCTGCCCCAGGTCGATTCCATGCTGTTTTTTGTCAACAGCAAAACCCTGGATCCCAAAACCGGGACCTACCCGCTTGTCAGGATCAAGACCGCGGTCACCAACCTCAGCGGCGATCTGCTGATCGATGATCCTAAAAATAAATCGGGGTTGAAACAGCTGAAACAATATCCTCTATTTACCAACAAAAGCACGGCCATGGTATATTACAGCAATGGCTCGGTGCAAAAGGGGGTTTATCCCAAAGATAAGTTTTATTATGAAGTCAGGCCCTTCTCTATCAGTGGTCTCGACGACCTGGTGACCGACAGCCTGAAATTTTCAGGTTCTCTCGTTACCGCCGGGATCTTCCCGCAGATCGAAGAGCCCCTCAAGGTCAGGCCCGATTACTCGCTGGGACTGGAGAAGACCACCGGTCCCGAAGGACTGCCGGTTTATGGCGGCAAGGGTACCTTCAGTGCAAAGATCGACCTGAGCAACCGCGGCCTCCGCGGCGATGGTACCTTCAAATACCTCAATTCGACCAGCTATTCGCCCGATATCACCTTCCTGCCCGATTCCATGAAAACCCTGGCCAAAACCTTCCGGGCCGTCGAAGTTGACGGACCTGTAGAATTCCCCCAGGTCAACGGCGATTCGGTAAGGGAATTCTGGCTTCCCTATAAGGACTCGCTGGCCATTGCCACCACCACCCGGCAGATGGGTATGTATAACAACCAGTCAACCTTCTCCGGCAGCCTTGCGCTTACCCCTCAGCTGCTAAGCGGCGAAGGCACCGTAAGGATCAAGGATGCCGAGATGGATTCGCGCGGGTTCAACTTCAAACGCAGAACCTTCGACGCCCTCATTGCCAACTTCCGTATCAAATCGTACGACCTGGCCGACCTGACCATCTCCACCAAAAACTACCAGACCCATTTTGATTTTGACCACCGCAAGGGTGAATTCAAAAGTAACGTGGGCATTTCCAGGGTTGATTTCCCCATCAACAAATATATTTGTACGATGGACCGGTTCGACTGGCTCATCGACAGCGAAGAGATCATGCTCTACAACGAACAGAGCAAGAAAAAGGTCTCCGACTCGCTCAGCCTGACCCAGCTGATCGACCTTGCCTATACAGGATCGGAATTTATATCGGTACACCCCCTTCAGGATTCATTGAAGTTCTTTGCCGCCAAAGCCCGGTACAACCTGCGTACCAACGTGATCCATGCCCAGGAGGTGAAGATCATCAAGGTGGCCGATGCCGCCATCTATCCCGATTCGGGGAAGGTGGTCATCATGAAGGATGCCCAGCTGCAAACGCTCACCCATGCCATCATCATCGCCAATACGGTTAACCGTTCGCACCAGTTTTACAATGCCAATATCGGCATTACCTCCCGGAAAAAATATGGAGGAAGCGGCGATTACGACTACATCGACCGTGCCGGGAAGCGGGAAAAGATCCATTTCAGCCGGATCTGGGTAGATACGACCAGGCAGACAGCGGCACAGGGATCGATCGGCGACTCGGCGAATTTCGGGCTGAGTCCCGAATTTGCCTTCTGCGGGGATGTCACACTGCATGCCCAGGAAAAGATCATGCTGTTTGACGGGGGCTTCCATCCTGTCACCGCCTGCTTTACGGCAACCCCCGAGTGGGTGAAGTTTAAAAGTACGATCAATCCCGATCATGTCCAGATCCCGGTAATCGCCCCGTTGCGTAATACAAAAAACGAACCTATCAACCTGGGACTGATGTTCTTCAATACCGAGGTTAAGATCAGCCCGTCGTTTTTCAGGCGGAAGATCAGCTTCAGCGATACCACCATGGTCACCTCCGGCGGGTTTATCGAATATTACCTTCCGACAACTGAATTCAGGATCGCCTCGGCTGAAAAGCTGAAAAATCTGAACGACCACGGAAACTTCTTCTCCCTGAATACCTGGAACTGCATGATCCGCGGCGAAGGCAGGCTGAATCTGAGCCTCAAGCCGGGACCCCTGAAAATGGAGAATTTCGGCACCCTCGACTATTTCATCATTCCCGACTCGGTGAGGCTGCATTGCGCTACAGCCCTGAATTTCCCATTCTCGGAACAGGGACTGCAAAAGTTCAGCGGGAAGCTTGAATCAATCAACCTCCCCGGCGTAAAGCTGATGAGCACCCCCTTTGCCAGGGCGCTGGAAAACATGGTTGACAAGCAGGAATGTGAACGGCTTACCAACGAACACGACCTGCTCGGGAAATTCAAGAAGATACCCGAAGCGCTCGACCGTACCATCTTCCTGGCCGATGTCACCATGAAATGGGACTCTGTCACACACTCCTATGTCTCCTATGGCAACATCGGCATTGCCAATATCGGGAAGGTACAGGTCAACCGGTATGTGAAGGGGATTATTGAATATACCAAAAAGACGAACGGTGATGATTTTACCTTCTACCTCGAGCTGACCAAGGATGACTGGTATTTCTTTAACTACCGGGGGGGAATGCTTACCGCCCTTTCGTCCGACGCGGCCTTCAATGATGCTGTCAGGGAGGATGTCCAGTCGGGCGCCGAACAGAAACGGGTGAGGAACCTGGCAAAAGGATTCTCCTATTCACTGGCGACTGAACGGAAGAAACGTGATTTTCTACGGAAATTTCAAACAGAAGATACACAATAGTTATCGGGATTTTATTTTACTTTGCAAACTGGTTGATGCCGGCGTGAAGGTCCTTCAAAGGCTCGTGCGTAAACCGGTTTTAGGCGGCGGTAAATCTTTAACACCTGATACATGATTGTCATCTATATTACCCTGGAGATCCTGGCCGCCTACCTGCTGGGATCAGTCCCGTCGGCCGTATGGGTCGGGAAAATGCTCTATGGCATCGATATCCGGCAGCATGGAAGCGGCAACGCAGGAGCCACCAACGTGATCAGGGTGCTGGGCTACAAGGCAGGGATCCCGGTGTTGCTGATAGATGTCTTCAAGGGATGGCTGGCAGTCGAACTGGCTGTCTGGCTTCCCATCTCCGGCCAGGACCATGAGATGCTGATATATGTCTATATGGGAATGGCCCTTGCCGCAGTGCTGGGACATGTTTTCCCGGTCTATGTGGGTTTCAGGGGAGGAAAAGGGGTCGGCACCGTTGCCGGGGCCGGAATCGCCCTGTTTCCCCTGGCCATCCTGGTCGTGCTGGTGGTGTTTATCCTGGTGCTGGCAACCACCCATTATGTTTCACTATCCTCTGTCGTTGCCTCCATCGCATTTCCCTTTGTTGTGTGGTTTTTAATCGGGGAACGGCACCCGGGGCTTGTCGGACTATCCCTGATGGTGGCGGTTTTCATCCCGGTAACACACCGCAAGAATATCAGCCGGCTGCTGAAGGGAGAGGAGCGGAAATTCGACTTCCGCAGGAAGAAAAAGTGTGATGATAAATTAAACTGAGTATAAATAATATTGTAAAAAGCCAATTAATATCGTATATTTGACACAATTTTAACGAAACAAAACTGCCATGAAATTCATTATCTCCAGTACGCTATTACTTAAAAACCTGCAGGCTATCCTGGGTGTGATCAACACAAACAATACGCTTCCCATCCTGGATGATTTTCATTTTGAATTAACCGAAGATTCACTGACCATCACCGCCTCCGACCTTGAAACCACCATGCGTGCCACCATCACCCCTGACAAGTCGGAAGAAACGGGAAGCATCGCCATACCGGCCAAGATCCTTGTCGATACATTAAAAACATTCCCTGATATCCCCATTGCATTTTCCATCAACCCGGTAACCCTGATGATCGAAATCTCGGCAGGGGAGGGTAAATATAAGTTGTCGGGTCACAAGAGTGAAGAATACCCCCGCACGCCGCTGCAGGAGGACACCACGGCCCTTACGCTCGACGCCCGGATGATGGCACAGGCTGTCAATAAAACCCTGTTTGCCACGGGCAACGACGAGTTGCGCCTGGTGCTGTCGGGTGTCTTCTGCGAGCTTTCTCCCGACGATGTGACCTTTGTCGCTACCGACGCCCATAAGCTGGTTCGATATAAAAGAACCGACCTGCGGTCGGAAGAATCGGCATCCTTTATCCTGCCAAAAAAGCCGCTGAACCTGCTGAAAAACATCCTCTTCAGCCAGGAGGTCCCGCTGTCGATGGAATATAACAAAACCAACGCATTTTTCACCTTTTCCAATATTCACCTGATCTGCAGGCTTATTGACGGAAAATATCCCAACTATGATGCGGTTATTCCCAAGGAAAACCCCAATAAACTTACCATCGACCGTGTTGCCCTGCTGACCACCATCCGCAGGGTTTCAATCTTCGCCAACCAGTCAACCCACCAGATCCGCTTTAAAGTGTCGGGCCAGGAGCTGGTACTCAGCGCTGAAGATATCGATTTTTCCAATGAAGCTAGGGAACGGCTTACCTGTTCGTACGACGGGGAAGATATGGAAATTGGCTTCAACTCGAAATTCCTCCTGGAGATGTTAAACAACATCGAAACCGAAGAGGTCCGCCTCGAAATGTCGGCTCCCAACAGGGCAGGCATCCTGACCCCGGTCAACAGCGATAACAAGGACGAAGATATTCTCATGCTGGTCATGCCGGTCATGCTGAATAAATAACATTATCTACGTAGTTTTTAGTATAAACCTAATATACCGCAAATGAAAACAAGACTCTTTTTATTCATTCTGGCGATTGTTGTGGTTCCTGCCTTATTTTTCTGCTCCTGTTCTACCGTGAAGAAGGTCGTTGCCTTCGACTATACCTATAAAGTACCCCGCACAACATTCATCTACCACCCTGCGCTGCTTAAAACCGGCGAACAGCTGATCTATTCTGGCGCCATCGTTGCCAATCTTGACAGTATCCTGAATGCCAATGGCCTTTCCAGCGGCGTTGTCGGGAATACCACCTTTACCAAATGTTCTGTTACCATCGAAGCGCCCGATTCCGTTACCTTCTCATGGCTCCAGTCGATGCGCGGGGAGATCTCCGCGAATTCCGACTTCAGCGCGGTGCAGCAGGTGGGACATGTAACCAATACCGATCCGACAGCCAAAACGGTTGTTTTTACCATGGACAATACCAATATCAGGTCCTACCTTGGCAGCAAATACTTTTATTTCCGCCTGTTTGCCACACTGAACAGTGCCGTGCCGGGTGGCTGGGTACAGATGTATCTCGATGGCCAGATGACCATGCGCCTCCAGCCCCTGAACTAAACCGGGATGATATATTAAGTTTACATTTTCCAAACAGGATAAAAAAAAGAGCGGAGTCGGTGACTTCGCTCTTTTTTTAATGCTGCCTGAATCAGATTAATCCCGGCGTACATTGATTGCTTTCTTGCCGCGGTTGTCTTCGGTCAGATCAAATGTGACCTGGTCGTTTTCTCGGATTTTGTCCACCAGCCCGCTAACATGAACAAACACATCCTGCTGGCTTGCATCATCCAGGATGAAGCCAAACCCTTTTCTTTCGTTGAAAAATTTTACTTTACCTGTCGACATAATACATTAATATTAGGATGAATAACCATTGCGAATATACAATTAAAATGTAATATTCAAAAATTTGACATATTTTTTTTATGGTAGGTGTTTGGTGAAATCAATTATTATTCTTTAATTTTACAAAAAAACAACCGCCATGAAAGAACTCTCCTTAACGTTAGAGAACCTTGATGAAGCTTTTCCTTCCGATTTTTCGCCCGAGCAGATTGCAAAGGCAAAAACCATTTTTCTGAAAGCCCTTTCCCAGGATGCACACCGTTTCTACCAAGGCAAGATCCAGACCGTGCCAAAGGCGCCGGTAGTCGGATTTAACTGGTTTAATGTTTGGTACACCCCGGGCGTTTCAAAGGTATCCACCGACATCCGGGATGATAACGATACTTCATTCGACCTGACCAACCGCGGAAACCTGGTTGCGGTTGTCAGTGACTCTACGCGGGTGCTGGGCGATGGCGATTGTACTCCTTCGGGCGGACTTGGAGTCATGGAGGGAAAGGCATTCCTGATGAAATACCTGGGTGGCGTGGATGGGGTGGCCCTGTGTATCGACAGCAAGGGCAAGGATGGGAAAAACGATCCTGAAAAGATCATCGAATTCGTGAAGATGTGCCAGTCGAGTTTCGGGGCCATCAACCTGGAAGATATTTCGCAGCCAAACTGCTACCGGGTACTGGATGTGCTGCGCGAGGAATGCGACATACCCGTATGGCACGACGATGCGCAGGGAACTGCATGCGTAACCCTTGCCGGCGTGATCAATGCCCTCAAACTGGCCGGGAAAAAGCTGCATGATGTCAGGATCGTACTGAATGGCGCCGGCGCCTCCAATACCACCATCGCCAGGCTGCTGATCACCGATGGCGCCGATCCCGCCAAAATGGTGCTGTTCGATACCAAAGGCTCGCTGCATGCAGGCCGTGAAGATATCAAGGCGGATACCCGTTTTTACCGCAAGTGGGAGTTGTGCCAGAAAACCAACCCCGGAAAAATACCCACCATCGGCGAAGCCATGGTAAATGCCGATGTGCTGATATCGCTCTCCACACCGGGTCCCGATGTAATCAAACGTCCCTGGGTGCACAGCATGGCCGGAAAATCTGTCGTGTTCTGCTGTGCCAACCCCGTTCCCGAGATATATCCCTATGCGGCGAAAGAGGAGGGAGCTTTTATCGTTGCCACCGGCCGCGGCGATTTTCCCAACCAGGTGAACAACTCCATCGGCTTCCCGGGCATCCTCAAGGGCGCCCTGATGGTGCGTGCACGCAAAATAACCGACAACATGGCCATCGCTGCAGCGCACTCCCTGGCCAACTACGCCGAACGCAGAGGCATCCACCCCGATAATATCGTTCCCAATATGGAAGAGGCCTCCGTTTTCCCCCACGAGGCAGCCGACGTAGCCATGCAGGCCATCAAGGATGGGGTTGCCCGTATCAACCTTACCTGGGAAGAGGCCTTCGAAAGAGCGAAGAGGGATATCGAACACGCCCGGGGACTGACCCGCTCGCTGATGGAGAACGGGTTTATCGAGCAACCGCCCGCCGCCATGGTGAAAAAGGCGCTTGAATTTGCCATTCAGCAGGTGCGGTAACAAGTTGCAGGTATCCTCCGTCCGGAGGGAGAAAAGAATATTAGGAATTTGCCTGGAGGGGAGACAAACGGTTCTTCCCTCCTGTTTTTTTCTGCCTTCGAAGCAAATGAATACAATCGTTGAATACTTTACCCGGATTTCATTCCATTGGATAAGGGATAGGATGGGGTGGCATGGCCCTATTTGGCCAGTTTCACCAACCGCGCCCCGTGAGGTTGGGTCTTCATTTCGAAATGAACGGCAACCCGGCCAAGATCGGTTTGGCTCCAGAGATCGCGCATCACTGGTTTTCCGTTCACCTTCAGATCCTTAAGATCGACGGGTACATTCAGCGGTTTATCCGTTTTATTGAACAAACCGACAGCCTTGCTGCCATCCTCCAGATCGCGGGCCCAGATTTCGTATTCGGAGGTTTTTTTCACCTGAACCGCCTGCTTTCCAAGGGGATCCTGGTTGATTGCCAGCACCTCGTCGTTGGTCAGCAGGTTGAGGGTGAAGGCATCCAGCTGGTTTAGGTCGCAGCCGATCAGCAGCGGCGCAGCCAGCAGGCTCCACAGGGTGATATGGGTGTATTGTTCGCTGGCAGTAAGCCTGGTATAATGCAGCGCCGGTCCCCAGCCCACCCAGCCTACCACGAGCATGTCGGGATCATTCCACCGGCCGGGTGCCGACCACGGCGAACATTTCCCCTGGTTAAATCCAATGGTAGACAAACTCTCCCAGGTATCTTCGATATCCCCGGTGGTTCTCCACGAGTTCGCATCAACTTCGGCTCCCCAGCTCCATACATCGCCCATCCCGTACTGGCACAGGCTATAGTGGATGTCGCGGTTTGCCTTCCTGATGGCGTGCTTCATCTCCTTATAGGGATTTTTCATCTGGTCAAGGGTTGCCCTGGGGGCGATGTTCCAGTAGGAACACCAGTCGTATTTCAGGTAATCGATTCCCCAACTGGCGTAGTTCTGCGCATCTTTGGCCTCAAAGGTGTAACTGCCTTCATAGCCTCCGCATGTTTTGGGCCCCGGCGAGGAGTAGATGCCGATCTTCAGTCCCAGCGAATGGACATAGTTGCACAGTCCCTTCATGTTGGGGAATTTGCCATTGGGCAGGATATTGCCATCCCGGTCGTGGGTGTCTTCCCAGCCGTCGTCGATGTTGATATAGCTCCAGCCGTGGTCGATCAGCCCGCTCGATTTCATGGCATCGGCCGACAGCCTGATCTTCTGGTCGCTGACGGCAAGTCCCCAGCAATTCCAGCTGTTCCAACCCAGGGGAGGGGTGAGGGAGATGACATCGCCCACCACGATCTTAAAATCGCGGATATCGGATCCGAGTTTGTTGGTAACCTTCAGTTTCACGAGGTAATCGCCCTTCTTCTTCAGGCTCCCGGTAATCAGGCCGGTGAGCTGGTCGATCGCCAGCCCCTGGGGCAGGTCGGAGGCACTGTAGGCCAGCGGGGCGCTGCCGGTCGCAGCGACCTTGTACTGGAAGGGCGACCATGGCCGCACGCCAAACACCTTTGCTCCGTTGATCCTGGGCTTTGCCGCCATTTTCGGTGTCAGGATATAGGGGATCTCCATCTCACTGGTGACCCTCTTGCCGCTGGTTGATTCGGTAAAGGTGATCCGGAGGAGGGCAGGGGCAGCTACACTCTTTTTAAAGGTTACCGTTTTCTCGAATTTCAGGTTGGGTGTAATGTCCAGACCTGTATTTTCAGTATAGATGTTGATGCCATTATCGCTGAGAATGCCTTCGATCGTGATCTTCCCCTTGAACTCCTCGGTGGAGGAAAGGTTTTGAATAGTGAACTTTTTGGTGACCATGCTGTCGCCGGTAAAGGAAAAGGCCGAGGAGGTGAAGTCAAATTTAAGATGGTCCTGCAGGTCGGTCATTGAAATCTCGAAAGGGCTGCCAAACATGCCTCCTGCGCCGCCCTGGTCAAAGCTGCGGATTGCCAGCAGGTTTTCCTTGTCCCAGTGTATCCTTGGATCGTTGGCCGCAAGCACATAGCGCCGCTCGATATACCAGCGACCCTGCTCCTTGAAAAAATCAACCGCCGGTTCGCGTTTGGCGTAAACCGTCCGGCCGTTCTCGCCAATCAGCTCCCCGTTCAGAAATACCTGGTCACAGTCGTCGATCTTACCCAGCAGGATCTGGATGCTGTCTTTGATAAAGGCCTTTTGCCGCATGGAGGTGGGAATCACCGCATGGTACCGGTACCATGCAAAACCGTCATAACCTTTGTAACCCTGCTCTTCCCAAACCTTTTTCGGGCATATGGTATCCCACTTTGTATCGTTGAAGGAGGCACTGGCCCAGGCAGGATCATCGCCTGTTTTGAACTTCCAGCCGGAATCAAGCGAAACAACATCCCTGTCATGATTGGTTTTGCAGGAGAAGCAAAGTGCCAGGGCCAAAAATCCGGAGAAAAGGAGCATCTTTTTCATAAGGGCAGAATTAGAATCGGTTAAATATTTTGTGGTCTTTCATCAGAAACATGGTCCCAACATCAGTGTTTTATTTTAACCACAATGTTTACAATGATTTATATGATGTTCACAATGAGATTCATTGTGAACATCATGCCCTCTTTGGGTCATTGTGGTTACAAATAATTCTGGTAAATGAATTACCAAATCATCTGCAATTGCGCCATCACTTCTGTATCAGCAGCTTCCGGGTCATCTTCCCGTGTCCGTCGGACAGCTGGATGATGTAGGCGCCCGCGGGCAGCCGGCTAAGGTTGAGGTTCTCCTTGACCATGCCATTCACCGTTATGCCACTGCGCGACCAGAGCATCTCTCCTGTTGAACCCAGGATTGAAATATCCAGTTTTTCAGCATGCGTTGAGGCAACCTCGAGGGTGAACATCCCGTTGTTCGGGTTGGGATAGACCTGCAGGCTCACCCCGTTCAGTTCTGTGATCCCACCGCATACCTCGAAGGTAACTTTGACAGAATCCTTATTGGAACACCCTTTATCATCGGTTATGAACACCTTGATCATGACGGAATGGAGTCCGACCCCCGTTGAATCGACGTCGATGGACTGGCTGGTTTTGTTGGAGGGCAGCCACAGGTATTGATTTATATTGGGGGTGGCGACGCTCAGCGTAACCACCTTGTCGGCACAGGCAAGGGTGTCTTTTCCAAGGTCAACCTGGGGCAGGGGGTTGATGGTGAGCAGAAGACTGTCGGAGGCGGTGGGGCAGGAGGCGCCGCTCGTGGCGGTGACTTTTAACTTCACCGATCCGTGGAGCTTGTCCTGCGGCCCGGGCGTATATACCGGGTGAAGGATACCGGTCTGGTCGAAATTCCCGTCGCCTTTGGTGGTCCATTGCAGGCTTGTGTAGTTGGATGCGGTGGAGGCTGTGATGTCAAGGGTATTGCCTATACAGACCGCTTTATTGCCGCCAGCCGTTGCGGCCGGGATTTTGGTGATGGTCAGGGTCAGCGAACTGGTGGTGTCGATGCTGTTTTGGCCATAGGCGGTCAGGGTCAGCTGCACATGCCCGGTGGCGATATCCTGTGAACCCGGGGTGTAGATCGGATCCAGTATCGTAGGATTTGAGAAAACACCGTTGCCGCTGGTGGTCCATTTGAGCGAATCATAACTGTCGGCGAGACCATGCAGGGCGTAAGTGCTGTTTTCACAGATCTCGGCATTTTCACCGGCGGTGGCCGTCGTAATGTACCTGGGCGGGAACACGATGAAGTCGGTCCAGGCGGCATCCCGGTTTGCAGCAGTAGCAGCATCTTTGTTATAGACCCATTTGAAGGTATGGGGGCCGGCCATGACAGGGAAGGCAACCCGCCTGAAATTAGTGTCGGTGGTGTTGGAGTAAAGTCCTACCATGGCGCCGTCGATATAGAATTTCATATTGTCGACAAAGGGCTGGCACGACACATACTTGTAGAAGGAGATGCTGTCGTCGATGGCTACGTTGTAATTGAGGAAGATACCCGACGATTCCGAATTGCCGATCACCCCTGAGCGCGCTGAATAGAGTTTTTCATACCTTTTCACAGGGTCGATGGTCCAGGGCTTGGTGGGATCGGTAAACTGCCAGGGGAATTTCGTAAAGGTGGCTGTCTCCCAGTCCTCGACGATCAGGCCGATCTTGGCTACGAAATATTTGTCGGCCACCCGGTATTTCGAAGTAGCGACATTATGAAAGCGGGCCGCTGATCCGATTGCCGCAGCGCTGTTCACCGTTACGGGGAAGGTTGCCATTACGGTCTCCCCGGCATGAAGCGTGCCGATGTTGACCGTATGATTCCCAACAGTTACGTAGTTGTTCAGCGAAGTCAGGGTACTCACTACATTTTCGGCATCCCAGATACCCTGGTTCTTGGTGACGATCTGCACGTTGACACTCTCGCCCGGGTCGAGCCGGCCATTGTCATTGCCGCCCGGGGGGGGATCGAGGATGTTCATTGAAAGGATGCTGACATCGGGTGCATGCGACACATACTGGAAGGTGCTCCAGGTGATGCTGTCTTTGAGGTCGACGGCCTTCACCGTGAAGGTGAGCAGCACATTGTTCGGGATGGAGTCGTTCACCTTGAACTTGTAACCGTCGGTGATCTGCTTTTCCTGCCCCACATCAAAATGGCCGTAGTCACGCACCGAGTCGATGACGGTGATATAGGGGTTGTCGCACGACAGGAATACCTTCACGCTGTCGGCTGCGGCCGTGCCGATATCCTTCATCTTCAGGGTCATCAGCTCGGTTTCGCCATAGTCGACCAGACCGTTGTTGTTGCCAAAGGTGGCATCGTTGAGGATGTTGGCCGAAAGGGCTACCGAGGCTACCGGGATGGAGATATCGACCGGCGAGATATAGGTGAGGCAATGGCCCGAACGGGTATCGGTCCAGCAGGGAAACGATTTCCCGTTGTAGGCGCTGATACCCAGGTAATCGCCCATATATTTGGTGGCCATCTGCGGGATCGGGCTTGGGGTAAAGGTGACGTCGCTTACCTTCAGGTCGGCGAAGGTGGTGCCGCCATCGGTTGAATAGGCCATCCAGGCTTCCGCTTCCGTAGAAAGACAGTTGCGGTTGTCGTAAAACACCACGCTGACGAATCCGGTAACCTGGTCAACGGTGATCCATGGCTGGTAATGGTGTTTGCCTGCGGTGGTATCGGAGTTGACGAGTATGGGGGCCGACCAGGTAGTTCCCTTGTCGGTCGACCGGATCATATAGACCGAGGTTCCCGTGCCGGCATTCACGCCGGGGTATCCCACGTTGGTCCATACGATATAGATTGAGCCACGGTAGGGGCTGTTGCTCAGGTCAACGGCCATGCTCGGGAAGGAGTTTACCCGCATGTTCTGCGATACTCCGTACGACCTGATCCCCTTGATGTTGTTGATGGCCCTGAAGGCCGGCTGCCAGGTGGCGCCGCCGTCGGCCGATTTGGCAAAGCCCACGGCCTTCTCAGGCGAACCGGTACCCGTCCAGCTGTCGTAAACCGCCCAGGCGGCATAGACGTCGCCTTCGGGGCTGCACTTGAAATTGATGCCCTGGTTATGGCTACCGGCCGCGGTGCCGGCGCTGATAGCCACCGGGGCCGACCAGCTTGCGCCATTGGTGGAGGAATAGGAGATGCTGATGTTGTTGTTCACCATCCAGCCGTCGTAAAGATATCCCTTGTACGGACTGGCTGGGCCGATATCGACCCACAGGTGGTTCTTGTCGAGCATGTTCAGTGCGGTGCCGTTGCCTACCTTCTTTACCGTCCAGGTGGCGCCGTTGTCGTCGGAATAGGAGACGCTCTGGCCGCTCGCATTATCGATATAACCTACAAACCAGCGGCCGTTGAGGTCGATCACCGCGGCAGGGTCGCCCGAGTTGGAACCCCCGGCGCCTTCAACAGTGCCCGACCAGGTAGCCCCCGTATCGAGCGATTTGAGGGCATCGGCACCCTTCACCGTACCATTGCTGGGCTGCGGCGTGGAGTTGTTCGAATTCAGGAGGATCGCCTGGCTGTTCGGGCTTACCACGATTGAATTTTCACTCTGCGTCGAATTGGAAGGCTCGTTGGTAACCAGGATATCGGGCGAATCCACCACGGCCGTTCCGCTAAGCTTTAACTTGCTGCCGGTAAACCGGGCCGCGGGCACCGTAACAAAGGGCTGGACCGGTACCAGTCCCGCTTCGGCACAACGCTGCCAGTAACCCATATTGTCGATCCGGGTGTCGACCTGGTAACCAATCGGGAAAACAGGGCTTTTGTCCTGGGCCCTGAGCGGGGAACCCATCATCAGGATGATGATCCCCGACATAAGAAGGTAACAGTAAAATTTCATAATGGGCGGATTAGAAATGTTTTTGATTAACAAAGATAATGAAATATCATCTCCTCAGCTATCCGGCATGTAAAAATCAGGAAGGCAGGCAGTAAAGATTGTAAAAGAAGACAAATATTATTGAAAATTATCAGCCCGGCCGGTTGTGACGATCATCAGGCACCCTGTTTTTTGAATTTAAAAAATGTGTTATCTTTGCAAGGCAATTATGATCATGGAAATTGTAAAACGTACCGGAATCCTTGCTTTACTGATGGTTTTCCTCTTTGGGATTACCGGCATCTCCATTTTTCATCATGGCTGTACCAGCAGCAGCAACCAGCAGGTTACGGTTTATGCTGAGATATACAGGCAGGCGCCCGTCTCCTGCTGTGAAGGCGAAGCCTTTGAGCCTTTCGCAGGGCATCATGAGGGTTTGCCGCAAAATATCACGGCTACCCCTTGCTGTAAAAGCACCAACGCCTTTCTTGCCCTTCACATCATTACCGAACGCACCCATAAGCTGGCCCTTCAGCCTGAGGCCCCTGTTTTGATAAGTTATACCGGCCCCGCGGCTGAACCTTTGCCTGAAAAGCCCGGACTGTTCCACACCATCCGTTTTCAGTTTCATTCCCCGCCGCGTTTCGGAACAGAGCTGATCCATTTCCTGCACCAGATTAAAATTCCCGCCCACCCTGCGATTGCCTGACCTGTTCAATCCTTTTGTGTTTAAGAGGATGAACATGGTTTGATATTCTATTGGTTCATGCCGGAGGATATCCCTGGTATTGCTGACTTATCGAACGTGATAGCCGGCCGTAATACCACAATGGAACACATTGGAAGTATAAATATCAGAAAATCTTTTGTACCCTGATGTGCCTGTTGTGGTGAAAAAAAATCTCAACCAGGAACAACCTTTCCAATCGTGAACCACCCTTACTAACTTTTCAATTAGCACCCCCCCCCATCATGAAAACACATAAAATATTTTTCCTTATACTATTACTCCCCGTTTTTCTCTTCACCCTTTCAGGCAAATCACAAACCGTAACCGGCACCGTAACCGAGAAGAATGCGGCAGGTCACAAATCGGGATTGCCGGGAGTCAACGTCTTCTGGCTTGGCACCACCAAAGGCACCTTCACCGATGCCCGCGGAAAGTTCAGGATCGAAAAGGATGGTATCAGGGACTTCAAGCTGGTATTCAGCTCGCTGGGATTTAAAAAAGACACGATAGCGGTTGGAAAAGACCGCCTGAAGGTCGATTTCCAGATGATTGCCGACAACCAGAACCTCAGCGAGGTGGAGATCAAGGGTAAACAGGATGATTCTTTTATCTCGAAACTCCGCGCCCAGCAAACCACCGTGATCAACGTCGGCGAACTGCAGCGGGCAGCCTGCTGCAACCTCGCCGAGAGCTTCGAGACCAACCCCTCAGTCGATGTCTCCTTCAGCGATGCGGTTACCGGGGCAAAGCAGATCCAGATGCTGGGACTGTCGGGCATTTACAGCCAGGTGATGACCGAGAGCATTCCCATGCTTCGCGGACTGGCCTCCACCTTTGGCCTTAACTATATTCCCGGCCCTTGGATGGAGTCGATCCAGGTCAGCAAGGGCGCTGCCTCGGTGGTCAACGGCTACGAGTCGATCACCGGCCAGATCAACGTGGAATACAAGAAACCCGAGCACAGCGAAAAGCTCTACATCAACATCTTCGGGAACAGTAACCTGCGCTTTGAAGCCAATGGCAACGGCTCGGTGAAACTCACCGATAAACTCAGCACCATGCTCTTTGTCCATGTCGACGACCAGCGGTATAAGTTCGACAGGAACCACGACGGCTTTATGGATATCCCCATGCTGACCACCTACAACATCTTCAACCGCTGGGACTATATCAACCCCGGCAAATGGGTGTCGAAGTTCGGCATTAAATATCTCGACGAAAACCGTCGCGGCGGCCAGATGGATTTTGACAAGGCAAAGTGGAATACCGATACCACCGGGATCACCAACGATACCAAGAAATATGGCATGGGTATCCGCACCAAACGGCTGGAGGCCTTCTGGAAAAACGGCATCTTCATCCCCAACCACCCCGCCAGCAGCTTCGGGCTGATCCTGTCGGGGGTCAACCACGAACAAAACGCCTTTTACGGGATCAACCAATACAGCGGCCATGAACAGAGCCTTTATGCCAACCTGATCTTTACCACCGACGTGAAAAACCCGGATCATAAGATCTCAACCGGGGTGAGCTTCCTGCTCGATGATTTCAGGGAGGACTACTACCAGATCCAGCTCCGCTATTCAGTTGTCAGCATATTTTCGCTGGTGGGCGACACGGCTGTAAAATATACCCGCAACCGCACCGAAATGGTACCGGGCGCATTTTTTGAATATACCTTTAATGTGAAGGATAAATTCAGCATGATCCTCGGCGCACGGGCCGACCACAACAGCCTTTACGGCTGGTACTATACCCCCAGGGTGCATATGAAGTACCGCTTCAATAAAAATTCGGCGCTCCGTGCATCGGTTGGCAAGGGCTACCGCACCCCCAATATCTTCGCCGAGAATTCGGGGATCCTGGTGAGTCAGCGGATCATCCATTTCGGACCCGGTCTCAAACAGGAGGAGGCCTGGAATTTCGGACTCAACTTCACCCAGGATTTCACCCTCTTTCATCATAAGGCCGAATTCAGCATCGACGGCTACCGCACCAGCTTCGTCCACCAGGTCATCGTCGATGTCGACAGCATGCCCGCCAACGCCTATGTGTATAACCTCAACGGCCGCTCCTATTCCAACAGCGTACAGGCACAGCTCACCGTCGAACCGGCCGACCGTTTCTCCATCACCATGGCCTTCAGGGTGAACGACGTGAAGGTTACCGAAGGCGACAGGCTCCGCACCAAACCCTTCGTCAGCCTTTACAAGGGACTTGTTACCCTGTCGTACGCCACCAAATGGGAGAAGTGGAAATTTGACCTTACCGGTCAGATGAACGGGCCCCAGCGCATTCCCGATACAAAGAAAATGCCTGCCAAACTTCAGCGCGACGATACCCGCCCGGCCTATTTCCAGCTCCTGGCCCAGGTTACCAAGAAGTTCAAATACATCGACATCTACCTTGGAGGCGAAAACCTGACCAATTATACCCAGACCGATCCCAACAACGTGATCGCCACCGGCCCCATCGTCGAATACTGGAAACCTTACCATACCCATTTCGACGGAGCCATGGGCTGGGCACCTAATGTAGGGATCACCATCTATGCGGGGATCAGGATGACCATTAAATAGGTAGAATGCAGGAATGCAGGAAATGCAGGAAGGGTTAAGGATCGCTACGGGTACAATTGTGACCAATCAATTAAAAGTAATTATTTTCATACATTCGAAACAAAATTCAGCTTAAATGAAAAAGACAAACATTTATCTTTCTGCTTTACTGATCCTGGTCACGGTAATGACCTTTTCTGCACAGGCCTTTGCGCAGGCGAAGAAGATTGAGTCGATCCAGATCAAGACCTCGGCTCAGTGCAAACAGTGCAAGGAACGTATCGAAAACGGGATGGCCTACGACAAGGGGGTAAAGGATGTGGTGCTGGATGTTGAAACCAAGATCGTGACAATCAGGTATAACACCAAGGCCACCAATCCTGAAACCCTGCGTAAGAAGATCTCGAAGCTGGGTTATGATGCCGACACCATTCCCTGCGACAAGGCCGCCTATGACAAACTTCCGGTCTGCTGCAAAAAGGATGCGCCGAAGCACTGAAAATTATCGTTTCCCTTTTACATTGTAACAGATCAGGGAACATTGCCTTTGCAATAGAGCGGGGATGCATTCCTGCATACCAGGATATCGCCATGGCCTTTGAAAAAGTTCACGCTGTCTGTGGCGGAGAGGGTGTAGTATAGCCTGTAGATAGTCCCGCTTTTGAATACTGTGGTGTCGGAAAGATTCAGGAGGAGGTTGGCCATGCTGTCTTTGCAGCACCAGGTCAGCAGCCTGTTGTAATTTTTATCGACGATGACGGCCTTGAACTTCAGCAGCCCTAGGCCGCGGTAGACCAGCCGGGGAAAATCCTGTACCGGGTTCGGGTAGGTGATGACGATATTCTGCGGCATTTCATGGATCCCTGTGCCGGTATTCCACCCCGTGGTATCACGGATATAGGTGCCACTGAGGCTGATGGTGTCGGGAAAACCGAGTAATGCGAACTCCTGGGCGGTCCATTTTGCATCATTTCGCCAGTCGTCATCTTCGGTGCCCCAGGTGCCGGTGATCTGTCCTTCATCGCTGATCACCGATATGCCCTTGAAAATGTGGACCGCCGCGGGGGGCGTATTGGTTTGCGTGGCGTCGTGTTTTTTACATCCAGCCGCCGCAAGGATGATCACGGCAATCAATAGAAGATTTTTCATGCGATCGTTTTCATTTTTGTAGATTATAAGGCAATTCGATGTTCCTGGTTTGTTACCTGTATTCCACCCTTCAAATTTCGTTATTTTCCTTTAATCTGAAAAGATTTCCATCTTTTTCTATTGTGTTTTCTATTGTATTTTATATTGTGCCCTACTGTGATAATTGTGGTTTCTTCCATCCTGAAGAAACAAAATATATCTTTGCATAAAACCCTCCCACATGAAAGCAACCCGGCTATTCCTGACCAGCCTGATCATTCTCATCCTGGCATCATATCAATCCATCGCGACGGTAACCGACAGTACCGCCCTTGGTTTTACCGTAAAATTCGAAAAGCTTGTCAAGGTTCCGCCCGACAGTCTTTACGCCTTCCTGGTGAGGGATATCGGCAAATGGTGGGATCCGGGACACACCTGGTCGGGGAGTGCCGCCAACCTTTCCATCGACCCCGTCGCCAATGGTTGTTTTTGTGAGAAACTCGCCAATGGCGGAAGTGTCAGGCACATGACGGTGGTTTTCGCCAGCCCGGGAAAGATGCTTCGCATGGAGGGCGGCATGGGGCCGCTCCAGGGGCTCGCGGTAACCGGCATCATGACCTACATCATTAAAAATGAGGCGGGATTCTCCAGGATAACGCTTACCTATTCCGCCGGCGGCTATATCCCCGGCGGCGCACAAAAATGGGCCCCCATTGTCGACAAGGTGCTGGGCGAGCAGTTCGGCAGGCTGGTCGGGTGGGCTGAGAGGGGGAAGTAGGTCGTTCCGGCCCGGAATAAAACCGCAAAATTAACCGGAGGCCATTTTCGCTGAAAATTACAGGGATTGACCTGTTTATTTTTTGCATATAGTGCAAAACGAGGGAGTGTTCAATTAAGTGTGTCAATTCTCTTTACCCTCATTTCCCTGGGATTCCCTGCGGGGGGACGACTGGAGGCCGCAGGCCGGAAGGCACTCTGCTGCAACCCGAGGTTAATCTACAACTAAATTGGGATGTAGCGGCCGCTTAGGACTTAGGTCACTTCCGCCCCATACACGAAAGCCCGCCTTCCCTTCATTTCCGCTTCAAACACGATTTTTTCCCATTGTTTTCCCTTCGTCTTCCCTTCATTTCCGCTTCAAACACGATTTTTTCCCATTGTTTTCCCTTCGCCCTCCCTTTATTTCCGCTTCAAATGCAATTTTTTCCCAATGTTTTCCCTTCGGCTTCCCTTCACTTACGCTAAAATGCGCTGTTTTTCCCATTGTTTCCACATCACTCCCCCTTCGCGCCCCCTTCGTTCCCCCTTCGCTCCCGCTTCAGGTCCGCTACTCCCTCCCTTCACGGTTGCTTCGGGGTTGCTTCACGGTTGCTTCATGGTTGCTTCGGGGTTGCTTCAGGGTTGCTCCAGGGTTGCTGCAGGGTTGCTGCAGGGTGGCTTCCCGGGCGCATCATGGCGAGGGGCAGTACCGCGTGTGTTCAATAATGTGTGTTATAGCGCGACCCCCTTTGCCAGGCAGTATGGTAACGGACAAACGACCATCTGTGTTTTTTTTCACAATTGATTTCCCGAGCGGAAAAATGAAATTTATTTGTATAGCAGCATCCGGGCTCAAAGCAGGGTGGATGGCGGGAAGGTCAGGAAACGGGCCTCATCGGGAGGATAAATTATTTGCCTGAACTCCGTTTGGAAAAGGTTCATCATAATTAATGGAAATCCATCGTTGACCACAAAATATCATCCAATGAAAAAACTTCTCGTTATCGTGCTGGTGCTTTGCGCAACAGCCGCCAGCGCGCAGTGGAGCCGCTCCAGCTCTTATGCCGACGGTTCCGTCCTGGGCGAAACATCCTCGCCGCAGGCCATCGGTATCTTTACCAATATGGGGATATCCCTGCTGAAATCGGCAAACCCGGTATGGTCGACGATCGATTACGCAACCGCCAGCTTCTTGCCAACCCGGTTTGCCGCAACCGATTCGATCCTCTTCCTCACCGATGGCCTCTGGTACCATGCCTCCCACGACTGCGGACTTACATGGTCCATCGCCCAGGGCCCCTTGTCACCACAGTTTATCGGGATCATGGGGCAAACCCTGGTTGCCATCGGCCAGGATAATGTCGTGCATTTCTCCGTCAACCGGGGCGCCTCATGGCAACAGGCTCCGGCCGGGCTCAATACGGCGTACAGTCTCCGCTCAACCATCATGGACAACCAGATATTTGCCTTCCAGGAAACAGGGAATTCAAACTACGCCCTCTATCAGTGCACCTGGAACGGCACCGCATTCTCCGCCTGGACCCTGGTAAAATCCTTTCCGCAATTCCAGATCTTCTATTCAATTGCCTCCTACGGAGGAATCCTCTATGCAGGAACCGATACGGGTGTGAAACCCTCACCCGACAAGGGGCTTTCATGGGGGTATGTCAGCGACGTGCAGGAGGATGTGGGACAGATCGTGATCGACTCCTCCTACCTCTTCTCCGCGGGATTTTCCATGTACGACGTTAAACGGTATGATCTCAAAACCTCTCTGTGGACCACCATCCTTCCGGCCTGGTACGACACCGTGGCCACCGGCATATCGCCTGCAACGGACAGTTTTATGCCAGCCTCTCCACCTATTTCGGGCAGCCCTATGGATTTTACCGGTACACCGGCAACAAATGGCTGAGCATGACAGCCCTTCCCGTGGGTAACCCGGCCAATGAGTATCGTGCTGTGAAACATACCGGGAACTACCTTTTTACAAGCCTCTCCCGGGTATCAGGCGGATTCGGCTCCTGGGTCTACTCATCGGCCGATGATGGCCTCACCTGGAACCGATTTGAAACCTCGGTTTCCTGGTCTGTCACTGATGCCCTGCTGGCGGGAAGTCAATACCTGGTTGCGGGTTTCCCGGGGGTGGGGCTGGTCGACCCGGTTGCAGGAACCATCACCTCCGCCACCGGCATCACCGCCAGCCAGGCCTATAGCCTGGAGAAGTTCGGCAACCTGCTCTACGCGGGTACTTCAGAAGGAATTTATACCTCGGCCAACAACGGTACAAGCTGGACCTATAAGTTTCTCAAGGGCAGGATCGTATATAAACTGATGGTTTTTAACGGCATCCTTTATGCCGGCACCGACCAGGGACTGTTTTCCACCACCGATGGCATCACCTTCGGCAATACCACCTGCCTGGCGGCAGGGATCACCGATATCGCAGCAACCAATACCGACCTCTTTGTGACCTCCGTTTCAGGATTGCTGAAAAAGGTCGACTCCCTCAACGCCTGGATCCCGTCAGGCACCACGCTGGTCGGCACCGACGTTACCACCATCGTTGCCCACAGCATCCGGCTCTATGCCGGCACCGCCCATGGCACGGTGGTCTATACCGACGACGGCGGGGTGACCTGGATGGATATCTCCGAGGCTGCCTTCCGGGATGTCACGGGCCTCAGCTTCCTGGGAAGCAAGCTGGTGATGAGCGAACTGAACTCCGGGGTGTGGATCTACCCCACCAGCTGGCCCAATGGCATGGAAGAGACCGTAACACCCCAACCGCTTGCCCTCTTCCCCAACCCCGCCGTTGAACGGCTGAATATCAGGCTGCCGGGCGATTTCAGGGGGGATGTAGCCCTCGAAATAAAAAATATTGCCGGGATAACAGTCCTGAAGGTGCCGGCCTGCCGTATGGCGAATGGTACTGCCAGCCTGCACGTTGCCGGACTCCCGGCAGGGATGTATATCATTACGGTGAGAAACAGGGATCAAACGCTTACCGGCAGGTTTTGCAAGGCGGAGTAACCCTATGCAGCACCGGAACAGGCAAAATTAACCCCTGTCAATTGCCACGGGCTTCAGCCCGTGGTCGGAAGGCACGAAAATGCACCTGGGCTTTAGCCTGAAACTGAAGTCAACATGGGTACACTAAACATAAAAAAGGCCGGCCTTTTCCGGGGCCGGCCTTTCAGCTTACGGTTGTTTGAACCTATTTTTTGGCAGCCTTTTTAACGGCAGCCTTTTTCGTAGTGGTCTTCTTGGCAATGGCAGCCTTTTTCTGTTTGATAACAGCCTGGGCAGCAGCCAAACGGGCGATGGGCACGCGGAAAGGTGAGCAGCTTACATAATTGAATCCAAGCGAATGGCAGAATTCAACAGAGGCTGGTTCGCCGCCGTGTTCGCCGCAGATCCCGATTTTCAGGTCCTTGCGGGTTGAACGTCCCTTTTCAACTGCCATGCGCATCAGCTGGCCGACACCTTCGAAATCGATCACCTGGAAGGGATCAACGGGAAGGATCTTCTGCTCGATATATTCGGGGACAAATCCGCCGATGTCGTCGCGCGAGAAGCCAAAGGTCATCTGGGTAAGGTCGTTGGTGCCAAAGGAGAAGAAGGTAGCCGTTTCCGCGATCTTGTCGGCGGTGAGGGCAGCACGCGGGATCTCGATCATGGTACCTACCATGTGGGGAATCTCCTTCATCTTGAACTTCTTGCAAACTTCGGCATAGATCTCATCGATGATCAGGTACTGGTGTGCCAACTCCTTTTCGGTACAGGTGACCGGGATCATGATCTCGGGGAATACCTTTTTCTTGTCCTGCAGCAGCTCGGCGGTAGCTTCAAAGATGGCGCGAACCTGCATCTCGGTGATCTCGGGATAGGTGATGCCCAGCCGGACGCCACGGTGACCCATCATCGGGTTGGTTTCATGCAGCGCGTCGGCACGGCGGTTGAACTCCTCCATGCTGATCTTCAGGCTGTCGGCGATCTTCTTGCGGCTCTCCTCGTTGTTGGGGATAAACTCGTGCAGGGGGGGATCGAGGGTACGGATGGTAACGGGGAACCCGTCCATGGCAGCCAGGGTCTGCTTGATATCTTCCTTCACAAAAGGATAGAGCTCATTCAGCGCTTTGCGGCGTTCATCCGACGTTTTCGAGGCAATCATCTTGCGCAGCAGGAAGAGGGGTTTCTCGGCGTTTTTGCCGTAGAACATATGCTCGGTGCGGAACAGTCCGATGCCTTCGGCGCCAAAGGCACGTGCCTTTGCGGCATCCTCGGGCGTATCGGCATTGGTACGGATCTTCATGGTGCGAACACCATCGCAGAGGCTCATAAAGGCCTGGAAATCGGGATTTTCTTCGGCAGCCTTGATCATCGGCAGCTGTCCGTTGTAGATATATCCCTTGGACCCGTTCAGCGAGATAAAGTCGCCTTCGTGGAGGGTGATATCGCCGATCTTCATCGTCTTGGTGGAGGCTTCGATCTTGAGGCCGCCGGCACCGACGATGCAGCACTTGCCCCAGCCGCGGGCCACGAGGGCTGCGTGACTGGTCATCCCGCCGCGGGCGGTCAGGATCGCCTGTGCGGCGCGCATGCCTTCGATATCTTCGGGGTTGGTCTCCTCGCGGACGAGGATCACGGTTTTACCCTGTTTTGCCCAGGCAACGGCATCTTCGGAGTTGAAGATGATCTGGCCTGTCGATCCGCCGGGACCTGCAGGAAGACCTTTTGCCATCGGCTTGGTGCTCTTTTCGGCCTTGGGGTCGAGGATCGGGTGAAGCAGCTCATCCAGCTGGCTGGGCTCCACGCGGGAAACAGCCTCTTCTTTGGAGATCAGCTTTTCGTTGAACATGTCAACCGCCATCTTGACGGCGGCAGGACCATTGCGCTTTCCAACGCGGCACTGGAGCATGTAAAGCTTGCCATCCTGGATTGTAAACTCGATGTCGAGCATGTTGCGGTAATGCTTCTCGAGCGAACGCTCGATTTTGTGAAGATCTTTGTAAACCTTCGGCATGGCTGTCTCCAGCGACTGCAGGTTGATGGTGTGCTCGTTTTTGCCGATTTCGTTGATGGGGTTCGGGGTACGGATACCGGCTACCACATCTTCGCCCTGGGCATTGGCTAACCATTCACCATAGAAATAGTTCTCACCCGTGGCCGGGTTGCGGGTAAAGGCCACTCCGGTGGCGGAGGTGTCGCCCATGTTGCCGAATACCATCGACTGCACGGTGACGGCTGTTCCCCATTCATCGGGAATGCCTTCGAAACGGCGATAGGAGATGGCACGTTTGCCATTCCAGCTCTGGAATACGGCGCCAACGGCTCCCCAAAGCTGTTCCATCGGGTCTTCCGGAAATGCAACACCGAGAACCTCTTTCACCTTCTTCTTGTAGATGTCGATCAGCGCTTTCAGATCATCGGCCGTAAGGTCGGTATCATTCTTGGCACCTCTTTTTTCCTTCATCTTGTGAAGTTCCTTCTCGAGCTGAACGCGAACGCCCTGTCCCTCTTTGGGTTCGATACCGGCAGCTTTCTCCATCACCACATCCGAATACATCTGGATCAGACGGCGCTGTGAGTCATATACAAAACGGGGATTCCTGGTCTTCTTGATAAAACCTTCACGGGTGATATCATTCAGACCGACGTTCAGTACGGTTTCCATCATCCCGGGCATCGAAGCACGTGCGCCGGAGCGAACGGAAACGAGCAGCGGATTGTTCTTGTCGCCAAAAATGGCGCCCATCTCCTTTTCAGTGGCTTTCAAACTGTCGGCCAACTGTTTCTTTAATTCTTTAGGGTAGGATTTTTTGTTTTGCTGGTAGTAAGTACAAACTTCTGTGGTAATTGTAAAACCGGCCGGAACGGGAAGTCCGATGTTAACCATCTCCGCGAGGTTGGCACCTTTGCCACCCAGCAGGTTTTTCATATCAGCCTGTCCTTCAGCCTTTTTACCGCCAAAATAATAGACGTACTTGTTTTCTTGAGCTTGCTTTGCCATATTTGACATTGTTTAGGTTAATGAAAAAATTTGAAGCCGCAAAAGTACAAAATAAAACCCTTATGATGGTGATGTTCAGCCGGAATATTCAGAGATTTGTTAATTATTTAACAGGATTGATAAATCTTCTTGTTCCCGGCAAACCTTCAAACTGTCATTCAAGGGGGTGGTATTTCGCGTTTCAGATTTCGCATTTCAGATTTCGCAATTCAGATTTCGCCTTTCAGATTTCGCCTTTCAGATATCACATTTCAGATTTCGCCTTTCAGATTTCGCCTTTCAGATTTCGCCTTTCAGATATCGCATTTCGCATTTGACATTTGTTTCTTTTTTCTTCCCTTTGATGTTCACTTCACTT
>Ga0118677_10002464_pt1 | contig 37185 bp, 28 predicted proteins | sample AliMusrvi5mmetaG_FD_86154 | JGI IMG/M metagenome (GOLD analysis project Ga0118677, IMG submission 86154)
ACCCTATGAGTATCTGTGGCGCATCATCGGCAGCGAGAACGCCCTCGTGTGGATGGCCTCGGAGCCTGAGATGTTCGACGCCTTCGTGAACCGCGTCGGCGAGTGGCTGCTGGCATTCACCCGCGCTCAGATCGTCGCGGGCACCGGGCGGTTGTCCGGCATGATGATCTACGGCGACGTAGCGTACCGGCGCGGGATGCTGTTCAACCCGAAGCGCTGGCGCGAGATGTTCAAACCGCACGTCAAGGCGCTGATCGACGCGTGTCATGAGGCCGGGCTGATGGTGATCTATCACGGTTGCGGCAACGCCAGCCGGATTTACGACGACTTGGCTGAGATCGGGCTGGACGGCTATAACCCATTGGAGGCCAAGGCCGACCTCGACGTGGTGGAACTGAAGAAACAGTATGCGGGCCGTCTGGCGTTTGTCGGCAACGTCGACGTGCGCATCCTCGAACGAGGCAACCCGGACGAGATCCGGCGCGAGGTGCTCTACAAGCTGCAGGCGGCCAAAGGCGGCGGCTGGGTGTTCCAGTCCGACCACTCCATCAGTTGGGATGTCGCGCCGGAGAGTTATGAACTGGCGACACGGATACTGCGAGAGAACGGGGAGTATCCGCTGAAGATTTGAGATTGGAGATTGGAGATTGGCCGAAAACGCATTGCAATCTATGACTTACATAAGAATTGAGGCGAAAGAACAGTAGTGAGTCTCAGGATATATAATGACGCAATAGTATTGCCATCGAGGTTACTCGCGCGTAACCTTGGAATGTGCGGCAATTCCGCCCTGATTGGATCCTTGCTGGAATCTATCACACACCGAGTGGACTATGGAGAATTCTACAATGAGCACAAGACTCGATTTACCAAACGCGCAGTTCGCCACGCTGCAATATGCCTACCTCGAGGCAATGAAACTCGGAAGCGGGCGCGCGGCGGACAAGGTGCTGCAAAATGCCCTTGACACAAAGATAACGGTCAACGACATCTATCTTGATCTCTTTCAACCCACCGGTTACGAGATTGGCAACCTTTGGCAGCGCAATGAGTTCACAGTTGCCCAGGAACACCTCGCAACGGCGATCATCGAACGTCAGATGGGCGAGATGCATCCTTACTTTCGCCCACTGCAGGAAAAATCAAAAACACTCGTCATTGGCTGCGTGGATAAAGAACAGCACCGCGTTGGCGCGCGCATGGTTGCCGACTTTTTTGAACAGGACGGCTGGACTGTGTATTACCTCGGCGCAACAGTTCCCACCGAGCATTTCATTTCGATGGCTAAAGAAGTGAAAGCCGACCTGATCGGATTGGCGTCGCAGTTGATCTACACCCTCCCCGCAGTGTCCGAGTTTATCCGGGAACTAGATCGAAAAGGCATGGGCGGCATCCCGGTCATGGTCGGCGGAATGGCGCATGCACAGCAACCCCAACTGGCCAAAAGCCTGGGAGTGCGGTTTTCCGCCGTCGATGCGCGCGAAGCCGTTCGATTAGCCAACGATCTTTTTGTGTAATCAGCCCGCACACTGCACCCCTGATAACTTGAAGGTGAGATATGTCTGACCCGAATGACTTTCCGGAAGTTTCTGCCGGCACACTCGCGCGTTTTGAAGCGAACCGAACACTCATCGTGAGCGAAGTCGTTGAGCGATCCATGCGGCGCCAGGAGGAAGTAGTTCAGCACGGCGAAAAGGCGCGCCAGGCGGTCACGACCGGACTGGACTTTACGACCAAAGCACTGGGCATTGCGATGCAATTGCACAACGGGGAGATGTTGAAGCAGCAATTGGTGTGGGGGGCTGATCGTCTGCCGCATGACGGCGTAGCGCTACAGCACATTCTCACGCGCTTTCGCATTCTGGAGGACGTGATTCGCGATACCCTCGCACCCGCAGATGCTGAAGCGGTAAATCACTATGCTGACTATATGATCGAACTGCAAGAAGAGTTCATGAAATCAGCGATCCCGTAGAGTTGGTTCAACTCCCCATGGAAAAAGCAACTATCCTGATTGTTGACGACGAGGAAAACGTAGTGCGTTCCTTGAGTCGGACGTTGCGCGACCAATACCATGTGCTAACAGCCACATCCGGCGAGGCGGCGCTCGAAATTGCGGCGCGTGAGGATATTGCCGTTATCCTGACGGATCAGCGCATGCCCGGATTGACCGGAGTTCAGCTTCTGGAGAGGGCAAAAAAGACGCGTCCAAACACGGTCGGCATCCTGATCTCTGGATACTCAGATGTGACTGCGCTCATGGATGCGCTAAACGTGGGAGTTGTCCGTGGTTATATTCCCAAGCCATGGGACACCGAAGAATTGCGCCAGAAGCTGAACAGCGCAGTGCAACAATTTGAGGCAGTCATCAACGAGCATGAATTGCTGCATAGCACCACAGAATCGGTTGTGCAAGCCCGCGAACAGATGGCGGAGTTTCGCAAAATATTCGATCTGGTGTCTGCGGGTGAAATCGGCAATGTATTTTCTAACGCGGAAGGGAAGTTAACCGCCTTCACCCCGCTTACCGGTCAACTGCTCAATCGCGAGTTTCTCGATCATCTATCGGATGGATTTGCCCTTATCCGTGAGAATGGGACAATCGACTACTGCAATTCGGCGTGCCGCAAGATGCTTGCACTGGATTACCCGACGAACGCCGAGTTTTTCAGTGTGCCGCGTCTCAGAGACTGTGCGCCGCTGGTGAAAGCCCTGCAGTCGGCCTTTCATGGCAGTCCCGGACATGCAGAATTCTTCCTGATAAATCGCAACGGTGACAAGTCTTATCTTGAAGCAGCGGCAACACCGATCGTTGACCCCAATAAAGGCAACAACGCCGTCATCATCGTCCGCGATCAAACCGAACGGCAACAAAACCTGGCGCACCTGAAAGGGTTGAGCGCTGTGACAGAGGCGATTGTGCAGACCCTGGACTTTGATCAGGGCTTGCCATTAGTGCTTGCCGCCTGCTGCGAAGCCGTGCAGGCTGATGGATGCTACCTCTATTTTGTGGATGCGCAGACAAAAGACCTGCATCTGGCTGGCGCAATAGGATTAAGCGCAGAGATGGTCGAGTTTCTCAAGCAAAACCCGCTCCCCATGGGTAAAGGCCTGACTGGACAGGTTGCGTTAACGGGCGAACCGAATGCTATTGTCAGGGTACAGGATGCGACGGTGGCATATCCTGCACAAGTTGCAAAGGAACACATTGTTTCTACCGCTATGGCCCCGCTGCGCGACCAGACCGGAATTTCGGGAGTGATTGGTGTTACTTCTCAGGCGCTACGCAAGTTCTCTGATGCGGAAATCAAACTCCTGTCATCCATTGGGAGTCAGGTCGGCATGGCGTTGCGTATTGCGCGCCTGCTTAATCTGCTCCGTGAGCAAGCGCATATAGATGGTTTGACTGGTTTATTTAACCGTCGCTACTTTATGGAATTAGCTGAGCGTGAATACGCGCGCTCACAGCGACATCATTCGTCCCTGGTTGCGTTGATGCTGGATATGGATCGCTTCAAGCAAATCAACGACGGACATGGACATGCGATTGGCGACCAGGTGCTACAGGCTGTCGGTTCAGTGCTCGCCGCTGGCGTGCGTTCGATTGATCTCGTCTGTCGTTACGGCGGTGACGAATTTGCCGCATTGCTGCCCCATTGTGAAGAAACTGAAGCACGGCAAGTCATCGAACGTTTACAGCAACGCGTGAGCGAGATTCAAATCCCAACCGCCAGCGGCGCGATTTCTGTGGGCGTCAGCATTGGATCGGCAACGGCATCACAGGCATCCGAGGATTCTTTGGACGCGCTCTTTATTCGCGCCGATGCCAGGATGTACGAAGTGAAAACCAAAAAGAGATTGGGGCAATGAATCCCCCGGCGTTCGCCCTGTTTGAGCAAATCCAGATTGTCATGCTGACCATGAGTCTGGATATGTCATTGACCTCTCTCAATCCGGCAGCGGAACGTCTTTTCGCGCGTCCGGCATCCGAGCTGTTAGGACGGGCCTTTACCACGGTGCTTGATCCGTACAGCCATGCAAAAGGTGTGCTCATGCTGGAACGCACACTGGCAGACGGCTGCGTGACTGAATGGGAGCTGGATCACATCCAACCGCATGGGCCTCCAGTGCTGGTGGGATACACGACAACGGTGCTCCGCAATGAGGCTGGCGAGGCGATTGGCCTTGGCGCGGTCGGACATGATCTCACCGCGAAGATGGAACTGACGGCAAAGCTCGCGGAGACAAACCAGCAATTCGAAGGGGCGTTACTCCAACTGGAGAAAGCGCACAGCCAGTTGAAAGCGGCGCAAACCCAGCTGGTCCAATCCGAAAAGATGCGCTCACTGGGACAGATGGTTGCGGGCGTCGCGCACGAGATCAACAATCCAGCCGGATTTGTCGCAAACAACCTGACGGACCTGGCGCGCCGCACGCCGCGTCTGCGCGCATTGTTCGACGCCTACGCGCCGCTCAAGTCCAACGCCGATTCCAGCCAGCGCGCCGCGATTGAACAGGCTGAAACAGCTGCGGAAATCGAATACCTATGGCAGGATCTGCCCGATCTGGTGAAGGAAAGCCAGGACGGCATCGAGCGCATCCGCCAGATCGTCCTCGCACTGCGCAACTTTGCCCGCCTGGATGAAGCAGTGCTCAAGGTATCCGACATCAATGAAGGCTTGCGAAACACGTTGCGGATCATTCGACCACAGTGCAAGGACCGCATCACGATCACTGAGGAACTCGGCGAACTGCCAAAGACGTTGTGTTACCCCGGCGAGTTGAACCAGGTCTTTCTCAACTTGTTGATCAACGCGGTTCAGGCGATTGAGGGACAAGGACGCATCTGGGTGACCAGCCAATATCGCCATAACGTTATCACAGTGTCAATCCGCGATGACGGCAAAGGAATGGACGCCGTTACGCTGGCGCGACTGGGCGAGCCCTTCTTTACCACCAAAGCGGTCGGTTCGGGCACGGGGTTGGGGCTTGCCATTTGTTACGGCATCGTGGAACGGCATGGGGGACAACTCAGATTTGAAAGCGCGTCCGGGCGCGGAACGACTGCGGCAGTTGAAATCCCAGTGCCAGTTTGAAAGCGCGTCCGGGCGCGGAATGACTGTGGCGCAAGGAGTCTGTACGGTTTGTTTACATAATTTTCATCAATCGCAGAAGCACTGAGCAAGCGCCATCGACCTCGGTGAGTATCGTCCGGTGATTACAGGCCAGGGTATTTGCGGACGCTATTCGGGATTCGCATATGACTGGCTGCCAACAGTTACGGTCACCAAGCCTCATCCCGGGATGAACAACAGAGCGGGCCATCCTGTAAATCGGGACTGCCCGCTCCAATCTGATGGCAACGATGGATCATTGTATTACTGAGTTTTGACAAAAGAATGTCGCATGTGCCATGATTGGCATATGCGGATATACGGATCGAACTTGGACGCGGGCGCCCGACGAGCAAGTGGGCTAGACCTCTTGGCCTAAGGCAAGACATGTGCGAAGATGACATCGCAAGTTGGAGTGAGGAAACGAACTGTCGAGCGGTGGCGTAACGATTAACGCGAAGGCGTGATTCGCAAACGGTAGAAACGCGGGCCGTTGCCTCGGTTCAGTAGTAAACAGCTATTAAAACTGGAACGCGCATTGAATCGCGGTGCATTTGCCCACGGATAGTCAAAAGACTATTGGACACTCGACCGAGTTGCGTATTTGCTATGGGCGCTCTTTGCAGTAAGATACCACTTCAGCAGCGTGTGGCATTTACTGCAACGCATGGGGTGGAGCAACCAGAAACCACAACGGCAGGCATTGCAGCTCAGCATCCCGACTCTGGGCTTGTGTCCACATGTCCGACTTGCCCTGGAAGCGCTGGCCTGGTGCGACATACATCTTTCAAAACTCAGTAGGTGACTTTTATTTATACCATCCTGCGTGTGGGGAATCCAGTTATCCCCCAACCGGCTAAGATAAATACTCTCTAATAAGGCGATGCCAGATGAGAACGCGCATCGTAGCATGGGTGTGTATTCCTGTGCTTGGAGTTGTGCGCAGGTCCGGTCACGTCGAGATACCGTGCGGGCCAGGGCAATTTCCATATCAACAGGAGCGAATCACGCGGACGGCTTTCCGCCGATCGCATACAGGCCTGTCCAAAGAAGGTCTGGATGTTGCGAATCGTTTGGATGCCGGCCTGCTTATTAGCCCTGGCCATGGCTAAACACCAGTGTGACCAGGAGGAGACTGATATGAATTCGGACATCTTTTCAGGTAAGTGGAAGCAAATGCGTGGACAGGTCAAAGTTGCGTGGGGCAATCTCACCGATGACGACCTGGACAAGGTGAATGGCCAGTATGACAAGTTCGTCGGCCTGCTGCAGGAGAAATATGGCTACAGCCGCGAGCGCGCCGAACAGGAAGTGGATCGGCATTTCACGGTGCATGAAACCATGCCGCCAGTAACGAAGTAAAGATTCTCTGCACCCAATTAGATAAACATCTCAGAAGGTTAAAACATGAAAGCTTGGCGATTGATGAGTGTTATTTATGTGGCAGCCGCGCTGCTACTCACACGTGGTTCATCCGTGAACGCGGCCGATCTGGCCATCACACTGGCCCCGGGTCAGACTGCAACCATACCGATGAAGTTCTGGTGCCTGGACTATGGCAAACCGTTTCCGCAGAATGTGAGTACACCTGCAACGCGCGCGCCCGACGGCGTTGTGGCTGTGCTGCAGGCCGCCATTGCCAAAAACACCGTGAACACGAACCCCTACGAAACACAATTAGCCATATGGCGGGTGACCACGGGTAAGTTTAACGACTATGGTCAAAAAGGGACGGTGCTCGCGCAGGAAATCTACAGCGACTCGCTCAAAATAACCGTACAGCCCCTGCCGTCCGCTCAACCGACACTCGCTGCGTTGATAACAAGTGGCACATTGTCCAGCACGCTTGTGGGCTTCAGCCCGCAGAAGGATACGGCCAATCCCGGTTTAGCCGGCAACGATTTCTTCGGCACGGGCAAGCTGGTTGTCACCAACATCTCTAAGGAGACAGTGAAGTTCGTGGTGGTTGAGGGTGGTGTGTTTGCGCCCCCGCCGGGTGTGGATGCACAGACACTGATTTCTCATCAGGATACCTCACAGGTGCCTCTGCTCCCCACAACGGGTGTCGATCTCCAGTCTGCCCTGGGCAGTGAAGCCACGCTATTTGGCGCAGGCGGGCTTGTCTGTCTCGCGTTTGCAGCGGCTTTATTGCTTCGTGTTCGCCCGCGTCAACGCAACGCCAGATGATGATTCGAAGAATTCAGTTGTTGCGTTGGATGCGCTCCGTCCGCTGGTTGCCCGTAGCCCTTGCGTTTGTACTGGCAACCGTTGGCACGGTGTTGGTGGGGCGTGCTGCCTCATTGATACTGATTGGATCAGGCGCTTACGATGCGGCACTCCCTGACGATGTTGTTATCGTCGAGGACATGCGGAACGTTGAGCCCGGGACTGACGTCATGTCGAGGATACCGATCAGTGGCGCGCCGGGCTCAATTGTGCAGGCTGAACCCACAGGGGTATCTGGTGTAGACGATGTCACGCCGACAATCACTGCTTCTCAAAAACCCTTAGTGCCGATAGACGAGTACGGGGCTGACATTATCACGATGATGCCGGGCAGTGGCGGGCAGGCGGACACTGCGCAATCGAAACCGTTGGTGCAGGCAGGCAGGTTTGTAACCGGCGCCGTAACAAGCATACCTGTCGGTGACATGCCTGGTCCAGTCGTGCGGGCAAAAACTGCCAGCGCGCCCGGCGCGGGTACTGCCGCGCCGGTGGACGCTGCGCCACAGGGACCAGTGGCGCAGCCAACGCGCGTGCAGTTGCCCAAGGTTAGCCCTGGGCCGCCCCCTGCCAGGCTCGTGCCCGGTTCTCCCACTCGCATCGTCATACCAGCGATTGCCGTCGACAGTCCGGTTGTGGAAGTTGGCCTGCAGACCACATACAGTGGCGGCAACTTGGTCAGCCAATGGGCAACAGCTGATTATGCCGTTGGCTTTAATCGCACCTCTGCGTTGCCAGGCAAGCCTGGCAATACAGTGATGTCCGGCCACAACAACATCGCCGGCGAGGTGTTTCGCAATCTCAGCAACGTTCGCGCCGGCGACACAATCAGTGTGTTCGTGGGTCACAGTGAATTCAGGTATATCGTCACAGAGAAACTGTTGCTGCATGAGAACGGCGTTTCAGCACAGCAACAGCAACTCAATGCTCTTTGGATCGCCCCGACTGCGGATGTGCGCCTGACATTGGTGAGTTGCTGGCCCTATAGCTCCAACACACAGCGCCTGATTGTCATTGCAGTGCCTATGCCAAATGCCACGACAGCCAAACCGTGAACAGGGAAACTGAGATCAGGGAGTCAGCATGCAAGATCCTTTAGGAATTGATCCGCTCGCACAAACGGTGGAACTTAAAATCAGGCCGTCACAAGTAGCTCTCGCGGGGCTCACCCTGCTGGCAGTGTTTGGCGCGGCGATGCTCGTTCTGCGCTTGATGGACGTCATCATTCTGGTGTTTGTAGCACTGGTAATCACCTCAACGATACAGCCAATGAAGACTGCTTTGCAGCGTCATGGGATACCCAAGGCACTGGCCATGTTGCTCATCTACCTAGGCGTCCTTGGCGTGCTCGCGGGGCTGTTCGTGCTGGTGATCCCTGTGCTGGTCAACCAGGGTGGGGAGATGGTGCGCGGCCTGCCCCAGGTTTACACCAGCTTGATTGCCTCGCTGGAGCAGAATCCCAGCGAGTTGATTCGCACCCTGCCACAGAGGCTTCCGACCGGTGAGCAATTAACCAGTCAGTTACAAGCAGTGAGTGGCGTGATTCTGACTGGGGCGCTGGGCATCGGCATGAGTGTGCTCGGTTTCCTGACCCAGATGCTTAGCATTATCGTCCTGAGTATCTACCTGACGCTGGATCAGTCGCGGTTGGAGCGATTCTGGCTATCGCTGGCCCCCACGTCCCGGCGGCCGCAATTACTGGCAATCTGGCGTGAAATCGAGTCGCGCCTGGGCACCTTTATACGCGGCGAACTCCTGCTGATGACGTCCATCGGTGTGCTGGCCAGCCTGGGCTACCTGGCGCTTGGTCTGCCCTACCCTCTGGCGCTCGGCGCTTTGGCCGGTCTGCTTGAGATTGTGCCGATGGTCGGGCCGACCCTTGGTGCGATTCCGGCAGTCCTCGTCGCCCTGTCGATTTCTCCGCTGGCAGCCTTACTGGTCGTAGTGTATTCGCTCGTGATTCAAGTTACCGAAAACCAAATCCTGGTGCCTCGACTGATGGGGCGCTCGGTCGGCGTAAGCCCGGTCATGGTCATCCTGGCCATCTTTGCCTTTACCAACCTGCTTGGGGTCGCTGGAGCGTTTCTGGCTATCCCACTGGCGGCAATCCTCCAGGTGCTGATGGACCATCTGATCGTGAATGCCGGCGTTCTCAGCACAGAAGAACCCGGCGAAGTCTCCATTAATGTCATGTCGGACATGCGGGCGACAATTCGACGCTTGCGCGCCGAAGGGCTGAACCGACTGCGAACCGGAAGCGGCCGCATTAACCTGTCTACGGGGAACAGTGATGATGTGGACAGCCAGGCGGATCAATTGTTGAAAAAAGCTGACCTGGCTCTTACCAGGGCCGCGCAGACGGCCACCACAGATACGACCAAGGTGCATACCGAGCTCCTGGCCAAGGTCGACCTGGCTATCAATCAAGCCAGTGAAATGGTCGAGAAGGCCAATGCCGAAACGGCCGAGGCAGAAGCCAAGGTTTTAGCTGTGAACTAGTCCTGGCGCCTTCGACATCATCGAGCCCAACGGCGCCAGGCGATCTGCCAACTGAGTTTGTGCCAGCAGATATGATGGCTCAGCCTTTGATCAAAGACGCAGCGCAATCATCTACTGTCTGTCTCACGCCAGCACCGCGTTCACCTGTGCGAAGTCCTCCGTGCTGAGCTTCCACCCGGCGGATTTGGCATTGGCCTGGACATGTTCGAGTTTGGTCGCCCCCGAGATCACCGAACTGACCTGCGGTTGCGCGAGCAGCCAGGCATGCGCCAGTTCGCCCATAGTGTGGCCGCGCTCGGCAGCCCAGGCTGTCATCTTCTGGACGCGATCATAGTTGGCGTCGGTCATGTAGCGTTGCACATAGCCGCTGCTCTCGCCGCGCGAACCCGCCGGCGCCGGTTCACCGCGCTTATATTTGCCGGTGAGGAACCCGCCCGCCAGCGGGAAGTACGGCAGGATGCCGACCTTGAATGCGTTGCAGTACGGGACGAGTTCTTTCTCGATGCCGCGCTCGAGCATGTGATAGTGCGGCTGGATGGTGACGAACGGCGCCCACCCGCGCACTTCGGCCAGCGTGTTGGCGCGCGCCAGTTGCCACGCGGCAAAGTTTGAGGCGCCCACATAGCGAATCTTGCCCGCGCGAACCAGGTCATCCAACGCGCGCAACGTCTCTTCAATCGGCGTGTTCTCATCCCAACTGTGAACCTGATACAGGTCGATATGGTCGCTCTGCAAACGGCGCAAGCTGGCCTCCACCCCATTGATGATGTGATACCGTGAAACGCCGGAGTCGTTGACGCCGTCGCCCATCGGGTGGCGCACTTTGGTCGCAAGCACGACCTTGTCCCAACGTCCCTTCAACGCTTCACCCAGCGTCGTCTCCGACTTGCCGCCGCCATACACGTCGGCGGTGTCGATAAAGTTAATGCCGAGGTCAAGCGCGCCGGCGATGATCGCGTTCACGCCCTGCTGATCGACCTTCCCGCCAAACTGGTTCGTGCCTAGTCCAATCACGCTCACGCGCACACCCGAATTGCCAAGTTGTCTGTATTCCACTGATCTGCTCCTCTACACAGTTCCTTTGTATATCACGATTATCACTCTAACAGTCGTCAACTCAGTAGATCGGGGTTGGCACAGTGACACGCATGAAGGTGCCCTGGCCGGGTTGCGAGCGGATGATGACAGTCCCACCCAATGCCGTCGTTCGCTCGCGCATACCCAGGAGTCCCAGTCCGCCTCCAGTGTCACGGCTACTAATCCCAAGGGCCATGCCAATCCCGTCGTCGTATAGACCGGCACTCACCTGCCCGCCACTATAGAGGATGGATAGGAACACATGGCGCGCGGCGGCGTGGCGCTCCACATTGTGAAGACCTTCCTGCAAGACACGAAACAGGCCGAGCTCAATCTCAGGACGCAGCCGGCGTTCGTGGCCGGCGACGCGGAAGCGGGTGACGCAACCGCTGCGGTTTTCGAAATCGACTACCATGCGCCGCACAGCGGTCGCCAATCCCAGGTCGTCAAGAGCCGGAGGGCGCAGTCCCCTGGCCAACTCACGCAGATCAGCGACGATGTCTTCGGCATATGTGCGTGTCTGGTACAGGCGCGCCACGACCTCGTCAGGCAGGCCATCAGCCGTGAGGATGAGGTCGAGTTGGCGGCATAGGTGAATCACGGCCTGCACCGGCTCGTCGTGTAATTCCTGCGCGATGCGCCGGCGCTCGTCCTCCTGCCCCCGCAGCACAAATGCCGCATAGGTTTGCATCTGCTTGCTTCGGCTCACTTCCTCCGTTACGTCTTCCAGAACGATCTGCTGCACGTGCCCGTCTGTGCTTTCGATGTCGGTGCAGGTCGGCCGGAACACGCGTTCTCCCGCTGAGACCACGCGCGCCACGTCGGACGCTGCGCGCTGCAGGATATTGCGGGCGTCCTCAATTCCCATGCAATCAGTGAGTGTGACGATTCCAGCCTGGTCATCAATGGTAAATATCTGTCGCGCAGCCGGGTTGGCATCGTGGATGTTTCCCTGGTTGTCCACTACCAGGATCGGCGCATGGTTGCTTTCGAATAGGGAGCGATACCGAGCTTCAGCCGCGCGGTGCGCCTCGCGCGCCTGCTCTGCCTGAGACCGGGCCTGGCGCTCCTTCTGCACCCAGTAACCGACAAAGACGGACGTGGTAAAGATGAGTGCCAGTTGCGTGCCATCCGCCCATAAGTTCAGGGGTGGATCAATGGCGATCAGGTCGGGCAGCATGAGCACGATGACCCAGGTCATGGTGCTGATGGCGCCCGGCAGCCCAAACAGCAGCGATGCCAGGATCACCGGGATGAGAAAGAGCGACACCGGGACAAAATCCGGGATGCCCAGCGGGTGTAGAAAATCATACTTGTCAGATGTGGTGTGCACGGCGACACAGACAATGATCAACGCCTGGATCAGCCAGAATCGCCAATCGCGCAACGGGGGGACGAGATTTTTCAGCCGGTTGTGCGCGGACCTGCCCGGGGGTGACTGTCTCATGGTTGATCCGCATCTTCGAATGAAATCAAATTCTGCTGGACGCCGCGCATAATGGCCTCGGTGCGCGACGCCACGCCCAGCTTGTTGAATATATTGTTGAGGTGCCCCTCCACCGTGCGCAGGCTGATGCCAAGGTCGGCGGCGACTTGCTTATTCGGCAGTCCGCGCGCAATCAACCGCAGTACTGCCAATTCGCGCGCGGTCAAGACGGTGGCGCGCGCGCCGTGCGCGCCACCCGGGATGAAATGCTGGCCGAGTTTGCGCGACACGGACGACTGCAGGACTGTATTGCCGTGATGCACACTGTGTATGGCGTCGATGAGCTCACGGGCCGGCACTGTTTTCAACAGGTAGCCGGCGGCTCCTGCCTGCAAAGACGCGATGACATAGTCCTCGTCGTCGTAGGCGCTGACGATCAAGACGCGCACACTGGGGTTGGCTGCGACGATGCGCCGGGTCGCCTCGATGCCGTTCAAAAGGGGTAAACGCATATCCAGCAAAACGACATTGGGAAGCAGTGTCCCAGCCAGCGCAACCGCCTGTTCTCCATTTTCCGCCTCGCCTATCACACGCAGGTCGGGCTCGTGTTGCAGCAACTGACGGGTTCCATCCCGCATGAGCGTGTGATCATCCACCACCAAAACCGTAATATCTTCCATATATTCCCTGGGTAAAACACCGCGCGCCAACACTACCGATGTGAATCACCCTATACCCACATGACCATAACAAGTATATCGCCCGGCCACGCGGCGCAAGTAGGTGTAATCACCTACTCTACTCCCGTGCTTTCACTCTATTCCTGCGGCCAGGATTACGACATCATCACTCTATCGCTAATTGATCGATTTCCGCACACGGAGTATATTGAATGTATAACCTGAACCTTAAGAAATCAATCGCCGGGCACAAGCTCCTGGCTACTGTGACGATCACAGTGGTTTTAGCGCTGTTTCAGACAGCGTGCACGGCGACGGCAGCCGGTTCGTCCACTATCGTTCCTGCCGCCACCTCAACCAGTGTGGCCGTGCCTGTCCAGCCGGACCCGGATGCGGCCAAACCCTCGAATCCGGGTGGCGTCGGGCCGGCGCTCGCGCTCACCGGCGATGCGGCTTCCGGTCAGACGATATTCACCACCTACTGCAAGGTCTGCCATGGCGACAAAGGGGTGGGCGGCGTAGCGAACCCGGGCTCCAAGGACGGCACAGTCCCATCTTTGAATCCTATCGACGATACGATTGCGCACAAGGACCTCAAGGTGTTTGCCGCCAATATCGACCTGTTCGTCGAGCATGGCTCCAAGCCCGACGGCGACAAGCCACAACTGTCGATGGTTGCCTGGGGCGACACGAAGTCGATGACCCCGCAACAGATCGCCGATGTCATCGCCTATGTCATTAGCTTGAACAGCGGCAGTAAATAGCCTGGCCATTGATGGATATGGTGACCGATGTCATGATCGACTGCGCATGGCATCGGTTTCGCTCCTCATCTCCTCCTCTTCTCCCACCCATCCTCAAACAATCGAATGAAATAATCCTGCCCGTACGGGTGCTTTGCCATCTCGGCCTCATCCAGTTCCACGCCCAGCCCCGGCGCATCCGACGGTTCGAGGTAGCCGTCCTTGACGCGCGGCACGCCATGCATGATCTCGCGCGCCCAGGGGATGAGAAAGTCGTCAAAGCATTCCTGGATCAGGAAGTTGGGGATGCTGGCATGGATGTGCGCGTTGATGGCGGTGTTGAGCGGGCTTTGCGCCTGGTGCAGTGCGATGGACGCCTCGGCGGATTCAGCAATCGCCGCCGCCTTGCGCGCGCCGGAGATGCCGCCGATGTGCAACGTCTCCACCTGCACGATGTCCACTGCGCGGTGCGATATCAGGTCGAGCACCTCGGAGAGCCTCCCGAAGCGCTCGCCTGTCGCCACAGGCACGCGGATCGCGCGCGCCACCTCAACCGTCGCCGCAATGTCGGTCGACATTACCGGCGTTTCGAACCACATCGGTCGAAACTCCTCCAGCTGCTTGCCGATCCGGATCGCGGCTGACACGCTGAAGCGGTCGTGCCCCTCAATGCACAGATCGACGTCGTCGCCGACCGCCTGGCGCACCGCCCGGATGATCGCAATCGACAGCTTCTCTTCGGCTGCGTCGATGTTGCGATACGCGCTTCCAAATGGGTCGAACTTCATTGCGGTATATCCCATCATCTTGAGCTTCGCGGCAGCCTCGCCAAAGAAGGCGGGATCGCGCGGCCCCTGGTACCAGCCGTTGGCATACACGCGCAGGCGCGGGCGTTGCTTCCCGCCAAGCAGCTGCCACACCGGGGCGTTGAGCGCTTTCCCCAGAATATCCCAGCACGCGATCTCGATTGCGTTCATCCCGACGTTGCTGCTCAGGAACATGCCCTTGTGCATGCGTTGCCACACCCGCTCGGGTTGGAGCGGGTCTTCGCCGATGACGAAGCGTTCCAGCTCATGCACCTGCGCCTCGCCGGGTTTCGCGCTCAACCCGCCGGTTGCTTCGCCGATGCCCGTGACGCCTTCATCCGTGTAGACTTTTACAAACACCCAGTTTTTCCATGGGTTCCCCACCACATACGTTTTTAGTTCGGTGATCTTCATAACACCTCATCCTTTCACGCGTTCGTCACGAACACATCGAGAGTCAACGCATCCAAAGCCCGCCTGAGATATTCAACTCGCACCCGGTCACGTGCGCCGCCTCTTCTGACGCCAGATAAGACACCCCGGCAGCGATTTCCTCGACCGTTTCGAGCCGTCCGAGCGGCAACTGCTCCGCTGTCTCTTCGAGGAACTTCCGGCCATCCCCGTTTGTAATATCGCGCAGGCGCAATTCGCCCGGCGTGGCGACCCAGCCAACCGCTACCCAGTTCACCAGGATGCGGTCGGGCGTCAACCCGCGCGCCAGGCTCTTGGTCAATGCCAGCAGCGCGCCTTTCGAAGACCCGTAAGCCAGCCGCTCTAATCCACCGCGAAATGGCACCGTAGATCCGATGTTGATGATGCGTCCCCCACCCTGCCGGCGCATGTGCGGGATCGCTTCACGGCAGCAGAGGAACGGCCCGCGCGCGTTCACGGCAAACACGTCGTCCCACAGTTCGACCGATTGCTCGCCGGGCGGTTCTTCGGGCGTGATCGCCGCGTTATTGACCAGCACATCCAGCCGTCCGAAGTGCTCGATTGTGCTGCGGATCAGCCCGATGCAGTCGGGTTCGCTGCTCATATCAGCGCGCACAAAGAGGGCGCGCGCCCCCGTGGACGCGATGTCGCGCGCGACTTGCTCACCCTCGCGCGTTCGCCGCCCCGATATCACCACGGCCATGCTATCGCGCGCAAGCCGACGCGCGATCCCTTCACCCATTCCGCCGGTGGACCCTGTGATGACCACCACGCGGTTCACCGCCCCTTTGGTCACGGTCATTTCCTTAACCCTCTTTGCAGTGGCAACAGCGTTGTCACGCTTTGAACAGCGGTGACACGTCCGCGAGGATGGCGTCGAGTTCGGCGTTATCCGGCCCATCCAGTTGCTTGCCCGGCGTGCGGCAGGTGCGGTTCGCGATCACCCCGCGCCGCACCATCACTTCCTTATACAGCGCCACGCCATATTGGCGTTCGTAATTAATCAGCGGCAGCACCCGGTTGAACCGCGCGCGGGCGCCGGCTTCGTCACCGGTTTCGAGCAAGTCCCAGACCCCTTGCAACAGATCGGTCGTCTGGCATGCGGGCATGTTGCCAGCGGCGCCGCGCCGGTATTCGTCAAGCAGATATTGCCCGGCATTCCCGCCGTAAACTCCTTTACATGCGTCGCCCGCGGCGGTGATGGTGGCGCTGACCATGCGCGATGACGGGAAGGTTTCTTCTTTGAGGTACTCCACACCGTGAAGCTCACGGCACATGCGCGCGAGCAGGTCGGGCGACATCGGTGTGCCTACCGGGCCAAGGTAGTTCTGGATCATCACAGGGATGTCGAGCGCGCCTGCGAGCTCTTTATAGTAGTCGTAGCAACCGGGGGCGTCGGGATGCATGATGTGCGGCGGCATCGACATGACACAACTGGCGCCGACCTGTTGTGCGAAGCGGCTGAGGTCAATCGCGGGGATAAAGTGGCCGCTCGTGGTGCTCGCGATCACCGGAACCTGGCCACCGGCCTCATGCGTGACGATCTCGATCCAGCGCTTGCGTTCGTCATCGGAAAGGGTCGAGAACTCACTGGCGTTGGCCGGGCCGACCAGCCCGCGCGCGCCCTTCTCGATGCAGAAGCGCACAACCCGGCGCAGGCCGGCTTCATCCAGTTCATATGCAGACGTAAACGGTGTGATTACGATTGGCAGAATGCCGCGCGGCAGTTGACTCATCCATTGCCTCCGTTGGTTTAGGTTGCTTGACGGGAGATGCTGGAGCTAATTCAGGGGCTCCCGCGAAGAGTATATCTGAGGCGCGGAAAAACACGAACCCCCGATCGCACATGGAATATCATAGGCAGTCAGTGGGTATTCCACTGCGCGTTTGGTGGAACCCGTTAAACAAGATGTAGATGTATAGGTGGTGCAGAGATGATTGATTTGAATGAAGTCGGGGCGTTTTCGAGTGCGCCGTCAGAAACTGGCGTGCAGGTGCGTTTTGGCATTTATCTACCGGGAATTCACCCCGAAGAGGGCTACAGGCTGCGAGTGCGCGTCATCCATCGCAGTGATCGCTTTGACCCGGAAGTCGCCCCGCTCAACTTCGACCTGTCGCCGGTCGCAGAATCGCCACATAACCTGTGGCGCGTCGATGCAATCATCCCGGTTATTCCTGGCACGCACTTTGGCGTTTCGGGTAGCTATCTCTACCGGTATCAGTTGTTCCAGGTTGTGCCTGGCTCTGACCAGCCTAAAGTCGTCACGCAGTGGTTTACTGACCCATTTGCCCGCGCCACCGACGAGGTCGGTCAGCTCGCTGCGTTCGTCACCCCGGATGTTGCGGAGGATGTCGCATGGGACGATGTAGATTGGAAAACGCCTGAGTTGGCCGATTTGATCGTCTATGAGCTTCACGTTGAGGAGTTCAACCGCTCGTTTGACGGTGTGATCGAGCGTCTTACCTACTTGAAAAGCCTCGGCGTCACCTGCCTGGAACTCATGCCGGTGACCAGCATGAAACGCGACTTCGACTGGGGCTATGGGCCGCTGCATTACTTCGCGCCGTGCGAACGATGGAACGGCGCTACTGGATTGAAACGGCTGGTGAACGCGTGCCACAAGGCCGGCATCGCCGTCATCATCGATGTAGTCTACCAGCACGTCGACCCCGGTTTCCCTTATCATCAGGTCTACGCCGATGCCGGACGACTCGCCGACAGTCCGATGGTGCGCGGCGAGGGCCCATTTGGTCCGCAGATTGATTTCAGCAAAGACTTCGCTCAGGACTATATCCAGACCGCCAACTTCCGCTGGCTCCACGAATTCCATTTGGATGGTTTCCGCTACGACGAAGTCACCGATCTGTACGATGGGCCGGCCGGCGTTCAGTATGCCAAGATGGCCTGGGATAACTACAACGAGTCGCTCAAGCTGGCGCGCTTCACGCCATCCGGTAATGCGGCGGCCGGCGAATACAGCCGCATCATTCAGGCGCCTGAAGCGTTGAACCGGCCGCAGCAGATACTGCGCGAGACCTACTCAAACGCCACGTGGCAGGATGGATTATTGAACAAAGCTCAGAACATGGCGCAATGGAGTTATGTGGATGACGACTTTGCGCATCTGCTGGATCTGGGCCTCATGGGTTACTCAACAACAAAGACAGTGCATGACGGGACCGGCCAGCCGGTAGAGATGCCAGTTGCGCCGTTTCAGTACCTCGAATCGCACGACCACAGCCAGTTGATCTCCTTTGTGGGACTGGAAGATGGCGATGTGCCGTTTGGAGATCGCAGCAAGGCTTATGCGCTGCAACCCTACGCGATTGCGCTTTACACCCTGCAGGGCACTCCGATGCTGTTTCAGGGGCAGGAATTCGCGGAGAATTACGTGTTGCCGAATGATGGCAACGGGCGCATCCGCATTCGGCGCGATGTGAATTGGGAGTTCTTCTACGATCAGCAGGGGCAGATGTTGATTCACCTCTATCGCGTGCTTGGCCGATTGCGGCACGAGTATCCTTCATTGCGCAGCCGCGAGTCGTTCTACTGCCACACGGAGTCACGCCCGCAGGCCGGAGTAATCATCTATCGTCGCCAGTCCAGTGCCGATGGGCAGGTTGCCATGGTGATATTGAACTTCTCTGGCAATACCCAGAGCATCGATGTCGCGTTCCCTGAAAGCGGCGAGTATCGCGAGATGATCGACGACTCCATTCGCCCGGTTCCATACGTCATCACGGCGAACGTGCCCGGACAGTTAGTCTCGGTTGAGGCGCCATCGCACTACGGATTCGTGTTTGTGAAAGCGGCATGATGCGATTCTGTGTCTGTGCGTTGGGCGCGTGACGCAGGAAGCCCTCTGCTGTCGTCCACCGGTTTCAGATGGGGGTCTATACTCCCTTGTATGGACCCCCATCATTTCCCTTATGATCGATTCCAGTCCGTCAAACAAGAAAAAGAGCAGCGCCTGATCGAGTTTCTGAACGCCCCGACGGCGGCTGACGTGCCCGTCATCGTGCGCGCGCCTTGCAACGTATGGGGCAAGGTGTCGCGTTATCGCGAGCAGTCGCTCGAACTGCAACTCGATGCGCTGGCGCTCTCGCTCGATATCCCCTCTGACTTTCTGTTTTCCTACCTCGAACCGTGGCACGGCGTGGGCGTGTTCGCGAACATCTTCGGTTGTCCGGTCAACTGGAATGATTACGATGCGCCGCAGACCTATTACCGCTACCACACGGTTGACGAGCTCAGCGACCTGAAGCGACCGAACATCATGGACAGCGAACTGGCGCAGATGGTGATCGAGTCCATCCGATACTTCCGGCGCGTCACCGGCGATGCGCTCGATATCTCGTTGACCGACACGCAGAGCCCCAACGACTCCGCCAGTCTGATCCTCGACACGTGCGAATTCTTCACGGCCGGGCTGGTGGACTCTGAGCGCATCGCGCCATTGATGGATATGGTGACCGATGTCATGATCGACTTCTCCGACATGCAACTGGAAGCGCTGGGTTTGACCGCCACCCGACCCGGCCACATCATGCCGTCTGCGCGAGGACTCACGGGCATCTCGATTTCTGACGACAATATGGCGGTCATTTCCGCGCCTTGCTATCGCAATTCGGCGTTGCCCTACAACAATCGCCTGAGCGAGCATTTTGGCGGGATTGCTGTGCATACCTGCGGGAACTTTATCCAGAACTACGGCGTCGTAAAACAGATCAAAGGCCTCGCCATGATCGACTGCGCATTGTCGGGCGCGGACCCGACGCCAAACAACCCCGTAAAACTGGGCGCCGCATTTGCCAATACCGGCATCACGATCAAAGCCCGCATCGGTATCGAAGAGGAGCATTGGAGCGCACTCGACGACTTGATCCGACCCGATCTGAAGTTAATTATTCAGGTGGAGTCGGATGGCAACGTCGCCAATGCCAGTCGCGTCTATGAGAAGCTGAAGACCCGCTGCCGCGAGATCATGACCCGCAAGCGCAACGCGCCCGTCGGGGGATACAGTGGAGGATGATGTGGACGTGGAACGAGCGCGAAGCGTGCAGGGCAAAGTGGCGTTGATCACTGGCGCAGCCAAGGGCATTGGCTGGGGTTGTGCGCAGGTGCTTGGAATGGCTGGCGCAGCAGTAGCGCTTGTGGATATTGACGCAAACGGCGTTGAAAGCGCGGCGCAGCAACTGCGCGATCACGGCGTCGCTGCGACGGCCTATACCGCCAACGTGAGCCGATCGGATGATGTGAACCGCGCCATCGACGCAGTCGTCGAGCGCTATCATGGCATCGACATTGTGATTAACAACGCCGGAACTCATGACGGCAAGAGCATAGAGCAAGCGAGTGAAGCGGACTGGGATCGTGTGATCGCCGTCAACCTGAAAAGCGTTTTCCTCGTCTCAAAGGCCGCATTGCCGCACCTGAAAGCCAATGGCGGCGCGATCGTCAACATGAGCTCGATGGTTGGGCTGGTCGGTCAGTCAAACGCTTGCGCTTATGCGGCGTCAAAAGGGGGTATCATCGCGTTGACGAAAAACATGGCGTTGGATCTGGCGCCCTATCATATTCGTGTCAACTGTATCTGTCCCGGATGGGTGGAGACGCCGCTGGTGCAGACCTGGTTTGGGCTGCAGCCCGATGAGCCCGCCGCGCGCAACTACATTTACTCGGTCCATCCTCTGGGGCGAATCGCGACGCCTGAGGACATTGGTCGGGCCGCGCTTTTCCTCGCGTCAGAAATGGGTGCATTCGTCACTGGCGTCGCACTCCCCGTGGATGGCGGTGTGGCGCTGGGCTATTGACTGCTTTGAGTCCGTTTGGGATTGAGGGTTACCAATATGTCAAAAACACTTGTGAGTGAACACGGCATCGTCTGCCGTCTACCCGATGAACGGCTTTCCTATTTTGGCTGGCCCACCGTTGCGCGTCTCGATGATGGGACGTTGATTGTCTCCAGTTCCGGGCTGCGCTCAGAGCACGTCTGTCCGTGGGGCAAGACCGTGATTAACGTCAGCACCGATGAAGGTCGGACGTGGTCGCTGCCGCGCGTCATCAATGACTCGCCGCTCGATGACCGGGATTCCGGCATCGTCAACCTGGGCGGTGGAAAGGTGCTCGTTGCGTGGTTCACAAGCGCTAATCATTCCTACGCGCATGAGAAATGGGTGCGCGAATGGCTTGGCGATGCCGAAGTGGACTCGTGGCTGCCGACGCTCGACGCGATCACCCCGGAGATACTTGCTCAGGGGCTGGGGTCGTGGATCATGCTGAGCGATGATCGGGGCGCAACCTGGGGTGCGCCGATTCGCGTTCCGGTATCAGCGCCGCATGGCCCGATTCTGTTGCACTCAGGCGACCTGTTTTACATCGGCAAGTCCTATATGAATGGGTGGGGCGAGATGGAGGTTGGCGCAATCATGACGGCGCGCAGCCGCGATGGCGGTCGCACCTGGGAACGCCAGGGCGCTGTGCCTGTTTATCCCGGCACGGACTATGCCAACTATCACGAGCCGCACGTAGTCGAGTTGCCCTCCGGCCGCCTGATCGGGATGATCCGGGTTGAGGATCATGCGGATCATAAACTTGAACCGGCTGGCGTGGTGAATTTCAGCATCATGCAGACCGCGTCCGATGACGGCGGAATGACGTGGACGCCTGCGCGACCGCTTGGTTTTCATGGTTCCCCGCCACATCTCATCCGGCACTCGTCTGGTGTGCTGGTGATGACCTACGGTTACCGGCTGGCGCCCTTCGGTCAGCGTGTCGCGTTCAGCCATGATGACGGCGTCACCTGGGATCACGACTGGATCGTCCGCGATGACGGCCCTGACAGCGATCTGGGGTATCCGTCCTCGGTCGAACTGGATGACGGCAGCCTGCTGACGGTGTGCTACCAGAAAGTGCCTGGTGATCGGAAGTGTTCGCTGCTGTGGTCGCGCTGGCGCATGCCGTGATGCGTAGCTGTGTGCCTTGCGAAGGGTTCTCGTCACATGGCGATGCCCGTTGACAACCTTCGCAAGGCGGATAGCGCTACACCGTTACTGTAGCGTGATGTCGGCCTGCCCGGTCATACCTGGCAACAGGATCATCTGTGAGGGATCGACTGCGATCAGCACTGTATAGAGCGCTGCGCCGCTCAGCGTTCCGGAAGACTGCGCCAGCACCGCGCTGACCTTGCCTTTAAACTCGTCTGTGTATGACTTCAAACGTATCGTTACCGGCGCGTTGACTTTGATGCTGGCCACGTCGCTCTCAACCACATTGCTCGACTTGAACTGCAACCCGGCCAGATCCACCAGCGTGAACGCATTACCTGGCGCGGTTTCGCCGGCCACCACGTTGACCGCCAGAACGACGCAGTCGCAGGGCGATACCAGCGTAGCCTTGCTCAGGGCGCTCTTAGCCTGTTCCAGCGTTGCTTTTGCCTGGCTGACTGTTGCGTCATCCACCTGGGACTGTTCGGCTGTCACACCTTCATTCAGCGACGCCACCTTATTTTTTGCCGTCACGACTGACGCGTACGCCTGTGTCAAAGTGTCCTGTGACACCGGTTTCTGGAGGTTCAAATAGGTGTCACGCGCGGCAACCCAACTCTCGAAGGCGTTGCCATAGGAGGCTTCACCCATCTGGCACTGGGTTGTCTTGGCGCCATCTTTGCCGGCGCATGCGTAATCACGTTGCGATTGCGCCGAGAGGTAACCCAGCCATGCCGAATCAACACTCATGCGCGCATTCTCAATTACCGTTGCCGTGTTCCCGGCCGCGGTCTTGCTGTAACTGGCATAGGCTGCGCTGAGTTGCGCCTGCGCCGCCGTCAGGTTTTCCTTGGTTGCGGGCGCATTTTGTATGGCGATGTTCGCCTGGCTGATCTGAAGCGCCAGTTCGGCATCGGCTACTGCTTCCTTTAGCGCCGTGTCATCAAGTGTTGCGAGCACGTCGCCCTTTTTTACGGTGTGTCCTGGCTTCGGGTTAACCGTCAATACCTTACTGCTGGCGTCGAAGCCCAGCGAGAGGGTCGGCGACCTGAGCGCCAGTGCGCCATCCACCGATACCGATGAAGTCGTTGCCACAACGCGCGTGGCGAGCGGCGCAGGGCGCTGTTGTGCGGTAGCGCCCGCCGCAGGTTGCGCGTTTGTATTGCTCGTAGTGCTTGTGGCGCTCGCGCATGCCGTGAGCGTCAATGCGGCCACAGCCGCGAAAAGTGTTAGTTTTGTAATCAGGTTTTTCATGTTTCTCCTTTTGGAACAGTGCTCAGTCGGCAGCTTACTTAAGGCTAATCTCCGCCTGTCCCGTCATTCCAGGGCGCAGATCGACGTTGGTTGTGTCGAGGCGCAGGATGACCGTGTATAGCGCCACAGTGCTCAGCGTGCCGGATGATACGGGCAAAACGGCGTCGACAGTGCCGGTGAAAGTCTCCGTGAACGCCTTCAAGCGTATCGTTGCGGGCAGTCCCGACTTCATATTGACAACATCTCGCTCGTTCAGGTTGGTGGTCTGAAAAGTGATCTCTGATAGATCGAGCAGGGTAATTGCCGACGCGCTGCTGGCAGTGGCGCCTACGCTCAATGGCGCCTCCTGAACTACACAGTTGCAGGGAGATAGCAGCCTGACCGCTAGCAGGTTGCGCTGCGCGCGCTCGACTGTCGTCTCCACCTGTTTGATCTGCAGGTCATAGATCGCCTTCTGTTGATCGCTGACGCCGTTTTGCAGAGTAGCCAGGCTGGTCTGCGCCTGCACCACGCTTGCCCACGCTGGTGTGAGATCGTTTTGGCTGGTGGGTTGCTGCGCCGTCACGTAGGCGTTATAGGCAGTGCGCTCGCGCATTTCGGATTGTTGCACGCTCATGTCGGCCCGTTTGCAATTAGCCCCTCCAAGCGCCTTCTTCCAGTCGTCGTCGCTGGAATACCCGGGCTTGATGCCGCAGGTTTGATCGCGATCGAGTTGCGAGGAATAGAGCGAATTCTTAGCCTGGTTCCAGCTTCGCAACGCCTGTTCCACCGTGGTGGCGGTTGGGCCGCTTTTCAGCGTGTTGTAGGCCGCATAGGCTGAATTCAGGGCGGCTTTTGCATTGTCGATATCGGTCTGCTTGGCGGGCGCCAGGCTTTTTGCGATCTGCGCCTTCTGCAAAGCCAGGGCTTGCTGTGCTTGCTGAAGCGTGGTCTGTAGCGTGCCTGGGTCAAGCTCGGCCAGCACGTCGCCTGTTTTTACCGCCTGACCAGGCACGACGTTAACCGCTGTGACCTTACCAGTCGTGTCAAAGCTCGCGTTAATGAGCGGTGTAGTCAGGGTCAGTGTGCCGTCAGCGGCAACGCTTGTCGTTGTTGCGACTACGCGTTTTGGCAACGCGGTTGCGGCGATCTGGCTGACTTGTGCCACGACCGCTTGTCCACTGCTCGTTGTAGTCGACGCCTGTGTAATGCTTGATTGACATGCCGTCATCAGAAGTCCTGCAATCAGCAGGCTGATGGGCGCGAAGCGCGCGAATGGCGCGAAGCGCGCGAAAGGCGCGAAGCGCGTGAATGGCGCAAAGGGCGCGAAGCGCGCGAAAGGCGCGAAGCGTAAGAGTGTGTGATTGTGAAATCTCATGATGTTGTCCATCCTTTATTCGTTGATTGGTTCTATCGTTCGCGCAGAATCACGATGGCCTTCTGGCGGATGATGGGTTGGGTCGCTAATGCTCCGCTGAATACCGCCGCGAAACAGACCATTGCGATGATCAATCCCGCCGTGTTGAAGTCAAATGCCAGCAGGAAGGGCTGGTCGCTCTGAAGCCGCTGGCTCAATACGAAGGCGTAGCCCAGGATTGTCCCCGCTGTGATGCCGGCAAGCCCGGCGGCCAGCGTGGTGATCACAGACTCGCCGATAAACACGCCGCGCAGCGACCCCTTGGCCGCGCCGATGGCTTTGAGCATTCCGATCTCGAGGCGTCGTCCCATGACCGCGGTATACATGACTGCGAGCACGCCGACGATGGCTGTAATCATTGATAGACCGGTCAGCAGCACGATGAACACACGGCTTTGCGAAAGCGCCGCTCGCGCCGTCGCGACTGATTCGGACGTCGCCGTAAGGCTCATGCTGTTGTTTGTGCCCAGATAACTGCGCAACTCGCGAATCAGCATGCCCTGGTTAACGCCGGGCTGAACGGTTGCAAGTAAGCGGCTGAGCACATTGGCAGTCTTATCGACCGCGCCATTGGCCGGGTCGTTGTTCAACTCGCGGTAGGTGTCAAGACTCATCAACACGCCGCTGTTGTTGGCATCACTGCTGTTGCGCGTGAAGTAGCGGCTGAAGCCGGGGATGCGCGAAGCCACAGCGATGATCGTCATGCTGAGTTGATGATCTGTTCCGTTGCCTTGTGCCAGCAGCGTATCCCCTACGTGCAAGTCGAGCGCTGTGCTCAACCCTTGCGAGATGATTACGGCGCGCGTGTCCGACACGATCCTCGTCAAGGCTGTCGCGTCGCCCTCGGAGAAGCGATAGAGCGATGTATACAGCACCTTGTTCAGATCGCCGTCCGCGCCGAGATAACTCACGCTTGCCGTTCGCAGCTTGATCCGGTCGCTGACTGTCATCCCAGACAGGTTTTGCGCCAACCCAACCACAGTCCCAATGCCGGGTTGATCTTTCACCGCTGCCACATCGGTCGCCGTCAGGTTGGTTACTGTGCGCGTGAAGCGGCTGAAAATCGGAAAATCATTTGATGATGAACTGGTTGTGGCAATCAATGGGGCGCCGTTGCTGAAGTTGGAATCCGTCTCCAGGTTCGCATCCTGCAACGCCAACTGCGTCGCGAGAAGGCAGGGTAGAACGGCGCTCATCACCACCATCAGCGAGATCAACGCATTGCCGCCCTTGCCGCGCAACGCATAGCGCCCGGCAAAAAAGGCCGATCTCGGGCTGATCACGCGATAGAGCACGATGAGCAGGCGCTCAAGCGGCGTGGTTAAGAAGTAGAACAACAAGGCGATGCCGATCACCATGAGCAGGAGCGAGCCCGCATTCAGCACCACTGAGCCGCTCATGTTGCCAGGCGTCATCACCGTGGGCAGGACGATCAGAATAACGCCGCTGAACGCCAGCAACACCAGCCCCGCGATCAACAGACCGCCGTTGGCGTGGCGCTCGCGCAGCTTGCCGAGGTCTTCCAGGGTAGGCTGGTCGGCTGCTGCCGGATTGAGCACCACCATTACTTTCGTGTTCGCTGCCGTGCGCGCCGGGCTGATAGTTGCCAGTGTCAGCACGGCGGCGGTAATTGCGGTCGGGATAAGAACCGTCTGCAATGTCCATGCGGCGCGCACGCCAGTGGGCAAGTCGAGGTTCGACAAGACGATGGGCACGATCAGATAATCGTTGATCACGCGCCCGAGTAATATGCCCAATACGATGCCGATCACGCCAAGAATGAAGACCTCCAGAATAACGACTTCATACAGGCGATGGCGTGGTGAACCCAGCACGCGCAGAACTGCCAGGTCGTGTTTTTGTTCGGCTACGGTGGTGTTCATCAACGCGTTGACCATTAGACCGATGATGCCCATGCTCAACAGACCGTACAAGGTGATAAAGGTCTGGGTAAAGGCATAGCTGGAAGAGGAGCTCTCCAGGCTGGTGTATTTCGGCAGGCTGACCGTATAGTCAGAACCGAGTTGCGTTTGCAGATTGTCGCTGACGGTTTCACCCACATTGCGCGCCTGTGTGACGGTGGCGCTCGCATCGCTGGAACTGGTGCTCGACGATGTCCATACCAGCAACAGCTTGTTGGCTTGACCTTCCTGTCCCAACCACGCCTGAGCGTCATCCAGGCGCATAATGATCGGGTTGCTTACATCGCTGGCTACGCCGGTTAACGTGCCAACGCCAGTGACGATAAAGCGCGCCTCAATGCGCGGGGTGCTGGCGCCGGTAATGGCGGCCTTGCCCGCGGCGCGTTTCACCGGGATTGCATACGAGAGACGCACTTCATCGCCGACCTGCACGCCCAGTGCTGTGGCAGCGGCAGTGCTGAGGTAAACCTCACCGTTTGCGGGTGGATATGCCCCAATGGTCTGCTGATTGGATAGTGCGCTGGTTGAACTGCTTGACGAAGCAGAATCGCTAGGCGGTTGGCCGCCACCGCCGCCACTGGGTGGGGCGCCGCCACCGCCGCCTGATGGCGGGCCGCCGCCGCCAGGGGGTGGGCCACCGCCACCGTTCCTCCCACCGCCTGTGCCGCCGATATTGATGCCGGCGATGCCGATTCCGCCTGTGCTGGTGCTGGCCGGTTTCTCAGCAGTGATCAGGCTGTCGGCGGTCGTGTCAAGCGCAATAAAGGTGACGGCCACGCCGTCGGTCGCTCCTGTTTTGCGCCCCTCAACAGTCGCCTGAATGCGCGCATAAACCTGCGCAATCTTGCTGTATGAGTCATTCACCGTGGCCTCAATCTCGGTGATGCTGAAAAACGTTGATGCTGCGAGGTCGCTCCGGGTGATACCGAGATCGTAGCCGCCCGTAGCGGAACCGGTCGACTGGATGCTGAACTGGCGCTGGGTGTCCACCAGGGCCAGAAGGGCGCCTACGAGTGCAACGCCTATAACCAGTGCAACAGTAATGATAAATGTGCGCAGCTTGCGCCGGCGCATTGCGTTAAGAACGTATCTAAGATTCATGACAACCTCCCATTTCAGGCGACGACTGTTTCCATGTCCAGCGATATTGGAACGCTGGTGTTGACACGTTCGTCCTCAAGCTTCCCGTCGCGCATGTGGATCACCCGTCCGGCATATTTGCTCATGCGCGGGTCATGGGTGACATACACAATTGTTGTGCCGCGCTCCTTGTTGAGCTGGATCAACAGGTTCATGATCTCGTATGAGGTTTGTGTATCCAGGTCGCCGGTCATTTCGTCGCCGATAATCAAGGGCGGGTCGTTGGCGAGTGCGCGCGCGATGGCGACACGCTGCATCTGGCCGCCTGACAGTTCGCTGGGATAGTGTCCCATGCGGTCGCCAAGACCCACTGCGCGGAGCAACTGCTCTGCGCGTTTGTGGTCGCGCTTACCGAGCAGGATCATGGGCACCTCCACGTTTTCCACCGCGTTGAAATTGCTCAACAGGTTGAAGTTCTGAAAGACGAACCCCATTTTCTTCAGCCGCAACCGCGCCAGTTTCTCCTCGCTCAGCGATACGACGTTCTCGCCATCGACGATTACATGACCGCGGCTGGGCGTATCCAGCCCGCCGATGATATTCAACATGGTGGTCTTGCCACTGCCGCTGGGGCCCATCAGACACAGCACTTCGCCGCGCCGCACATTGAGCGTCACGCCGCGCAAGGCAGGCACTGCCTCCTTGCCCATCACGAAGCTCTTGTGCACGTCTTCGACCTGGACGATATAGTCCGCGTCGGCTGAGCTGTTCCCGTTGGCGCCGTGGATCAATGTGTTAACCGTGCCAAAGGGACTCGAGGCAGTATCAATGTGGTTTGCGCTCATCTTCTTTTTGAACATAGTGGATCAACTCTTCTTACTCAAGTTGATGTCAGGCTAGCGTTCAAATGTAAAGAAGTTATTCAGATGTGATTGGATTTTTATAGGGAAACTGCAACCGGCAAGCGGATGGTAAACGTCGTGCCGTGTTCGGGGCTCGATTCGACGCTGATCGCGCCGTCGTGGGCTTCCACGATGGCCTTGGCAATCGCAAGCCCCAGCCCAGATGAGTCCTCGCTCTCACCTGTGCGTTGCCGCGACGGGTCAGCGCGGTAGAAGCGGTCGAAGATAAACGGGATATGCTCCGGGTTGATTCCTGCGCCGGTGTCGCTCACCTGTAGTAATACCTGTTGCCCTTCCTGTTGCGCGCTCAGCACGATTTCGCCCCTGGTCGTATAGCGCAATGCGTTGGCGACGAGGTTGTTGAGCACCTGGATCATGCGATCTGTGTCAACCAATATAGATGGCAGTGATTCGGGCGCTTCCACGCGCAGCCCCAGGCTGCGGTCTTCCAACTGCACGATGAACGCCAGGCCGGTTTGCTCCAGCAAGGCGCGCGGGTCGATCGCGCGTTTGTTTAATGGCAGTTCGCGCGCATCGGCCAGCGACAGGGTGCGCAAATCTTCGACCAGGCGCTGCAAGTGTTTCACCTCGTCGTGCATGATGTTGTAGAGGGCGGGCGTGCCTTGCAGGCGTTGCTCGCTCAATCCCTCGGTGTAGCCGCGCAAAATAGTCAATGGCGTGCGCAGGTCATGCGCGAGGTCGGCGGTCATTTGCTTCCGCAGGGTGATGCCGCGCGCCACATCGGCGCTCATCTGGTTAAACGAGGTCGCCAGCGTGCCGATCTCGTCGCGCGAACGCACCTTGACCCGCTGATCGAGTTTGCCGGTTGCCATGGCCTTTGTCGCCAGGGTCAACTCGGCCAATGGACGAGTGAGTGTGCGAGCCAGGATGCCGCCCAGGATGAGTGCAACCAGAATCGTGGCGCCGCCGCTGATGATTGCCGCCGACGTCAGACGGTCAAAGAAGGCTGTTTCTGGTGGAGGACTCGGCGGGTTGCCTGGTTGGCCTGCCGTGCCTGTGCTTGTCTGGCTCGTTCCGGTGTCTGAGGATGGCGCGTTCGCGTGTGGTTGTGGACCGATTGGCGTGAATAGGACGTAGCCGATGACGGCGCCGGAGGTCGTAGTAATCGGAGTAGTGTTGTTCAGAAAGGAGTCAGGCACTGCGGTGCCGGCCAACAGGTTTTGAGGGCCGATGACCGCGCGATGGTTGGCGTCCAACACGATGGCGCTGCGGTTATATGTGGATGGGATGGAGCTTGACGCGAGCGTTTGGGAGACGCCATGCCAGCTTCCATTGGTCATGTAATAGTCCCGCAGGATGCCCACAAGCACGGTCTGATCGCGCGCCGACAGGTATTGGTCGAACTCGATGCGCGTGCGGGGACCCATCAACAGCGTAAAAATGGCAACGCCAGTGATGCCGATAAGAAAGAAGGCGAAAGTGAGTTTAAGTGCCAGGGAGCGCATGGTGTGTTCGCCGGTCAGTCGCCGGGCGCCTCTTGGCTTTTGCTCTTCTGTTTAGCAAAGCGATAGCCCATCCCGTACACGGTTTCGATATAGCGGGGATGGCGCGTGTCGGGTTCGATCTTGGCGCGCAAGTTGCGGATGTGCACATCGATGGTGCGCTCGTATCCTTCGTAGGTTTCACCGGAAACGCGATCCAGCAGGTCCAACCGTGAGAATACCTGCCCGGGCGACGCCATCAGCACCGCCAGCAGTTCAAACTCGGATTTGGTCAAGTCGATGGCCTTTCCGGCGATTTCAACCAGCACCGCAGACCGATCCAACATGATATCCGCGGCGCGCACGCGAAGCGTGTCGGTCTCTGCCGTGGCGCGATGTGCCCGCCGCAATACTGCGCGCGCGCGCGCCAGCAGCTCGCGCACGTTGAAGGGTTTGGTAATGTAGTCGTCGCCGCCCAGTTCAAGACCGATGATCTTGTCCTGATCCTCAATTTTGGCGGTCAGCAGGATCACAGGTGTGTCGGCTTCCTTGCTGTATGCGCGCATGAAGTCATACCCGCCCATGACGGGCATCATCAAGTCGAGGATGATCAGGTCGGGTTTTTCATGGCGCGCGATATGCAGCGCCTCCTGCCCCTGTGAGGCCTCAAGGACGCGATAGCCTTCCTGCTCCAGGTATACGCGAATCATCTCGCGCAGGTTCGCTTCGTCATCCACGACCAGAATCGTTTGGGTCATCGTATTCAGCGCTCAGCGCCCGCTACTCCGTTGGGATTGGCATTAGGATTGAATTTCTCTCACAATAGCACTTTTTATGAATGATAGCGATGAGTTCTTCAGGAATTGTGAAGAAAATATTGGCTTCTCATAGGGCTGACACGCGCCTCAACACACGTGATCCTGACGCGGCGGGTTGCGGCGCAACAAAGCGCGCACACGCGACACCTGCTCGGGGATGCCCGTGGCATCGGTCTGGCAGTCATCCACCCCGCCATCCAATGCCTCCAGCACTTGCTCCTGCGTCGGGTGATGCAGGAACGCGATGATTGGCGCATCGGTTAATTGCCGCAAGCTGGACCACTGGTCTGACCCTGCCATACTGCTTTGAGTTTCTTTGGGGTCGCTGATGACGATAATGGAGGGCCGGTTGCGCATGATGAACCCTGACGCCGCCTGGATGCCTCTGACGATGCTGACGTGATACCCGGCCTGCGCCAGCGCCAGGCCGAGCGGATCGCGCGCACTGCTTTGAGTCCCTGTGGGATCTCCGTTTGTGTTCACCAGCAGGACTGTGCGACAGACTGCTTTGAGTCCCTTTGGGATTGGCTCAAGCGGCGTTGCGTGCTTCTGTGCGGGTTGAGACGCCGGCGCCTCTTCGTTTGGGGCAAACCGGGACAATAATCGCACTGCGATGTCGCCTAAGCGATTGTGCACACGCGTCTTTTGGTTTGGGTCTTTTAAGGTCTTCAGAGCAAGCCTCCGGCATAGTCATCAATTGCACTGACTGTAGCCAAAGGTTGTTTGGAACCCGTGAAGAAAAGATTGCGTTCTTATTTTTATTTACATATAATGACTTAACAAGCAACTGTCATTTGCAATGAAGCCGTCGGTTCAAGGGAATCACTGATGAATAACAAGAAGCCCGCTACCGCAGGAGCGTCGCCATTATCATCCTGGCGCGCCCGGATGATCGGTATATTGCCGCGCAAACTTTGGCTTGCATGGGGCATGTTGATCGCCGGCTTGAGCATCACCGCGCTCGCAGCGCTTTATAGCAAGGCGGGTGTGGAAGCAGCCGCGCAGAGCGAGTTCAACTTTACCTGCAACGAGATCCAACTCAACATCGCAAACCGACTGGCCGCCAGCGCCCAGCTCCTGCATGCCGGCGCGGGACTCTTTGATGCAGCAGAGACCGTCACACGGGCGGAATGGCGGATGTTCACTGAGCGTCTTCAGATCGAAAAGCAGTTGCCCGGCATTCAGGGCGTCGGCTTTGCGCAATTGATCTTGCCCGAACAACTGGCCCAGCACACTCAGGCCATTCGCAGCGAAGGCTTCCCGGATTATGCGGTCTGGCCCACCGGCGCGCGGGATATCTATTCTTCCATCATCTACCTTGAACCTTTCTCAGATCGCAACCTGCGCGCCTTTGGCTATGATATGCTCTCTGAACCCGCGCGCCGCGCAGCCATGGAGCAGGCTCGCGATGAGAATACCGCCGTGCTCTCCGGAAAAGTCCGCCTGGTGCAGGAGACTAGCCAGGATGTTCAAGCCGGCGCCTTGATGTATGTGCCGGTTTATCGCCATGGCTTGCCGATCGACACCGTCGAACAGCGCCGCGCCGCCATCCTGGGCTGGGTTTACAGCCCATACCGCATGACAGATATGATAAGCGGCACACTAAGTAGTTGGAACGTCTTATATGTCGACAGACAAATCTCCCTGCAAGTCTACGATGGCGCTATGCTTTCCACAGATACTTTGCTGTACGACAGTCGGGGTAACGCGAATAAAGCGCTGGCTTCCACAGCACTGGTTACCAGGCTGACTCCGGTCAATTACGCCGGGCGCCGCTGGACTTTGCGCTTCTCCCAGACTGGCGGGCTGGCGTCTACAGCGAACTACGGCAATGCCTGGCTCGTTCTATTTGGCGGGACGAGTATCAGCCTGCTTTTGTTTGGGCTGATGATTGCCATGCTCAGAACAAATGTCACTGCGCGGCAGATCGCTGATCAGATGACAACTGAACTGCGCGAAAGCGAGGAGAAATATCGAGTAGTTTTCAACAATGAGATCTATGCGATCTGCATCTTTGATCTCGAAACTCTTAAACTCCTTGAAGTGAACCAGGCGTACGTCCGCCTGTATGGTTACAGTCGGGAAGAACTTGTCTCCGGCATGACCATCCACGACATCACGGCGGAGCATCAAGCATCTGACGCCACAATCAGACAATCCGGTAGCGAAGGCACAATCTTGATACCATTGCGCTATCATCGCAAGAAAGATGGGACGATCTTCCCGGTCGAGATTGTCGGAGGCGCATATGTCTGGCGGGGACGCAAAGTCATGTTTGGCCTCACGCATGAAATCACCGAACGTCAACAGGCGGAAGAGGCGTTGCGCAATACTCAATGGCGCTTAAAAAGCATTATCGAAGGCACTCAAGTTGGCACATGGGAATGGAACGTCCAGACAGGCGAAACGGTCTTCAATGAGAAGTGGGCGCAGATCATTGGATATACACTTGATGAACTGGCCCCTGTCAGCATCAAGACCTGGGAAAGGTTATGCCACACCGATGATAGAAAGCAATCCGATGAACTCTTGGAGAGGCACTTCGCGGGCGAGCTTCTCGATTACGACTATGAATGCCGCTTGAAGCACAAGGACGGTCGCTGGGTATGGGTGCTTGATCGCGGTCGCGTCATTACCCGCACCAGTGACGGAAAGCCTCTTATGATGTTTGGCACTCATCTAGATATCACCGAGCGCAAGAGAGAGGAGAGTTTATTGGCTGTTTCGGAATCTCGCTATCGCCGCCTCTTTGAAGCGGCGCAAGATGGGATACTGATTCTCGATGCAGAGACTGGAATGATCGAGGACGTGAATCCGTTTTTGATCGAGTTGCTGGGTTATTCACGCGAACAATTCATCAAAAAAGAGCTGTGGGAAATTGGATTCTTCAAGGATATCGCCGCTAATCAGGCGAAGCTTCTGGAATTACAACAGAACCAATATGCTCGTTATGAAAACCTGCCACTTGAAACGGCTGACGGCCGAAATATCCACGTTGAGTTCGTCAGTAATGTCTATCTGGTGGATAACAAGAAGGTCGTTCAATGTAACATAAGAGATGTTTCGGACCGCATAGAAAATGAAGAGAGGGTGCGCTCATTGAATGTCAAGTTGGAACAACTGGCAAGCATGGACGGACTGACCGGCATTAACAATCACCGTTCCTTGTTGCAGCACGCCGAGCGCGAGTTCGATATTGCCATGCGTTATCGGCCACCGCTCTCGATGATATTCTTCGATATTGACCATTTTAAACAGGTCAACGATACCTTCGGGCACGCCGTCGGCGATCAGGCTTTAATAAAGACCATACAAACTGTTTGCTCTAATCTCCGCTCTACCGATCTGATCGGACGTTACGGAGGTGACGAGTTTGTTATCCTGTTACCCCAGACCAGCGCGCAAGATGCGCTACCTCTCGCCGAACGCATCCATGCCAGTATCGCCGCCATGCGGTTGGATACCGACAAAGGCGCTCTTGCCCTCACAATCAGCATCGGCATCGCTCAAACGATCCGTGGCAGCTCGCAGACCGATACGGTAGAAAGCCTGCTCCTGCGCGCCGATCAAGCCTTGTATGCCGCCAAACAAGGTGGGCGTAATCGGACTGTGATCTTTAATCAAGATGCGACCGGCGGACAGGTTAGTGCTGCATCGCGCAATTGAAAAGCTGCTGCGTCCCCAGGCTCGGTGTGGTCTGCCATTCCACTGGCGCGACGGGCGCGCAATTGGCGCTGATCCAGCCTGTCAGGTCGTTCGTGATGTGGGTTGTGAATAGCGGGTCGGCGGCGGCGAAATCATCGGGATACAACGCCTGCGCCTGATCCGTTGTCAGGTTGGCGGCCGGAATAAGGAAGAAGCGCAACTCGCCGCTTGCAACGCGCGCCGCCAGTGTGTCTGGTGTGAGGATCGGGTCGTAACCAGAGAACCCGCCCATCGCCATGGCCGCCCGGCCGGTCTTCAGGTATATCGCGGACGCGTCCTCGACAGAGGTCGTTGCGATCAGGAAGCGCGCCTGTCCCACGCGCTGGTTCAAATAAGCAATCAATACGGGATCCGGTTCTGGCACGATGGTGTTCCCGCGCGTCAGCGGCGCCGGCCCCGAAATCGGAAACTCGCCACTGTGTTGCGGTGTGAGCGAATCGACCGTCCAGCGCAGCGGGACGATCAAGAGCATCAGCCAGGCTGCCGCGCTCACGGCCTGCAGCAACCCGCGTGAACGATTGGTCGCATCGAGCATACGCAGCAGCAATTTGGAATTGACCAGGAGCGCCACTCCCACCACGCACACGCCGACAAGCAGCGGCGTCTGCCATGCGCCCCAGTCCGGATACCCTGCCAGGAGGATGAGTTGCTCAACGCCGGTGAGGCCAAATGCAAGGACAAACAGCCAACCGCGCCAGTTTGACCGCGCGCGATCCTCCCACAGTCCTGCGATCCCGTATCCCGCCAGGGCGCACACCGCCGGCGCGAGGACGGCGAGGTAATACTCGTTAAAACGCAACGCGACGCTGAAGAACCCGCCAGCAGTAATCAACCAGCCGCCCCATACCAGCACTGCGGCCTGCGACCGCGCCTGCGACGGCGAGAGATGCTTCTGCAACCATGCGGCGCGCAACTCGGCGCGATTGATGCCCCAGCCAGTCGCCAGCATTCCGATTATGGCCAGAGGCAGGAACCAACTCACCTGCCCGCCTAAGGGCGGCTGGAACAGCCGGACAGGCCCCGGATCGCCCTTGTTGTGCTTGATGACCGGCGCCTTGCCGTTGTATCCCGGCTCACCGACCAGCCGTTGCAGCCCGTTGTAGTTGAGCATCAGGTCAAACTCGGAGTTGGTCAGCGTCGAATCGACGTAGGGGCGTTGATCCGCCGGCACGCGATCGACAGCAACCAGCCACGCAACCGAGACGATCAACGTGACACCCCCCATCAGCACAAGATTGCGCAGCCGCAAGCGCGCGGCCAGCGGAGCGGCGCACACATAAGTGACTGCCAGCGCGGGGAGAATGAGCCACGCCTCCAGCCCTTTGATATTGAAGCCGAGGCCGACCAGGACGCCACCGGCGAGCAGCCAGGCCAGGCTGCGGCGTATAGTCCCACAGGGACCCAAAGCAGTCGCCCGCAGAACGCACCAGGTTGCAGCCAACAGGGTCAGCACCACCAGGCTCTCGAAGATGTTGGAGCGGTTGACGACCACGTTTACCGGCGAAATCGCCAAAAGTGCAGCGGCTATTAGCGCGGCGACAGAACTGCCGATCTTGCGCACCAGTATGTAAAGCAATCCGACTGAGGCAACGCCCGCGACGGCCTGCGGCAGCATTAGCCAGGCACCGTCGAATCCAAAGATCGCCGCACTGGCGACCTGCACCCAGAAGCCCAGCGGCGGCTTGTCGACGCTGACAAACCCGACGGGGTCATATGCGGCGAAGAACAGGTTGTGCCACGATGTCAACATGCTCTTGACCGCGGCGGCGTAATAGGTGTTGCCGAAGCCGTTCTGCGCCAACTGGAATAAGTTCAATGCGGCAGCGGCCAGCAGGATGATGACGAGCGCGACGATTTCCCCGCGCTGCCTGAGCGCGGTTGTTTGATGGGGTTGTGATGACGGCGTCATCAGGGTATCGGCCGTTTCTGCCCATTCATTATTCAGATCAAGTCGAGACGCGCAACCGCATAGGGCAACAGCGCCAAGGTGATGACGCCGTTTATCAACTCACGGTGATTACCCGCGCGGTGCCGGAACGCGTGCGGCGACCGCATGGCCTCTTCTGCATTCGTCTCATCGATGATCTTCACAGCGACAGCGGCGCCGGGGCATGCGACCGCCACCTCCTGCGGCGCGTTCGTCATGTTCGCCACAATCAGGCGCAGCCGCCCGTTCATCTGCAACGCCAGCCCATCGACGCGCAACGGGTCGCTCGATAGAGTCCCCACGACGTCGCCGCCGGAGAACTCGCCGGCATCAGCGAGGACGTGATAAAGCGGGAAGACGGCGCCGGGGAGTGAGGGGAACAAGTCAGGTTCAGATGAACCTGTTTCGGTCTCCATGACGCCGCGCCAGCCGGTCGTCTCATAGTAAGTCGCGCTAAAAGCGCCGCCCTGCGATAAGTATTTGATGCTGCCGGCCGTCCACGCGGCGCCAAATAACGCCATCTGGCGCGGGTCGACCTGTGGGGGCAAGTGACCCGGTGGCGTTGCTGGTACTGCGCCCGTGGCGTACGGGTTGAAGCGCGGTTTGAGCGTCACGGGACTGACGACGATAGGTTTGCCGCCCGCCACGTGCCGCGCAGTCGCAACGACCGTCGCCTGGGTCTGCAACGTTTCCATGAGCGAGGCGTTGTCGAAGGCGTGCGATTGCGGGTTCATCGCCAGCTGGGCCAGGCG
>Ga0118677_10002465_pt1 | contig 37174 bp, 27 predicted proteins | sample AliMusrvi5mmetaG_FD_86154 | JGI IMG/M metagenome (GOLD analysis project Ga0118677, IMG submission 86154)
CTACCTCTCCAAAATCCCCTGGTTTTCTGACAAATGCACTGACCGGCGTTGTCTCCAGTGCGAAGGCCGTTCCCGCGATGTCCGAAACGGAATAATTGATTCCGTTACTCCAATTCGTACTTTGACCGGCCAGCCACTCATTCACTTCAACAGCGCTATTCGAGGTGAACCCCATGTGCGCCAGTGCAAGGAAGCGCTCTCAACCGAAGAAATTGTGACCGCCGAGGTGGAGCTTTCCACCGGCAGCATCGACCTGTCGCTGAACCGCGAGCAGTTCGAAGCCGCCACCGCCGCGCTCACCCAGCGCACCCTGCAGGCCATCAAGAAAGCCCTGCGCGATGCCAAGCTCAGCAAGGACGAAATCAAGGGCGTGGTCATGGTGGGCGGCTCCACCCGCATGCCGCAGGTGCGCCGCGCCGTAGGTGCATTCTTCGGCCAGGAGCCGCTGATCAACCTCAACCCCGACGAAGTGGTGGCGCTGGGCGCCGCGGTCAACATCATCGGGCGTTTACGCCTTGGCGCGAACTGGGCTAACCACGTGACGATCTACTCCGATCAGACGCTCGTGACCAGCGGGATATTCGGAATCGTTCGTCATCCGCTCTACGCATCGCTGATCTGGATGTTCTACGGCGCAACGCTTGTATACCAGAACGTGGCGGCGGCGATTGCCACCACGCTCATCTTTGTTCCGGCCATGGCGTACCGCGCCTCGCGCGAAGAGGCGCTGCTCGAACAGCAATTCACCGATTACGAAGCCTATAAGATGCGCGTCGGGCGCTTTCTGCCAAAGGTTTGGCGCGATAAACGGTAAGCGTCCAGGATTCGCCGCACTCCAGTGCGGCACGCACCGACAGATAGCGATAACCAATTATCCCAATCGTCGTCAGTTATGATAAGGAGGTATTGCCGATGTTCACCTATAAGCCGGTAAGCGTGGCAAAAGGCGCATTCAGGTTCTGCCGCTATTCCGTGGCGATCATGATGTGGATCGCGGTCATCTGGCGCATCGAGGAACTCGTGATCGTGTGCGCGGCGATTATGGCGCTCAGCGCGATACTCACGGTGGGACGCGCGCCGCTTATCACGCTATATACGCTCACAATGGAGCGCCTCTTCCCCACCGCGCCCGAGGTGCTCGATGAGAACGGCATGCGCTTCGCCCACACGCTGGGCGCGTTGCTGGCAGGCATAAATCTGCTGCTACTGTATGGCGGAGCCGAACGCACAGGATGGCGCTTTCTGTTTGTCTTTGCCCTCATGAAGACCCTTGGCGCACTGGGGTTCTGCGCCGCCGGCAAGCTGTACGGATGCCTGGCGCGCCAGGGCGGCGCCGGCTCGACGTGGAAGATCCTGATGCTTCCCGATCGGCCGACCGACCTGTTTCCCCCGCGGGACGCCACTTCCGGGGTGTACTCGAACCCCATCTTCTGGGTGCAGGCCCTCTGCGCGGCGGGCCTCCTGGCCATCGGGGTGCACGTCTTCACCTCGACCATCGAGGCCATGCGCAGACATCCGCTGGCGCGCGCACTGCGCATCGACAAGCTCGACCTCGCCGCCCTCGACGCCCTGCTGCGGCTCTACCTCGACCCCGAGCTGGCGCTTGAGCGCGTGCCCACCCTCGCCGCGCTCGCCGTCCCGCTCGATGTGGTGCGCGCCCGCGCCGAGCGCCTGCGCGCGCTCCTCACGGAGACGGGTGCGGCGCGGTCAGAGCTACCGGAGGAAGTCGTGACGCTGGCCGACACCGTCGCCCGGGCCGGCGCCGGCGCGCTGCCGGTGACGGAAGTGCCGAGCGTGGCCGTCGCGGTCGACGTGGACGATGCGTCGGCTTTGGCCGCCTCGTTGCGCGCCGGTGAGCCGGCCGTGGTCTGCCGCGTCCAGGACGGCAGGCTGCTGTTCGACCTGCGCGCCGTGGGCGACGCGGAGCTCGAGGAGCTCGCCGACGCGGTGCTCGCCGCGCTCGCCTGAAGGAGGGCGCGTGGCCGGGTCGACAGATGCGCAAGCGGTCCCGATCGAGCCCGGCGCTTCCTCCGTGCCCCTCACGCTCGGCACGGCCGGGCACATCGACCACGGCAAGACCGCGCTCATCACCGCGCTCACCGGCAAGAACACCGACCGGCTGCGCGAGGAGCAGGAGCGCGGCATCTCCATCGAGCTGGGCTACGCCGAACTGCAGCTGCCGGGAGGTGCCCGCCTGAGCGTGATCGACGTGCCCGGGCACGAGCGCTTCGTGCGCACGATGGTCGCCGGAGCCACCGGCGTCGACCTGTTCCTGCTGGTCGTCGCCGCGGACGACGGCGTGATGCCGCAGACCGTCGAGCATCTTGCGATCCTCGAGCTGCTTGGGGTGCGGCGCGGCGTCGTCGCGCTCACCAAGGCCGACGCCGTCGACGAGGAACTGCTTGAGATGGTCGCCGCCGACACGAGAGAGTTCCTCGCGGGGACGCCCTTCGCCGGCTGCGAGATGGTCACCGTCAGCGCCCGGGACGGGCGCGGCCTCGACGAGCTGCTGGCGGCGCTCGAGCGCGCCGCCGGCCAGGTCGAGGCCGGCCGGCGCAGCGGGCCGGCGCGTCTCCCGGTCGACCGCGTCTTCCCGCTCAAGGGCATCGGCACGGTCGTCACCGGGACGCTGTGGCGCGGCCGCCTCGCCGCCGGCGACGCGCTGGTCGTGGAGCCCGGCGCGGCGCGCGTCACGGTGCGCAGCGTCGAGGTCCACGACCATGAGACGAGCGAGGTGCGGGCCGGCAGTCGCGTCGGCGTGAACCTGCGCGGCGCCGACCGGGGGCAGCTGCAGCGCGGCAGCTGGCTGGTGTCGCCCGAGCTGGCGGGCCACGCCTGGCGCAGCTTCGACGCCTGGGTGAGCGTGCTGCCCGGCGGGCGTCCGCTGCGGTCGGGCGATCGGGTCCGCCTTCACCACGGGACGGCGCAATTCGTCGCGCGGGTCGCTCCGGTCGCCGGCCGCGAGATCGCCGCCGGGGTGGCGGCCGCGGCGGTCGTGCGCCTGGACGGCGACGCCGCCGCGGAGCCGGGCGACCGCTTCATCCTGCGGGCGCTGTCGCCGGTGGCGACGATCGGCGGCGGGGTCGTGCTGGTCGCGCCGGGCCGTCGCTGGCACGACCGCGAAGCGCACGCCGGCTTCCTCGCCGCGCTCGATGGCGCCGACGTCCCGGCCGCGATACGTGCGTTGGCGGCCGAGCACGCGCGCGGGGGCATCACCGCCCCCGACCTCGCGCCGGCCGGCCTGGACGCCGAAGAGGCCGGCGCCGCGCTGGCGGCGCTGGCAGACGCCGGCGAGCTCGAGGCGCTGCGCGCTCCCGGCGCCGGTCCGGCCGGCCGCGAGGGCTCCGGTCGCGGAGGTCCAGGCCGCGAAGTCTCCGGCCGCGAAGGCCCCGACCGCGTGCGCTGGTTCCCATCGGGCTCGCTGGCCACGCTGCGTGCGAGCCTGCTGGCCGGGGCGGCCGCGCGCGCGTCCGCTCACCCGGAGCGGCCGTTCTCGGGCGCGGCGGAGCTGGCGGCGCTGACCCCCGAGGTGCCGATCGAAGACGTGGACCTTCTGCTGCGTGATCTCGCCGCGGCTGGGGAGCTGGTGGCCGGCGAAGGCGGCTACGCCCCCGCCGGCGCCGGGGTGCTCGGCGACGAGCAGGCCGCGCTCGCAGGGGAGCTCCTGGCCCGGCTGTCGCGGGAGCCGTTCGCGCCCCCGACGCTGGCGCTCCTTGCGGACGAGGTGCGCCGCCCTTCCAAGGAACTGGCGCAGGTGCTCGAGGCGCTGTCGCGGCGCGGGGACGTGGTGCGCCTCGACAGGGAGCTCTGGTTCGCCGCCGGCGCGGTGGACGAGGCGCGGTCGCAGCTGCTCACCATGCTGGCGGCCGACGGGAGCGTGACGCTGGCGGCGTTCCGTGATCGCATCGGCTGCGGGCGCCGCAACGCCCAGGCCCTCCTCGAGTCCTTCGACCGGGAGGGCCTCACCCTGCGGCGCGGCGACGAGCGCATCCCGCGCCGCCGCCGGACCTAGCCGCGAACGGCGCCGCGCCGGTCGCCGCCCTCAGTGCTCGCCGGCGGACGCCACCTGGTCCCGGCCGCGCTGCTTGGCCAGGTACATCGCCTTGTCGGCCAGGTCCAGCAGCTCCTCGCGCCGGCCGGAGTCCTCGGGGTAGCCGGCGACGCCGATGCTCACCGTGAGCGGCGTCCCGTGAGCGCTGAAGCCCGCCGCGCGGATGCGCTCCCTGATCCGCTCCGCGATGACGAGCGCCTGCTCGCGGCCCGTCTCGACCAGCAGCACCACGAACTCCTCGCCACCGTACCGCCCGGCGATGTCGACGTTACGCACCGACTGCTCGAGCATGTGCGCGACCTCGCGCAACACGACGTCGCCGGCGCTGTGACCGTTGGCGTCGTTGTAACCCTTGAAGTGGTCGAGGTCGCAGAACAGCAGCGACAACGGCTGGCCGATCTCGCGGGCGCGAAGCAACTCCTCACTCAGGCGCTCCTGCAGGTAGCGGTGGTTGTAGAGGCCGGTGAGGGCGTCGGTGATGGAATCGATCTCTGCCCGGCTCAGGCGCACCGCCGCGGACTGCAGCATCGCGGCGAACGTCTGCCGGCCGTCGCTGCGCAGGCTCTCGCTCTCCACGGCGCCGAGCGCCGGCAGGTCGGCGGCAACGGCCGCGACCACGTTCCCCCTCGAGTCCCGGATCGGCGCCAGGCCGGTCACCCAGACGCCGAACTCGTCCGCGAACACCGTGTTCACCTGGGGCCGTTCGCCCGCAAGGACCATGGGGAGCTCGTCGTCGGCGAAGATCTCGTCGCCGAAGTGCGATCTCTCGGCCGCCGATTCCTCGGGGTCGACGCCGATGACGAATCGCTTTTCGATCTGGGTGTGCGTGGTCAGGAACCGCGTGGGCGGATTGGCGTCTCGGATGGCGCGCAGCGTCTCGGCGATCTCGTGGTACTCGGGCGTGTCCTCGTCGTCGCGGCTGTGCAGGCGCTGGTGCTTGTCCCCAGGGATCGCCGTCGCTGCCAGGGTCGCGATCTCCTCGGCGCGGGCGCGCTTGCGGGCGACATCCGCCAGGACGCCGAGGAACGCGTCGACCATCAGCGGGTCAAACTGGGTCCCGCGACAGCTCTGCAGTTCGGCCACGCACTCCGGATACGTGAGCGCCGTCTTGTACGGCCGGCGGCACGACATGGCGTCGTAGGCGTCCACCACGGCCATGACGCGCGCCAGCGGCGGGATCGCCTCGCCCGAGAGCCCCTCTGGGTAGCCGCTGCCGTCGTAGTGCTCGTGGTGGTGGCGGACCGCCAGCACGAGCTCGTCGGGGAAGAGTGGCCTGATGATCTCGGCGCTGAACACGGGGTGCTGCTTCATCTGCTCCCACTCCTGCGGGTTGAGACGGCCCGGCTTGAGGAGCACGCGGTCGGAGATGCTGATCTTGCCGATGTCGTGGAGGTAGGCCGCCTCCTCGAGCTGGCTGAGAACCTCCTCGGGCCAGCCGAGCTCGCGTGTGAGCATCACCGTGTACGCGGCCACGCGCGCAGCGTGACCCAATGTGTAGTAGTCCTTGGCGTTGAGCGCCGAGCTCAGCGCCTTGAGATTGCCGAGGTGCATCTGCTTGATCTCTTCGTAGAGACGGGCGTTCTTGATCGCCAGCGACAGCTGCGTGGCGACTCGCTCGAGCAGCTGGGTGTCGAGCTCGGCGAAGGCGTCTTCGCTGCTGCTGGCAAGATGAAGCGAGCCGATGACCTCGCCTTCGGACAGCAGGGCGATGGACACGGCGGCGTGCAGACCCGGGAGCAGGGGGTGGCCGGCTGGGTGGGAAACGCCGTCGGTATCGCGAAGCACGAGCACGCGCCGCTCGCGAAGCCTGTCGAGGAAGCGCCTGTCGAGGCCCTCGGTCCCGGTGCTCGCGAGTGACAGCATCCGCGGGTCGGGTGAGATCACCTTGGCGATGCGACCATTCTCGACGATGAGCAGGGCGTGGGTGTCGAACGGCATGAGCTTGCGCAGCTCATCGGTGGCCGCGTCGACGATCTCCTCGAGATCGAGGCTTGCGGCCGTGCGGCGCGCGATCTCGTTGAGGAGCAGCGACTCCTGGTTGGCCGCCTGCTCGCGTTCGAACAGGGCGGCGTTCTCGATCGCCATCGCGGCGGCGTGGCAGATGGCCGCCGCCGTCTCCAGCTCGCTGCTCGTGAACGAGCGCTCGGCGCCGCTCTCCACGAGCTCGGCGGTACCGATCACGCGGTCCTTGACCACGAGCGGGAGCGTCGCCCAGCTCTTCTTCTCGTAGTCCTGGTTGATCTCGCGGACCTTGGCAGTAAGGCGCGGGTCGCGCAGCGATGCGACGACCGTCGGCCGCTTGGTCTCGATGACCTCCCGCGTGACCGCGGCGTCCGCCAGCGGGAGGTACTGGCCGATCCACTCCTCGTCGACCCTGCCGTGCTCCACGCGCATGATCGTGCGCAGCCCGTCGCCTTCGACGACGGTGATCTCGCACTCCGGGACCCCGATGCTCGCGCACAGGCGGCGCGCGGTCGCCAGCAGCGTGTCGCGCAGGTCGAGGCTGCTCGAGAGCTCCAGTGCCGACTCGCTCATGAGTGTCATCCAGCGCACGCTCTCGTCGAGCTTGCGGTACAGGCGCGCGTTGTTGATCGCGTGGCCGGCGACCTGGGCGAGGCCGAGGATGACCTCTTCGCGCGCGAACCCGCCGCGCTCGCAGTTGTAGAGCTCGAGGAAGCCGATGAGGTCGCCGCCGGCGAGAAGCGGGACGGTCATGATCGATGTGTAGCCCCACTCGCGGGCGTCCTCGCGGTCGCGCTCGTTCGAGCGCGGATCCTCAAGGACGTCCAGCCGGACGACGGGCTTGCCGGTACGGGCCGCCTCGGCGAAGGTGCCGAATTCGTCCACCGTGTAGCGGCGGCCCACGACGTCGCGCAGTTCCTCGCGGCCGAGCGACAGCAGGACTTCGGCGGCGTTCTCGTCCTTCACCAGGCCGTAGATATCGCAGAGGTCGCTGCTCGAGACCTCGAGGATGCGCTCCGCGACTGTTCTGAGGACGGCGTCGACGTCGAGGGTCGCGCCGAACTCCATCCCGGCCTCGGTGAGCACGCGCAGGTCGCGGTTGCCGCTCTCGAGGCGCTCCACCAGCATCGCCTTTTCGAACGCGCCGGCGAGCAGGCGGCCGGCGCCGCGGATGAAGTCGAGCGTGCTCGTGTAGTCGCGCACGCGCGTGTCGAACACGTCGATCAGGCCGATCGGCCGGCCCCCGGCCACGAGCGGCAGCGAGACCATGCTGCGAAAGCCCCAGCGCCGGTACGCCGCCATCTCCGCCCCGGCGAGCCCGACGGCGTCGAGGTCGCCGAACACCTGCGGCTGGTTGGTGGCCAGGGCGTCCTGTGTGGTCGGGAAGGTGCGCAGGTCGCGCTCGCTGCCTATCTCCTCCTCGTCCCAGCCGCGGCCGTCCAGGCTGGCGAGGCAGCGCATGCGGTCGCCTTCGATCGTCCAGATGTCGCAGTCCTCGGCTTCGAGGATGGCGCGCAGCCGCTCCGCGGCGATGCGCGCCAGCGCCGTGAGGTCCTCCGATTCATTCAACTGGTCGCCGAGCATCACGAGCTCGCTCAAGGCCGCGTTGCTGCGCCGCAGGCTGCCCAGCAACGCCACGCCCTGCATGGAGTCGGCGATCGTCCGCGCCGCCGTGGTCACGAACTCCCTCACCTCGGCGAAGTCCCGTTCGCGCGAGTCGAAGACGTCGATCATCCCCACGGTCTCACCCTGCGTCACGAGGGGCAGCGAGATCATGCTTCTGTAGCCGTACTTGCCAAGGTCCTCGCGCTCGAACTCCGTCATGCGCGGGTCGTCCAGCGACGAGACGACGAGCGTCTCTCGCTCAGTCAGCAGCCGCTTGGTCGAAGGGAAGCGGGCGATCTCGAGCGTCGTGCCCTGGACGGCCTCGTCAAGCCCGTCCGCATCCACGCTGGCGAGGCAGCGCAGGTAGCCCTCCTCGCGCCACCACACGTCGCAGTCGGCGGCGCCGGTCACGTCGCGCAGGCGTCGTGCCGCATCTGCCGCCAGCGCCTCGAGCGATTCCAGCGTCGCGAGGCTGCCGGCGAGCAGCAGCAACTCGTGCTGCAGCCTGCTCCGCTCCTGCACCTCGCTCATGAGGCCGGCGTTGTCGAACACGCCCGCGACGATCTGCATCACGCCGGTGAGGAACTCGAGCTCTACCGACCAGTCGCGCTCCGCATCGTCGTAGATGTCGACGAGGCCGACGATGCTGCCGCCCGCCACCAGGGGCATGGTCAGCGAGCTCGCGTAGCCCCACTCGCGGTAGTGCTCGGCTTCGCGTGGCGCCAGGCGGGGGTCGGAGAGATCGGCCACCGCGAGGGGCGTGTAATCGAGCAGCAACTGCTCGAGCGAAGGGTACTTGGCGGTGTCGAGGAGCCTGCCCGCGTTGGTACGGTCCACGCCTCCGTCGCGCTTGACGTCGAGGAGGAGGCGGATGACCCCGCTGGACACGCGGTAGATGGTCACGCAGTCGGCGTTCACGACGGTGAGCAGGCGGAGCGCGAACCTTTCGGCGAAGTGCTCGAGGTCGTGGGTCTCCGCCACCTCCTCGGAGATCCTCATGAGCTCGGCCAGCGCCTTGTCGCGGCGGGCGAGATCTTCGTACGTGCCTTCGATGGCTAACGCCTCGGCGCAGATGCGCGCGAGGCCGGTGACGATGTCCGCCTGCGAGGCAAGATCGTTGGCGCGGGCGTCGGTGACCTCGAGGGCGCCGACGACCTCCCCGCGGATCACGAGCGGCGTCCACAGCAGCGAGCGGCAGCCGCGGCGCTGGAGGGCGCGGCGGCCGCGCTGATCAAGGCCGCGCCCACCGACCTGCACGGTGACGGTCTCGTGATCGGTCAAGGGCTCGGGGACCGGCGCCCATTCGGCGAGGTCGAAGGTGCTGCCGGCGCGGCTCTGGTCGAGATCGCCGCCGTCGATCGACACGGCCACTCGCAGGCGTGCGCCGTCGCGCTCGAAGATGTCGCAGCGCGGCGCTCCGGTGAGCTCACAGATGCGCCGCGCGACCAGCTCGGGCACCTCGCCCGGAGCCTCGACGAGCAGCGCTGTAAGTTCGAGGCCGGCGCGCAGCACGGCGCGCAGGTCCTGGCTCTGGCGGCGGAGCTCCGCGAGATCGCCGGGACGGGCGGCTCCGTCACTCTCGTCGGGCAGGAGCGCCAGCACGTCCGCGGCCAGATAGCGGCGGTGGCCGCCTGGGCTGCGGTGGGCGGCGATGCGCTCGGCGTCGGTCCAGCGCCGCACGGTGTTCGCGCTGACCCCGAGCAGATGCGCGACGTCCGTCACGCGCAGCCAGGTGGGCGCCTGTTTGTCCTTGAGTCCAGTCATGATCGCCCGTACTGCATCGGCAGATTCCGCCTCAAGCTTTACCAAAGCTCCCATCATGATACGTCTCGAAGGGAGGTTCGGAAGAATGGCTGCCGTTGGCATCGGGAGGATGGCCGCCATCGCGCCCGCCCGTGTTCGTGACGCGCGGCCGGCCGGCGACGTAGCATTGGCCCGACGAGACGACGTCGGCCGGCCGCGCCGGCCGCAGACACAGCAAGGGAGTCTTGAGCATGGATCGCAAGGGCAGGGTCGAGGGCAAGGTCGCCCTCATCACCGGAGTCGCCAAGACCAACAGCATCGGCTTCAACACGGCCCGGGTGTTCGGGCGCGAGGGCGCGATGCTCGCCATCGTCGACATCTCACCGAGGGTGCACGACTGCGCGGAGGAGCTCCGCAAGGAAGGCTTCACCGTCTCGTCGCACACCGCCGACCTCACGAAGATGGACGAGGTGCAGAAGGCCGTGGCCGAGGCGGTCACCTGCCACGGCCGCATCGACGTGCTCGTCAACAACGCCGGCATGGTCATCGAGGGCATGGAGGAGGACTTCACCGACTTCGCCCATATGAGCGAGAAGGACTGGGACTTCGGCATCGCCATCAACCTCAAGACCCAGTTCAACGTCACGCGCACCGTGATCGGCGGGATGATCGAGCGCGGCTACGGGCGCATCGTCAACGTCTCGTCGGTCACCGGGCCGGTCGTCGCGAATCCCGAGGAGTCGGTGTATTGCGCCGCCAAGGCCGGAGTGCTGGGCATGACGCGCGGCATCGCCCTGGACGTCGCCAAGCACGGCATCACTGTCAACGCCGTCGGCCCGGGCTGGATCAACACGGGTTCGACCACCGAGGGCGAGCGCGCGGGGGCCGAGAACACGCCCATGGGTCGTGCCGCCACGCCCGAAGAGGTCGGCAAGCTCGTGTGCTTCCTTGGCTCGGACGACGCCAGCTACATCACGGGCCAGCTCGTGGTGATCGACGGCGGCAACACCATCCAGGAGTACAAGGGGCCGAGCGAGCTGTACTACTGAGGGGCGCGGCCCGGGCTCAGGCTTCGCGCTTCCCGGGCCACGTGCGATAGACCCGGCGCATCGGTGCGAGGAGCTTCTCGTACTCGCGCCAGCGCCGGTCCCACGTGCGTCCCGCGGCGCGGTCCGGCGTCGATCGCAGGGATCCGGCGGCTGCCGCCGGCAGCCCTGCGCCAACCGCGATCGCCGCAAGGCGCGCGGCGCCCGCCGCCGACGAGCTCGTCGCCGGGTCGCCGGCGATCACCGTGCGACCGCTCGCGTCCGCCAGCCGCTGGCAGAACCAGGGGTCGGCGCCGCGCCAGGCGACGCGCACTTCGCCTTGCGGCAGGCCGAGCCCGTGCAGGCGCGCGAGGCAGCGACGGCTCTCGAGGACGATGCCGTCGAGCATGGCGCGCGCCAGGTCGCCGGGCCCGTGGGAGAGGTCGAGGCCCACGAACGTGCCGCGGACGTCGTTGTCCCACAGGGCGCCCTGCTCGCCGACCCCGACGAAGGGGAGGACGGCGGGGACGAGCCCGTCGGCGGCCTGGGCGGCGACGGCGAAGACCTGGGCCTGACCGTCGTCGCCGAACCCGAGAATGCGCGACAGCCATGCGACCGCTGCGCCGGTGCTCACGAGGTCCATCTCCGTGCCCCAGCCGCCCGTCGCAAGCGGCGTGATGAGGCAGCGCCGCTCGGGGTCGACCGTCAGCTCGCCGCCGGCGCCGAGGATGACCGTGCTCGTGCCCCACACATAGGCCACGGCGCCGGGAGTAACGGCGTCGAGCGCCTGCGCCGCGAGCACCGAGTCGGCGGCGCCGGCACACACGGGGAGACCCTGAGGCAGCCCGAGGATGAACGCGAGACTCGGCTCCAGAGGCCACGTCGCGGTCGAGGGGACGATGGGTGGGAGCCCTGGTCTGCCGGGGCCGCCGCCGGCAGCGGCCGCGCCGGCCAGGGCGGCCACGTCCGGCATCCAGGTGCCTCGGACCAGGTCGTACCCCCCATACCCGCTGGCAGTGCTCGGGTCGGTCGCAAGCTGCCCGGTGAGCCAGGAGAAGAGGTAGTCCTTGGCGCCGAGCACCAGCGTGGTGCGTGCCGCGCGCTCAGGGTCGTGCCTGTGGATCCAGGCGTACATGGGCAGCAGATAGCGCCCGTCCATCGGCTGGCCGGTGCGTTGGTAGAGGTCGATCTCGCCCACCTGTGCGGCGATCTCCTCGGCCTCCACGTGGGCCCTGCAGTCCTCCCAGGTGAAGGCAGGGCCCACGGGGCGCAGGTCAGCGTCCACGGTCACGAGCGTGGGGATCATGCCGGAGAGTCCGATCCCGGCCCAGTCCGCCGCAGACGTGGCGGTGGCGAGCGCGGCCAGAGTAGACCTCGCCGCCGCCGTCCAGTCGAGCGGGTCCTGCTCGGCGCGGCCGGCGCCCGGCCGCGCCGTCTCGTAGGCGCGCCGTACTTCCGCCACGGCGCGCCCCTCGGCGTCGAGCACGACGCCTTTGAGGCTGGAGGTGCCGAGGTCGAGCCCTACGTACAGCGCGTCGGCTGTCATGTGTCTGTCCCCACTTTCAGTCGCGGACTGTAGAGATGCGGATCAGCGCTTCCTGCCCGTCGCGACGCCCCAGTCGCGCAGGTCGGCCGGCCGGAGGAGGTGGCGCGCCGTCTGGCCCGAGATGTAGAAGACGAACTCGTCGGCGGGATAGACCTGCTCGAAACAGTCGAACGGCACGTCGCCGGCGGTAAGGCTCACGCCGCGCAGGCGCACGATACGCGCCCGCGCGCCGAGCTTGAGCAGACGCCGCTCGCGGCTCCCGGCCTCGCGGACCTCGAGGTACTGCTCCTCGTGGTCGTCCACGAGGCCGTGGCTCGCTGCGAGCAGGTCGTACAGCGAGCCGGTCAGCTCGCCGCGTCGCCGGCCGAGGTCCGGGGCCAGCGCCTGCGGGATGAGCGCCTGCTCGATGACTTGCGGCTGCCCGTCGATGAGCCGCAGGCGCACGATCTGCCACACCGGCTTGCCCGGCGCAAGGGCGAGCGTATGCGCCACCGTGGGCCGCGGCCGCGCCGTGCGGACCTCGAGGACCTGCGTCGTCACCTCGCGCGGGCTGTCCGGTTCCGCCAGGGTGGCCAAGAGGCCGCCGCTGCGCGTGGGTTCACTGACGATGCGCGGCCGCGCCACGAACGTGCCCACACCCTGATGGCCGCTCACGCGGCCGGAGCGCTCGAGCTCGTCGAGCGCGCGGCGCACCGTGATGAGGCTCACGCCGGCCAGCGACGCGAGTTCCTTCTGCGTGGGCAGCAGGTCGCCGGGGCCGAGGCCGCGCTCGGCGACGATCCCGTCGATGATGTCGATCACCTGAAGGTAGCGGAGCTTGCCGACGGACGCGGCCTGCCGGGCGCCACCGCGGTGCGCGGCCCCGGGCGGCGTCTGTCGTGCGTCGAGCAGGCTCATCGGACCCCGGCCGTCAGCGGGCGGCGCGCTTGGCGGCGAGGACGGCGAACACCTCGCGCGCTTTGACCAGAGTCTCGTCGATGTCGGCGTCGGTGTGCACCAGCGAGACGAAGAGGTTCTCGTACTGGCTGGGGTGGAACATGACGCCGCGCAGCAGCATCTCCTCCCACCAGCGCGTGAACGTGGCCTCGTCGGCGTACTCATTGGCCTCGCGCCAGTTGCGGATGGGGTGCTCGGTGAACCAGAGCTGGAACACGGTGCCGAGGCCTTCGACGCGCACGGGGATCCCGACCTCGGCGGCCAGGTCGCGCAGGCCGTCCGCAAGCCGATCGCCGACCGCCCGCTGGCGCTCGTACAGGCCCGGCTCGGCGAGGATGTCCATGGTGGCGTCCACGGCCGCACACTGCACCACGTTGGCGTTGTAAGTGCCGCTGTGCGAGTAGCGGCCCTCGGCGATCATGTTCATGACCTCGCGCGTGCCGCCGATGGCGGCTACGGGGAAGCCGCCGCCGAGGCCCTTGGCCATGGTGGTCAGGTCCGGCATCACGCCGAACCATTCCTGGCCGCCGCCGCGGCAGAAGCGGAAGCCGGTGATCACCTCGTCGAAGATGAGGAGCGCGCCGTGCTTGCTCGTCTCGGCGCGCAGCAGCTCGAGGTAGCCGGGCTCCGGCAGGATGCAGCCGGTGTTGAACACGGCCGGCTCGGTGATGACGGCGGCGATCTCGTCGCCGCGCTCGTCCATCAGACGTATGAAGCTCTCGGGGTCGTTCCAGGTGAGGATCTCGAGGGTGTCGGCGAGCTCCAGCGGCACGCCCGGGCCGGCCGCGACCGGCCTCGGGTGGTCGGCCGGCCCGGCCGCGGCCGGGTCGACGTGGTTGCTCCAGTACACGACGTCCTGCCAGCCGTGGTAGTGGCCCTCGAAGCGCACCAGGATGCGGCGGCCGGTGTGGGCGCGGGCGAGGCGCACGGCGGTGCCCACCGCCTCGCTGCCGGAGTTGGTGAAGCGCAGCATCTCGAGGCTGGGCACGGCGTCGATGACCTTCTGCGCCGCGCGGATCTCGAGCTCGTAGGGCAGGCCGAACGAGGTGCCGTACTCGGCGATCGCGTCGGCCACCGCTTTGGTGACCACCGGGTGGCGGTGGCCGAGGATGTCCGGCCCGAGGCCGAGCAGGTAGTCGATGTATTCGTGGCCGTCGGCGTCGGTCATGCGCGCGCCGGTGCCTTGGGCGATGAACGGTGGATACGGCTTCCAGCCGAACTTCACGGTGCGCGCGCTGCTGCCGGCGCCGCCGGGGATGATCTTGCTGGCCGCCTTGAACAGCTCGCCGGAGCGGGCGGCGAAGCGCGGGTACTCGGTCTGGAAGTCCATCGGCACCTCGGGACGCTGTTGGTCATTCCTCATGCTCAGCTTACTTGGTATGCTTAGCATGTCGAGGCCATCGTAGGCCGTGTCCCGGCCCGGCGCAAGAGAGCAGGTGCGAGATGACGATCATGCGAGACGAGATCCTCGAGCAGGCAGGCATCGTCGCGCGGCTTGCCGGCGATCCGGAGCCCTACCGGGCGGCGGCGGCCGAGGCGCGGGCCGCCGGCGCGCGCTTCGTGCTCTACGCCGCCCGCGGCACCAGCGACAACGCCGCCGTATACGGCAAGTACCTCGCCACCATCCTCGCCGGCCTGCCGGCCGGTCTGGCGGTGCCGAGCGCCGCCACCGTCTACGGCGCCGCCATCGACTTTCGCGACTGCCTCGTGGTGGGCATCAGCCAGAGCGGGGAGACGCCGGACGTGGCCGAGTACGTCGCCCAGGCACGCGCCGCCGGCGCCTACACGCTGGCGATCACCAACGACGCCGGCAGCCTGCTGGCGCGGGCGGCGCACGGGACGCTCGCTACCGGCGCCGGGCGCGAGCGCGCCGTCGCCGCCACCAAGACGTACACGAGCCAGCTCGCCGCGCTGGCGCTCTTCTGGGCGGCGTGGACCGGCGAGGACCGCCTCACGGCCTCGCTCGCCGGCGACGTGCCGGCGGCGATGGAGGCCGCGCTCGCCGTCGAGGACCGGGTCGTCGACGTCGCCGCGCGGCTGAGCCACGCCGACCGCCTGCTGGTGACCGGGCGCGGCTACAACTACGCCACCGCGCTGGAGACGGCGCTCAAAGTCAAGGAGACGTGCTACCTGGCGGCGATGCCGTTCTCGGCCGCCGACCTGATGCACGGCCCCATCGCCGTGGTGGAGCCGCGCTACCCGGTGTTGCTGTTCGCGGCGCCGGGCAAGACGCTCGCCGGCATGCTCGAGCTCGAGGCCGAGCTGCGCCGGCGCGACGCCGAGACGTTCGTGGTCGCCGGCGCCGGCACCGCCGTGCCCGCCCCGGCGACCGTGATTCCGCTCCCCCTGGACCTGCCCGAGGAGCTCACCCCGCTGGTGACGGCGCTCCCCGGGCAGCTGCTGGCGCTGCATCTGTCGCTCGCCCGCGGGCTGGACCCGGACACGCCGCGCGGACTCAGCAAGGTCACGAAGACGTACTGACAACGGCATGCTCGGCGCCGTGGCACGCGGCGGCGGACCACGTCAACGACGACGGGCCGGCGCGGCAGCTTCGCCACGCCGGCCCGTCGTCGTCACCCTCTACTGCTTGAGCGAGTAGTCGAGGAAGTCGAAGATCCACACCGGGTGCAGGTAGAAGCCCTGCACGCGCTTGGAGTAGACGCTGTTCACGTTGGGCTGGTACAGCGGCACCGCCGGGGCCTGGGCCATGATCTCCTGCTGCATCTGGCCGAAGAGCGCGAGGCGCTTGGTCTGGTCGGTCATCCCGAAGCTCGCGGCCAGCTGCGCCTCCACCTGCGGGCTCCACCAGAAGCTCGGGTTGGCCCCGCCCTGCACGGCGTTGCTCTTGCTGAAGAGAGGCACGACGAAGTCGGACGGGTCGGGGAAGTCCTGCCACCAGTCCTGCATGCCCATGGCGACCTTCCCGGGGTCACCGATCAGCGTCCAGTACGTGGCACGGTCGAGGAACTTCACGCTGGCCTTGATGCCGATCTGGGTGAGGTCGTTCTGGATCGACTGTACGACCTTGGGCCACGGATCGACGTTGTGCGAGTAGATGGTGACGGAGAAGCCGTTGGGGTACCCGGCGGCGGCGAGCAACTGCTTCGCCTTGGCCGGGTCGTAGCCGTAGAACTGGCCGGCGGCGCCGTCCACGTGGCCGGGGAGGCCGGCGGGGAAGATCTGGCCGAGCGGGCTACCAGCGCCCGAGATCAGCTTCAGAAGCTTCCCGCGGTCGATCGCCCAGCTCACGGCCTGCCGCACCTTGAGGTTGTCGAACGGCTTCATCTGCACGTTCATGAAGAGGTAGTCGATGGCGATCGCCGGCTCCTCCGCGACCTGCGACTTCCACACCGGGTCGTGGGTGACGGCGACGTAGTCGCTGGGCGCGATGTAGTCGCCGAGGAGGTCGTTCTCGCCGCGCTTGAGCTTGAGCAGCGCCGTCTGCGGGTTGACCGAGAGCTGGACTTTGATGCCGTCGACCCAGGCCTGAGGCACGCCGCGCCAGTCGGTCCAGTTGGGATTGCGCGTGAGCACGATCTCCTGGGCCGGTGTCCAGTGGTCGAGCATGTACGGGCCGGTACCCAGCGGATGCCGCACGAAGTCCTTGCCCCACTTCTTGACCCACTCCTTCGGCACGACGTCGGTGAACGACATGGTGAGCGCGCTGAGGATCGTGACGTCGGGCTTCACGAGGTCGATCTCGAGCGTGTACGGATCGATGACCTTGACGCCGGCGATGCTCGACGCCTTGCCGGCGTTGAACGCCTTGGCGCCGACGATGCTCATGTAGAAGCCGGTGCCCGGCGGCGTCGGCGTCGTCCGGGGGCTCATCATGCGCTCGAACGAGTACTTCCAGTCCGCCGCCGTCATCTCGCGGCTGACCGGCGGCGCGAACTTGACGCCCTGGTGCAGGTGGAAGGTGTAGGTCTTGCCGCCGTTGGTCACCGTGGGCATCGCCGTGGCGAGGTCCGGCACCAGCTTCGTGCCCGCTGAGCCCACACCGCTGGAGTAGGTGAGCAGCGTGTTGAACATCGTGTGCTCCAGCGACCAGCCATTGCCTTCCCAGTCGATGGCCGGGTCGAGGTACTGCGGCTCGCCCTGGTAGGTGATGAGCAACTGGCCGCCCTTGGTCTGGGCGGTGGCGGGGGCCGAGGAGGAGGAGGAGGAGGTCGAGCCCCCGCCGCAGGCGGCAAGGGCGAGGACGGTCGCGACGAGGATGAGGGCGGTCGCGACGAGGATGAGGGCGCTCCCGACGGACAGTGCGGCCGTGAGCCATCTGGTGCGTTGACGCATGCGGGCTCCTCTCTCGCGGCGCGGCGCGCCGGGCAGGGTAGGTGTGGCGCCGAACATACCACACGAAGTGCCTGCTATCATGGCCAAATCGCGCCCGCGGCCGGCAGTGGGCACATCCGCGGAGGACGACATGTCAGCACTCACGGCACTTCTCGCCGCCATGGTCGAGATCGACACGACCAATCCGTCGCTGCAGCCCGGAGCGCCGGGCGAGGCGGCGCTGGCGCACTTCCTTGCCCGGCGCCTCGGGGACGCCGGGCTCGAGGTCGAACTCTGGGACGTACTGCCGGGCCGGCCCAACGTCGTCGCCCGGCTGCGCGGCGCCGGCCGGTCGCCGGGGGACGAGCGGCCGGCTGGGGGCGAGCGGCCGCCGCGCTCGCTGATGCTCTGCGGCCACCTCGACGTGGTAGCTGCGCTGTCGCCCGAGGCCTTTGTGCCGCGCGTCGAGGACGGCCGCATGTACGGCCGCGGCGCCGCCGACATGAAGTCGGGCCTCGCCGCCGCCGTCACGGCCGTTGAGGCGCTCGTCGCCTCGGGCGACCGGCTCGCCGGCGACCTTTACGTCGCCGGCCTCGTCGACGAGGAGTGGAAGAGCGCCGGCGCCGCAGCGCTGCCGGCGCGGTACAGGCCGGACGCCGCCGTGATGGTCGAGTGCACCGGCCTCGACGTGGTCACCGAGCACGGCGGCTTCGTCTGGTTCGACGTGGAGAGCCTCGGCGTCGAGGCCGCCGGAGACGACACCGCGCGCGGCGTGGACGGCATCTCGCTGCTGGCGCCGGTGCTGGACGGCATCCGCCGGCTCGACGCCGACCTGGCCGCGCGCCCGCACGCCGACTACGGGCGCGGCAGCATCCACTCTTCGACGATCGCCGGCGGCGACCAGTACCCCGTGTACCCGGCGCGCTGCGTGCTCGGGGTGGAGCGCTGCCTCACCGCCGGAGAATCGATCGCCCAGGCGGAGGCCGAGATGCGCGCGTTGCTCGATGCGGCCAGGGCTGCCGATTCGCGCTTCTCGGGCAGCTTGACCACGGTGGTCGGGCGCGATCCGGTGCAGCTCGACGCGGCCGAGCCGCTCGTGGCGGCGCTCGCGAGCGCCGCCACGAGCGCCCTCGGCCGCCCGGCGGTCCTGCGCGGCGACATGGGGTGGATGGACTCGGGCCTGCTCGTCGAGGCCGGGATCCCGTGCGCGGTCTTCGGCCCCCGCGGCCACGGCGAGCACACCGCCGACGAGTGGGTCGATCTGACCTCGATCAAGGTCTGCGCGGAAGCACTGGAATCCGCCGCGCGAGACTTCTGCGGCTAGACGCATCGGCGCCGCGCCCGCCGCACCTGACGCCGCCCGCTGCACCCGGTATCCTACGTGGGGGCGGCAAGACCGGCGACGACGAGGAGGCACCATGCGCACGCTCGGGCATCGGCTCACGATCACGGCGCTCGCCCTTTCTCTGCTCCTCGCCGCGCTTGCGACGATCCACATCTCCACCGCAGCCGCGTCGCCCGCCGTCGCCGATCCGGCGCCGCAGGCCCGATGGACCGTCATGGTCTACATGGATGGCGACAACAACCTCGAGCCCTGGATCACGCACGACATCGACAAGGAGATGGCGGCCGTTGGGTCCAGCGCCGACGTCCAGGTGATCGCTCTCGCGGATCGCGGCAGCCACCCCAGCGCGGCGGATGGCGGCTGGAAAGGCGCGCGCGCCTTCCGCGTCACCAAGGGCATGCACGCCACGGCCGACCAGGCGATCGCCGACTGGGGCAGCGCGGACATGGGTTCGCCGCAGACACTCACCGACTTCGTGACCTGGGCGAAGGCCGCGTACCCCGCCGACCGCTACGCCCTGATGATGTGGGACCACGGCTGGGGCTGGTGGCCGGGCAACACGATGAAGGACGTCACGAGCAACGACTATCTCGACGTGAACGAGCTGCGCGCCGCCCTGCAGACGTTCGGCGGCGTCGACATGGCAGGGATGGAGACGTGCCTCGGCCAGACGATCGAGGTGCAGGCCGAGTTCCGCGGCTTCGCCGACGCGCTGGCCGGGTCGGAGGACTCCACCGGATACACGACCTTCGACTACGAGGACGTCCTGGGCCGTCTGCAGGCAGACCCGGGCATGACTGCCGCGCAGCTCGCGGTCGCAGCCGCGCGCAGCATCCGCAACGGCCACGACGAGTGGTCTCTCACCGGCTCGGCCGTGGCCCTCGACTGGCGCTGGGACCGGCTGGCAGCCGCCGTCAGCGACCTCGGCTGGGACCTCGCCGTGCGCTTGCCGGGGGATCGCGCCGCGCTGGGCGCCGCCCGTCTGGCCGCGGCGTCCCCGCCGCAGAGCTACCCGGAGGTGCGCGACCTCGTCGGCATCGCCGGGGCGCTCAAGGCGCGCACGTCGTCCAGGGCCGTCCGGCGGGACTGCGACAGGGTGCTGCGCTGGTCGCGCCGCTGCCTCCTGTACGAGTGGAGCCCCAAGGCCGAAGGCGCCATGCACGGCACGGCCATCTTCTGGCCCGCCGGCCCGCGGCGGCCCGCGGTGTTCTCCCAGTGGGTCTCCTTCGGGTACTACCTGTCGCAACTCACGTTCACCCGCCTCACCTACTGGGGGGACTTCCTCACCGAGTGGGCCAGGTGACATGGCCGCCCGGCCGTGGCCGCTGTAAGCTACGAAAGTTGAAGGACCGTTCAACGAGCGCTGGGGGGGAAGCATGACGCCGGAGACGGACGGCAAGACGGTCGTGATCACGGGAGCGGCCGGCGGCATCGGCGCCGCGGTCTCGCGGCGCTTCGCGGCCGCCGGCGCCACGCTGGTCCTCGGCGATCTCAACGCGGTCGCGCTCGAGGAACTCGCCGGCGAGCTCGCCGCCCTTACCATCGTGCACGCGCAGACCTGCGACGTGAGCGTGCCGGCGGAGTGCGAGAACCTCATGACCGCCGCCGCCGAAGAGACCGGCCGCCTCGACGTGCTCGTCAACACGGCCGGCGTCTGGACCGAGGGCCCGAGCGAGCGCACCACCGAGGCCGAGTGGGACAAGGTCATCGGCGTGAACCTCAAGGGCACTTTCTTCTGCTGCCGCCACGCGATCCCGCACCTCAAGAAGACCGAAGGTTGCATCGTCAATCTGAGCTCGGACGCCGGCGTGGTCGGCACGCCGGAGACGGCGGTGTACACCGCCTCCAAGGGCGGCGTGAGCCTGCTCACCAAGTCGCTGGCGCTCGAGCTCGCCCCCGACCTCGTGCGTTGCGTCGCCGTCTGCCCCGCGGACGTGATGACGCCGATGCTCGAGGGGCAGGCGCGGGACTTCGGCGGCGGCGATCCGGAAGGCTACTTCAAGCGCCTGCTGGCGAGCTATCCCCAGCGCGCCAAGGCGCGCTTCATCACGCCGGAGCAGGTCGCCGAACTGATCTTCTACCTGGCGAGCCCGGCCGCGGCGCCGATCACCGGCGCGCTCGTCAGCATCGATTACGGCACCTCCGCAGGCTACGGCTACGAATGATCGTCCACGGGCGGCGACCAGTGACGGGGCGGACCGTCGACGTGCTCGCCGGCCGGCCGGCGCCCGGGAGGCGCGTCGCCGGCCTCTTCGCCGGCCTCCTTGTGCTTCTCGTCGCCGGCGCAGTCCTCGCCGCCATCGCGCCCGCCGGCGCGCAGCGCGCGTCCTTCCGTGAGGGCGACGACTGGCGTCACCTCTGGGCGGTGCTCGACGAATTCAAGCAGTCGCCGCCCAAGGTCCCGGTCGTCTATCTGCTTGGCGGCTCCTCGGCGCGAGAGTGCACTACGCTCGACGGGCCGTGGAGCGACCAGATCTCGCGCCTCGTCGGCCGCCGGATCCGCGCCCTCAACCTGGGCACCTCCAAGCAGACCTACCGTCAGGACTACGACATCGTCGGCATGCTGCCCGACGTCCCTTCCGTAGTGCTCATCGGCGTCAATCTCGGGCGCTTCGCGGGATCCCCTCCCAAGTCGGCCACGGCCGCGGTGCTCCCGCGCCGGTCGATCCTCGGGAGCTACACCCAGCATCGTTTCGCCCCGGGCCACGTACTCAGCGACGCCGCGAAGCGAGGCATCCTCAGAAGCTGGCTCGTGTGGCGCTACCCGTCCTTCAAGCGCAACTACGCCTACGACCTGGGCCGGCTCGACATGGTCGTGGCCAAATGCCTGCAGCTGGGCCAACACCCCGTCCTCCTCGATCTGCCGATGAACGACACCATCGTGAGGCCTACGCTCGACGCGCCGCGCGCGAAGTACGCCAAGGGCTGCCGCGCGCTCGCCGCCAAGTACCACATCCGCTACTTCGACTTCGTCGGCCAAGTCGGCTTCACGAGCCGCGACTTCGTCGACCTCTGGCACTGCGCCCCGTCCGGACGCATCAAGTTCCAGGCGCGCCTCTCGCGCGTCATCCACACGCTCGTCGACCAGTACGGCCTGGGGAAGGGCTGAAGCCAGCCCCAGGCCGGGCAATCCCGGCAGTCACGTCAGTCGCACGGCGCGAAAGGAGCTCGACACCCCACATGGCAGGCAAACCGTTCATACACCCGTACATCCCCAACGCGGTGCCGGAGACCAAGGCGGCCATGCTCCGCGAGTTGGGATTGAGCAGTGTCGAGGAGATCTACGCCGAGATCCCCGACCGGCTCCGCTTCAAGGGGGAGCTGGACATCCCGCCGGCGATCCTCTCCGAGCGCGCCCTCCGCAAGCACGTACAGGGGCTGCTCGACAAGAACGTCTCATCGGTCGACTACCTCAACTTCTGCGGCGCCGGCTGCTGGCAGCACCACGTGCCGGCGATCGTCGACGAGGTCATCAACCGCGCCGAGTTCGTCAGCGCCTACTGCGGCGGCGACTACTCGGACCTCGGCAAGTACCTGTCGCGCTTCGAGTTCAACAGCATGCTCGGTGAGCTGCTCGACCTCGACGGCGTCGCCAACCCGATCTACGACTGGGGCGACGTCGCCGGGCGCTCGTTCCGCATGGCCCGGCGCCTCACCGGCCGCGACAAGGTGCTAGTCCCGGCGCACATGAGCCCGATGCGCCTCATGGAGGCGCGCACGCTCTGCCAGCCGGAGTCGATGCCGACCAGCACCAAGATCCGCTTCTACCAGTGGGACCGCGAGACCGGCATGGTCGACCTGGCGGACCTCAAGGCCAAGCTGGACGACTCGATCGCCGCCGTGTACTGGGAAAGCCCCGGCTACCTGGGCACGATCGAGGCCAACGGCGCCGAGATCGTGAAGCTGGCCCACGCGGCCGGCGCCCTCGCCATCAGCGGCGTCGACCCCGTGACGCTCGGCGTGCTCGCGCCGCCCGGCGCCATCGGCGCCGACATCGCCTGCGGCGACATCCAGGCGCTCGGCATGCACATGCACGCCGGAGGCGGCTGCTCCGGCTTCATCGGCTTCCGCGACGACGACCCCAAGTTCGCGCAGGAGTGCCCGCTCGAGCTGTACACGGTGCTCGAGACCGCGACGCCCGGCCAGTACGCCGTGGGCGAGGCGCTGGCCGAGCGCACCAGCTACGGCGCCCGCGACCAGGGCAAGGACTGGGTCGGCACGGCCTCCGGCCTGTGGACGATCGCCGCGGCCGTGTACATGGCAGTGATGGGGCCGCAGGGCTTCAAGGAGCTCGGCGAGACCTGCATCGCGCGCTCGCACTACGCCGCCAAACGGCTGGGCGAGCTGCCCGGCGTGGAGATCAAGCTCTCGCCGAGCTTCTTCAAGGAGTTCGTCGTGAGCTTCGACGGTACCGGCAAGAGCGTGGCCGAGATCAACAAGAAGCTGCTCGGCCATGAGATCTTCGGCGGCAAGGACCTCTCGGCCGAGTTCCCCGAGCTCGGCCAGAGCGCGCTCTACTGCGTCACCGAGTACTACGACCAGGCCGACATCGACACCCTAGTGTCGGCCGTCAAGGAGGTGACGGCATGAGCGAGCAGATGAAGAACGCCGCTCGGGAGAAGGTCGCCCGCCTCGCCCGCCTGCGCCGCGACGGGGGCGTGCTGCACGACTACCGCGCCCCGCGCTGGGACGAGCCTTTCATCATGGAACAGGGGACGCCCGGCGAGCGCGGCGTGCTCGTGCCGCTCGCCGAGGACGGCGTCAAGGCGGCCGTGGGTGAAGCCGCGGACTACATCCCCGAGGGGATGGCCCGCGCGGCCGCTCCCGACCTGCCGGAGCTCTCGCAGCACCAGGTGCTGCGCCACTACCTGCGCTACTCGCAGATGACCCTGGGCATGGACCTCGGCAGCGACATCAGCGAGGGCACCTGCACGATGAAGTACAGCCCCAAGATGCACGAGGAGCTCATCCGCGGCCACCGCGCCGCCGACGTGCACCCGTGGCAGGACGAGGACACCATGCAGGGGCTGCTCGAGATCGTCTACAACACGGGCCAGTACCTCAAGTCGATCAGCGGCATGGACGCCTTCACGCTGCAGCCCGGCGGCGGCTCGCACGCGGTGTTCACAAACGCCTGCGTCATGCGCGCCTACTTTGAGGCCAAGGGCGAGCTCGGCCAGCGCGACGAGATGATCACGACGATCTTCTCGCACCCCTGCGACGCGGCGACGCCCATGGTCGCCGGCTTCAAGGTCATCACCGTCATGCCCGACGAGAACGGCTACCCGGACCTCGAGGCCTTCAAGGCCGCCGTGTCCGAGCGGACCGTGGGCTGCATGATCACCAACCCCGAGGACACCGGCATCTACAACCCGCAGATCGACAAGTACGTCGAGATCCTGCACGCCGCGGGCGCCCTCGCCTTCACCGACCAGGCCAACGCCAACGGCATCCTCGGCTACGCGCGGGCCCGCGACGCCGGCTTCGACGCCTGCCACTTCAACCTGCACAAGACGTTCTCCAGCCCGCACGGCTGCGAGGGCCCGGCGACCGGCGCCTACATGTGCACGGAGGAGCTCGCCAAGTACCTGCCCGTGCCGGTCGTGACCAAAGTCGGCGACAAGTACCACCTCGACTATGACCGGCCCGAGAGCATCGGCCGTGTGCGCGGCTTCCTCGGCAACTGGATGGGCGTCATCCGCGCCTACGCATGGATCCGCAACATGGGTCCCGACGGCCTCAAGGAGGTCGCCGAGATCAGCGTGCTCAACAACAACTACCTCGACAACCTGCTGATGGCCGTCAAGGGCGTGAGCCGGCCGTACGCCGAAGGCCACCGCCGGCTCGACCAGGTGCGCTACAGCCTGGAGCAGCTCAAGGAAGACACCGGCGTCGGCACCGAGGCGATCCGCGATCGCATGGTCGACTTCGGTATCCAGAGCATGTGGATGAGTCACCACCCCTGGGTGGTGCCCGAGCCGTTCACGCCCGAGCCCTGCGAGACCTACAGCAAGGCCGACCTCGACGAGTGGGCGGCGGTCATCAAGAAGGCCGTGGACGAGGCCTACGCCGACCCGCAGTTCGTGCTGGATTCGCCGCACGAGCAGCCCATCGATCAGATGCGGCGCACCGAAGCCCTGGAGGACCCGGACCAGTGGGCCTTCACGTGGCGCAAGTACAAGCAGAAGTTCCTCAAGCAGAGCTGAAACAGACCGGGCGGGCGGGCCGGAGCACCATCCGGCCCGCCCGCCCCCGGCCAGCCTCACCTCCGGCGAGCGGGTCGGATATCATGGCGCGACGGCTGCGCCTCCCCGCGCGGCCGGCCCTGGAAACGAAGGAAGGCCATACCGTGCCCCAGCCCACGAGAGCCCGTCTGACGGTACCGCATGTGCTCGGGCTGTTCGTGTTCGTCGTCACGGCCGCCGTGTTCGCGTCGATGTTCATCGCGCGGTTGTTCGCGGGTCTCGGCAGCCTGGAGGCGATCGCCTCCGCGTTCTCCCTGCTGGTCGCGATCGTCGCCTGCTTCGCGATGCTGGTGGACGCGGTCGACGCGTGGGTGAACGGCCGCAGCATGACGCCGCACGGCCGCAGGATGACCCGATCCCTCGTGACCGTCGCACTCGTCGGCTCTCTTGCGGCGGCGGTGCTGGCGCGTCAGATCCCGTCCATGATCGTCCTCGGGCCGGCGCTGGTCATCTACCTGTTCATCGCGCGCGAGTCCCTGTCTCCCAAGAGGGGCCGCGGCTCGCGACCCCCGCTGGCCGGACCGGGAGCTCCCACGGCCGCCGGCAAGAGCGTCCAGCGCTCGCGGCAGAGGCCCGGCGGCAAGAAGCACCGCTGAGAGCGTGAAGACGCTCGGCCTCATCGTCAATCCGGTCGCCGGCGTCGGCGGCCGGGTCGGGCTCAAGGGCAGCGACGGGCCCGAGGTCCTGAGGAGGGCACTCGAGCTTGGGGCCGCGCGCGAGGCTCCGCGTCGCGCACGGCTGGCGCTCGAGCGCCTCGTGCGTCTCAAGGGCGAGATCGGGGTCCTCGCCTGGCCGGGCGAGATGGGCGAGGACGAGGCCCGGGCCGTCGGCCTCGAGCCTCGGGTCCTCGGCTCCTTTGCCGGCCGGCCGACGTGGGCCGCGGAGGAGCGTGGCCGCGGCCACGACGAGTCCGCGCTCGGCGCCGCCGGCGAGTTCGTGCTGACCACGCCGGCGGACACCGGGCAGGCCGCGCGCGGCCTGCTCGCCGCCGGCGCCGACCTCATCCTCTTCGCCGGCGGCGACGGCACGGCGCGCGACATCTGCGCCGCGATCGGCGACGCCGTCCCGGTCATCGGCGTCCCTGCCGGCGTCAAGATCCACTCCGCCGTCTACGCCACGACGCCGGCCGCCGCCGGCGACGTGGCGGCCCTCTTCCTGCACGACAGGCCGGCCGCGGTGAAGCTGCGCGAGGGCGAGGTCATGGACATCGACGAGGAGGCGTTCCGCGAGGACCGCGTCTCCGCTCGTCTGTTCGGCTACATGACCGTGCCGTACGCGCGCGGGCTCACGCAGAGCGCCAAGGCCGGCGGCGTGGCCGGCGAGGAGCGGGCGCTCAACGATATCGCCACAGAGGTCATCGCCGGCATTGAGCCGGGCGTCCTCTACATCGTCGGGCCCGGCACGACCACGCGCACGGTGATGACGCGCCTCGGCCTGCCCAAGACGCTGCTCGGCGTCGACGCCGTGCTGGACGGCGCGCTCGCCGGCGCCGACGTGACGGAGGCAGAGCTGCTGCGCCTCCTGGAGGAACACCCTGAGGCGCGCATCGTCGTCACCGTCATCGGCGGCCAGGGTCACGTGTTCGGCCGCGGCAACCAGCAGATCGGCCCCGCCGTGATCCGCAAGGCCGGCCGCGGCGGCGTGATCGTCGTCGCCACGCAGACCAAGCTCCTCTCCCTGGAGGGCCGGCCCCTGCTCGTGGACACCGGCGATCCGGGGCTCGACGCCGAGCTCCGCGGCTACGTCAAGGTCGTCACCGGCCTCGGCGAGCGCATGATGTACAAAGTCGGAGCCTAGACACACGTCCCATCGGCGCTAGACGCGAGTACCATCGCGAAGCTGCTGCGCAGGGTCGACCACTGCAGTAGCGAAGTCATGGCTCTGGAGGCGACGGCGATGGTCAACGAATACGAACGCATGCTCATGGACGAGGAGCCGCTCCCGCGCGACGACGCCGAGAGCGAGTACTGGCTCGAGCCTCGCCTGCCGTATGCGCTGCGCCAGCGCGTGGAGACCGTGTTCGATGTGCTCGCCCATCTGCCGCTCAAGCAGCCGCTGGCCGTGGTGTCCGACGGGGGCAAGACGATCGCCGCCAACAGGGCGCTCGTGGAGCTCCTCGGCGGCAAGGGCGCCGACTACGTGGGGCGCTCCTGGATGGAAGTCATGCCGGGCTGGGCGGAGCGCGTGCCGGGCTTCCGTCGCGAGGGCGAGCAGGTCTTCGAGGAGCATCTCCGTGGCACCGGCGGCGAGCAGCACTGGGTGCGCGTGTCGCTCGGGCCGGTCTCGGAGCGCGGCGAAGCGCGTGCGATGGCGTACCTCCTGTTCATCAACAAGCCCGACGTCGAGACGATCGACCACGACGAGGTGCGCCGCCTGCGCAAGAGCCTGCAGCTGCTCGCCGACACCCAGACCGACTACGTGGTCGAGATAGACCGCGCCCGCGTGATGACCTTCGTGAGCCCGTCGTTCTGCCGGGCGGTCGGCGCTCCGGAGGGCGAGCTGGTCGGGCGCGAGTTCCTGACGCGCGTGTGCGAGGGCGACCGGCCGGCGGCGGCCCTGGCGCTGGACGCGGCCGGCAAGCCGCCGTTCATCGGCACGATGCGCGCCGGGCTCGCCGCAGACCCAGGCGTCCAGCTGGAGTGGCAGATAGACGCAGTCATCGGCGATGGCATCGTGGGCCTCGACCTCGTCGGCAGGGTCGCCGGCGAAGAGCGGCCCGCCGCGCCGGCGCCGGCCGCCGGGCGAGAGCCGGCCGCGGCGCCGGAGCCCGTGTCCGCGCCGCCGGAGCCCCCCGAAGATCCGCGGCTCGCCGCCATCCGTGAGCGTCTGGCGGCGCTCGAGCCGGACGACCAGCAAAGCCTCATGGCTCTCGCGCGCGCCGTCGCCGAAGCGGCCGGCGCCGAGTGCGTGCTCTACAACGTGCAGCGCGGCGAAGCGATCGAGTCGGCGGTGGGCTGGCGCCTGCCGCCGACCGCCTGACGCGCCGACCGCCTGCTGCGCCGTCCACCCGCCGCCTGCGCCGCCTGACGCGCCACCCTCCGCGCCACCCGCCCCGCCTCTTTCCCCATCCGCCTGATGCGCTTCACGGCCCGGCCCGCGGCATGCGGCGAGCGGCTCCCGGCTCACCAATCCTCCACGGGTGTGAACTTGCCAGTGGAAATCGGCGAAAAATCTTATACAATATGCCTCACCAGAGCCCGTGGAGGCATGTCCGACCGCGGGCGCAGACACACGCGTCAAGGAGAAGGAACATCATGAAGGCTCTCGTTGTCGGCACCGGTGGTGTGGGCCAGTCCATCGCCGCGATCGCCAAGCGCCGCGACCCCAAGGGTGAGTGGCTCGAGCAGATGATCATGGCCGACTACGACGGCAAGCGCGCCGCCGCGTTCGTCGCCAAGCTGGACGACCCGCGTTTCGTGGCCGAGCAGATCGATGCGAGTGACGTCGACGCAGTCGCCGCGCTCGTCAAGAAGTACGACGCCGACATCCTCATGAACCTCTGCGCGCCGAACTTCAACCCGCCGCTGCTCCAGGCCGCGCTCAAGGCGCAGGTGCACTACCTCGACACCGCCATGACGATCAGCGAGCCGCACCCGACCGACCCGATGCACAAGTGCGGCGTCAAGCTCGGTGACAAGGAGTACGTGCTCAGCCCCGAGTTCGAGAAGATCGGCAAGTACGCGCTCGCCGGCTTCGGCGTCGAGCCCGGCATGGCCGACTTCTTCGCCCGCTATGCCGCCGACCACCTCTTCGACGAGATCGACGAGATCGGCATCCGCGACGGCAGCAACCTCGAGATCCCCGGCGCCAAGGGCATCAGCTTCGGCTTCAGCGTCTGGACGACGATCGAGGAGTGCAACAACCCCGCCATCGTGTACGAGAACGGCGAAGTCCACACCATCGAGCCGTTCGCCGAGCTCGAGAACTTCTGGCTCCCCGAGGGCATCGGCGAGGTCGAGGTCGGCCACGTCGAGCACGAAGAGGTCATCCAGATCGCGCACAACGCCGACCGCCTCAAGGGCGTCAAGAAGGCGACCTTCAAGTACGCCCTCGGCGACGAGTTCATGCAGGCCATGGACGTCTTCCGCTCGATCAACATCGACAAGGCCGAGAAGATCAAGGTCGGCGACGTCATGGTCGCGCCGCGCGACGTCATCGCCGCCGCCGCTCCCGACCCGAACGAGGTCGGCAAGAAGTACGTCGGCCAGACGGCCGCCGGCACCTACGTGACCGGCAAGAAGGACGGCAAGGAGCGCAAGGTGTACCTGTACCAGGTCGCCGACAACAAGGACTGCGTCGAGAAGTACGGCACCCAGGTCGTCGTCGCGCAGACCGCGTTCACGCCCGTCATCACCATCGAGCTCCTCGCCAAGGGCAGCCTCGGCAGCAAGCCGGGCGATCCCAAGAGCGGCGTGCACAACCCCGAGGCTTTCGACGCCGACGACTTCGTGGCCCTCATGCCCGCCGTCGGGTTCCCCGGCGGGTTCCTCGAGATGGAGTCCGAGTACAAGCTGGCTCAGGATGCGCAGGCGCTGCTGGACCTGGCGAAGTAGGACGACGCGTCAGGCGCGGCGTCCCTCCGAGGACCGCGCCCCGACAGATCGGCTCTGACGACGGCCGGCCGCCCCGCGAGGGGCGGCCGGCCGTTCTGTCGTGCGGGGCGGGGAGCCGGCGGTCCTGAGTCGTGGCGCCGGCCCGGCCGGGTGACCGCGCCCGCCGGCCGTGACAAGATGGCTCCTGCGCGGAGCGGCTCCCGGTCCGGTGACCGGCGCGGTCTTCAAAACCGTCTGCGGGGCAGTGATCCTGTCCTGGGTGGGTTCGACTCCCATGTCGCTCCGCCACTCATCATCACAGCAGCTCGCGGCAGCGGGCAGAGTGCCGAACGCAGACGGGGCCGGCGAATGCCGGCCCCGTCTGCGTTCTTCACACCCGCGGCGAGCGTGTCACTTCACGGTCAGCTTGTTGAACGAGACGTTGGTGCTGTGGTTGCCGGCGGCATCGACGGCGGTCACGTAGAACGTGTACGCACCCTTCTTGAGGGTCGCCTTGAAGGTGGCCTTCTGAGGAGCGTTCACAGGCTTGGCGGTCAGCACGAGCGTCTTGACGACCGTACCCGTGGCGTCCTTGATCGTGATCGTCGCGGTCGCGGTGCCCAGGTTGGGCGCCGGATCGGTGACCTTGTACTTCAGCGTCGCGGTCTTGCCCTTCTTGACGCTGGCGGCAGCTTGGGCGATGGCGGTCGGTGCGACCGTGTCGGTGCCGCCGCCGCCCCCGCCACCGCTGCTCTGGACGGTGATCTGATAGGTGCCGTGGCCGTTCTGCCCGGCGCCCGGCGTACCTCTCACGCCCCAGGCGGTGTAGTTGTAGGTCCCGGGGGTGGCGGGAGCCGTCATCGCAACTGCGACGTTGCGCGCGGAGCCGGGCCCGGCGTGGGCGCTCGCGGAGGGCGTGCCGGCGCCGTTGGTCACCCAGGCGCCATACTGGCCCGCGGACGGGAACGTGATCGCCACGCTGACCGTGTACGCCGCGCCGGGGGCGAGGGTCGTCTTGCTCGGCGTGGCCGTCACCGCTCCTGCGGTCGCCGAACCGTGGCAGTTCGAGCAGGCCTGCGCTTTGCTCGGAAAAGCCTCGGCGGGCTTGGTGGCTGCGGCGCCGAACACGGCTACCGCCACCACGACGGCGATGACTCCTGTGATGACTGCGCTGCGTTTCTTCAAACCGGTCATCTCCTGACTGGGGGGCTGAACCAGGGCCATTCGTGCGCCGAAGCGCACGCTACTGGCACGGTAGAGGGAGCCGGCGGGAGGGGTCAACCGCTTTGGGACAAGGCACGGCAAGCGTTTGTGAAGTCGGGCGAGTCGGTGTTGAGACGGGTGAGGAAGCAGGCGGAACGCAGTAGCATCCTGGATGTGGACGCTTGGACGACAGGAGCGCGGCGCGGCCGCCGCCGGTTGTGGCTCGGCGTCCCTCTCGCCCTCCTGCTTGCGTTCGCCGGCGTGACCGCTCATCCGGCGCCGGCGTTCGCGGAGGTCGACCCCGGTCTCGTGACGACGGCCTTGTCCGTGGTCACCGTGCACAGCGGTGCGCGGGCCACCTTCTCGTTCCGCGTCGACGATGCGGCTGGGGGTCCGCTCACCGTTGATCTGGTGGTGGAGCGCGCCGGGGGCCAGGTGGTACGTACGCTGGCCGCCGGCCTGAGCGTCGCGGCCGGGCAGACCGCGAGCTGGCGCGGCCGCGTAGCCCTGCCGCGCGGCAGCTACGTCTACGTGGTGCACGCCACCGACGCCGCCGGCCGGACCGAGGCGCAGGCCACGCCGGCGGCCCTGCACGTGCTCGCGGCGCTGCCGCCGCTGGTACCCACGCCGCGCGCCGTCAGGCGCGCCCTCACGTGGGCACGAGCGCGGGCCGGGGACGTCGCCGTGGCGGTCGTCGACAGCCACGGCGTGCTGCACGGCTACCGCGGGGACCGCCGCTTCTACAGCGCGAGCATGGTCAAGGCCATGCTGCTCGTCGCGTATCTGCGTGGGCATCGCCACGTCTCTGCCTCGATGCGCGGCGTGCTGGCCGGGATGATCGAGCACTCCGACAACGCCGCGGCCGGCATCGTCTACGGCATCGTCGGCCGCCGCGGGCTCGTCGCTCTCGCGCACCTCTCCGGCATGCGCCGTTTTCGGCCCAACGGGGGGTGGATCACGACGCTGGTGACCGCGGCGGACCTGGCGCGCTTCTTCCGCGACATGCACGACTACATCCCCAGGCGCCACATCGCCTTCGCCGACCGCCTGCTGTCCGGGATCATCCCGGCCGAGAGCTGGGGGGTGCCGGCGGCCGCTCGCTCGCTGCACTATCGCGTGTACTTCAAGGGCGGCTGGCTAGGCGCGTGGGTGCTGGCCAGCCAGTCCGCGCGCCTCGTGCGCCGGTCGGTGCGTCTGGGGCTGGCGGTCTTCACCGACGGCAACCCCACCTCGGACTACGGCAAGGAGACGATCCGCGGCGTGACGGCGCGCCTGCTGCGGCCGTAGGCCGGGAGGCGCCGTGACGAGTGAGGCCCGGCGCTACTCCGCCGGGTAGTCGATCGCCTCGATCGTGAGCTGGCGGTCGCCGGCCGGCCGACGCCAGCGGACCGTGGCGCCCACGCGCGCGTCGAGCAGCGTCTCCGCCAGCGGCGAGACGTAGCTGAGCAGGCCGTTGTTGGGGTCGGCCTCGTCCTCGCCCACGATGCGGAAGATGCGGGTCGCGCCGCCGCCTTCCTTCACGGTCACGGCGGCGCCGAACTTGACCATGCGCCGCGGCTGGCGACTCATGTCGACCGGGATCGCCGACTCCAGGCGAAGGGTGAAGTAGCGCAGGTCGCGGTCGACGAAGTCGAGCTGCTCCCGCGCGAGCCCGTCGTCCTCGGCCGGCTCGCGCAGCTCCAGCCGGCGCTCCTCCAGCTCGCCGACCTTGCGCTCCAGCTGCCGCAGCCCGGAGGGCGTGACGTAGTTGGGGTTGTCGCTGACCTGCCGTTCCGGGAGACCCTCCTCGGGCACGCCTCCGTCGGGTTCCTTCACGAATGCTCTGTTCATCTCGTCACGTCCGTGTCGAGGGGTGTGGTATGCGCCTGCGCGGCCGGCAGCCGGGCGACCGGCCGAAGCTGTCGTCTCCTCTTTCCATGGTACCCGGTTTAGCCCCCCCGCAGGCGCGGGGAGGCTGGGGGCGACAGGGACACCGAGAGAGGGTGGGACGATGCTGGACAACAAGGTGCAGGAAGCGCTCAACGCCCAGATCAACTGGGAGTTCTATTCGGGGTACCTCTATCTCTCCATGGCGGCGCAGTTCTCCGCGTCGGGCATGCCGGGCGGCCAGAACTGGATGACCGTGCAGTACCAAGAAGAGCTGGGGCACGCGCAGAAGATGTTCGACTACGTCACGCAGCGCGGCGGGCGCGCGAGGCTCGAGGCGATCGCCAAGCCGGCGGGCGAATGGCCCGACGGCCTCTCCATGTTCAAGGAGGCGCTCGCGCACGAGGAAGGCGTCACGCAGCGCATCTTCGAGCTGGCTTCGCTGGCGCTCGACCTCAAGGACCACGCCACCTACAACTTCCTGCAGTGGTTCATCGCGGAGCAGGTGGAGGAAGAGGAGACGGCGAGCGACATGGTGCAGAAGTTCGCCATGGCGGGCGAGCACCCGGCGGGCCTGTACCAACTCGACAAGGAGCTCGCGGCGCGCGTGTTCACGCCGCCGGCGCCCGCTCCCTGAGCCGGCGGCGGCACCCGGGCCGGCCGCCACTCCCGGGCCGGCCGCCGCACCGCGGGCTGTGCCTCTCTGGTCCTACGTGACGTCGCGGCTCATCGATACCACGACGGCCGCGACGCTCACGACGGCGATGTAGGCGACGCTCACGAGGAACGCCTCCGGCCGGGTCAGGCCGCTGTGAGCGGCCAGGTTGCCGGCGTCCGTGGCGATCGATGAGCTGGTGACCTGGCCGAACACGTTGAACGGCAGCCAGGTCCCCACGCCCGGCTTGAAGGCGACTATGAGGGGCTCCACGAGCAGCGCCCAGATGAGCGCGCCCGCCACCGTGACGACCTGGGCGCGCAGGAAGGCGCCGAGGGCGACGCCGAAGCAGGTGACGAGCCCGGCCACGCCGATCTGCCGGGCGTAGTCGGCGAGCGCGCCGCCGCCCGGCACGTGGTAGCTCACGCCGCGCATCGGCAGGCCGATCACGCCGACGAGCTGGGCCACGAGCAATGCTGCCAGCATGGCCAGTGCTCCGGTCGATCCGTACACGATGAGCTTGGCGACCATCACCCGCGCGCGCCGCGGCGTGGCGAGGTAGGTGTAGGTGATCGTCCCGTGGCGGTACTCGTTGGTCATGCCGAGGATCCCGAAGACGAGGACGATGTACGTCACCAGCGTAGCGCCGGCGCCCAGTTCTCCGCCATTGAGCAGGTGCGTCGGGATGAAGGCGATCAGCAGGACCGTCGGCACGAGGCTCACCAGCAGGACGGCGATGCCGAGCCCCAGCGAGGTGCGCGTGCTGCGCAGCTTGAGGAACTCGGCCCGCAGGAGGGAGATCACAGCTCTCTCCGCGTGCCGGCGATCTCGAGGAAGAGGTCCTCGAGGCTCGGCACCTCCGTGAACAGCTCGTGCAGCACGACGCCGTTGGCCTGCGCCACCTCTCCGACCTCGGCGCTCGCGGGGCCGCGGATGGCGAGCGCCGTGTCGAGCCGGTTCACGGCCGCGCCGCGCGCCGTGAGCAAGGCTTCCAGCTTCTCGGCCTGCGGGCTGCGCGCGCGGACCACCGGCTGCGCCGTCCGCGTGAGCTCGCCGATGGCCCCTTGGGCGAGCAGCTTGCCCTTGCTGATGATGAGCACGTCGTCGACCGTCTGTTCCACCTCGGCGAGCACGTGGCTCGAGATGAGGATCGTGCGTCCCTCGGCGGCGCGGGCGCGCAGGAACGTGCGCAGCCAGCGGATCCCCTCCGGGTCGAGGCCGTTGGCGGGCTCGTCGAGCAGCAGCACCTCGGGGTCGCCGAGCAGCGCGCAGGCGAGTGCGAGGCGCTGCTTCATGCCGGTCGAGTACCCCTTGACCGCTCGTCGCGCTGCGCCCTCGAGCTCCACCATGGTCAGCGCTTCCTCGACGCGCGTGTCGGGGAGACCGGCGCCGGCGGCGACCACGCGCAGGGCGTTGCGCCCCGAACGGCCGGGGTGGAAGCCGGAAGAGTCCAGGAGCGCTCCGACGCGCGTCGCTGGCCGGGGGATATCGCGGTAGCGCTGCCCGAGGATCCGCACGCTGCCGGCCGAGGGCTTCACGAGGTCGAGGATCATGCGCAGCGTCGTCGTCTTGCCGGCGCCGTTGGGGCCGAGGAACCCGGTGACGGCGCCGGCGCGGATCGAGAAGGTCACGTCGTCGACGGCGAGGACCTTCTTGCCGAAACGCTTGCTGAGATGCTCGGCCTCGATGACGGCCATGGGTCCTCCGGGTGGCGTGCCGAAGGCGAGTCTACAGGACAGGAGGGGCGTGCGGGATGCGTCAGAGCGTCTTGCCGAAGAGCTCCCAGCGGCCGCTGCGGCGGTCGGCCCAGAACACCGTGCGGCCGGCGATCACCGGGTCGGCCTGGGCGGCGCCGTTGCAGCATACGGTGAAGGCGCGGCCGCGGGTGAAGTCGTAGAAGCCCACGTCGCCGCGGTTGGCACTCTGGCGCCACGCTACGGCGTCGGCCCCGAGCGCGAGCGAGTCCGCGGCGCCGACGACGACGCAGAGTCGGCGGCTCACGCGCGTCGCCGGGTCCCACAGCATGATGGCCGTGCCGCCGGAGCCGGTCCTTGCGGCCCAGACGATGCGCCGCCCTTCGGCGGCGACGCTGACCGAAGCGCCTCCGAGTCTGACTCGCGACCGGCCGGGCCACCGCGCGGCCCACACTGTGCCGCCGCCCGCCGGACCCGCCGCCCAGACGATCCAGCGGCCGGAGGCCGCGAGGTCCAGCACACGCCCTCCGGCCGGGAACGACCAGGGCGTGTCGGTGACGGTGTCGAGGACGTTGATCGTGTCCCTGCCACGCGTGCGCGATCCCGCCCGGGTGACCCACGCGACGGCTTCTCCTGTGGAGCGTGCGAGCACGCCCCTGCCGGCGGTGAACGACCTGCCGGTGGCATTGTCGAATGCGCGCACGAGCGTCGACCCGCTGGCCGAGCCGCCGTTGCGCGCCGCCCAGGTCACGGTCGAGCCGGCGATGTCGGGCGCGCCGACGCCGGCTCCCACACGCTTCGCCGTCAGGATCCGGCTGGGGAGCCGCGTGGTGGTGGCGTAGGCCCAGAGGTCGTCGGCGTCACCGTCGGCCCCCAAGGCCGGCTGCTCCCAGACGACGAGGTCGCCCGAGGCCGCGAGCCCTTCTGCCCTGCGCGGCCAGCCGAGCGCGGCGGCACGAAACTCCGTGCCGCCGCCGGGCCCGCCGCCGGACGCGCCGGGACTCGAGAGCACGCCTGTGCTGTGGGCGAGGAGCGCTGAGACCGCGGCCGCGGCCACGAACACGGCGATCACGAGGAGTCGAGCCCTCACTGTCCCCCCAAGGTCCGGCCGCTGCCCCAGCGTCCGGTGGCTCACATCCGTGGACCCACTGTTCCCGCGCAAGCCGGCACCCGAACGTCGCCGCCGTGCGGCGAACTGACGACGCGGCTGGGTTCACGACCAAGGCCTTTGTGCACGCCGCGGCATCGGCAGAGCCGCCGCCCGACTGAACGAAAGGCGGCGGCGGAGCTGCGGCGTGCAGCTCCGCCGCCGCCCGTTGAGCGCGGCGGCTTGCGCGGCGTCCGGCCGCTAGACGGTCTCGCTCCTGCCGCGGCTGCGGCGAAGCAGCAGTACCGCGGCGAGGACCACCACGACCGCGGCGACGATCACCACGATGAGGAGCGTCGAACTGCTGGAACTTGTCGCCGTCGCGGCCGTCTTCGCGCTGACGAAGCGGTACGTGTCGATGTTGTTGTAGCTGTAGAGGACGGCACCCTTCTGCGCGGTGCTGGAGTCGCCGGGCACGTGGACCCAGCCCTGCCACTTGCCGCTGTTGTAGGCCTCGAGCTGGTACGGATAGGTGAGGATCGCGTAGCCCGCCCCCTCGTAGAAGAGCTGCTGCATCTGCTGCGCGATCGGGATGCGCGTGGCGTCGTCGATCGTCTGCGATTGCTGTGCGTTGAGCTTGGTGTACGCGGGGCTGGTCCACAGGCAGTCGTTCCAGCCGTAGCCGGTGCTCTGGGCCGGCGTGTAGATGCTCAGCATGAACTGCGGGTCCACGTCCTGGGTCCAGTACCAGATGAACATGTCCCAGTCGGGGGCGTAGTTGTTGCCGACGAAGTTGTACTGGGCGTCGGTGAGCGCGCCGGCGTCGATGACCGAGTAGGTGACCTTGATGCCGATGTTCTTGAGCCAGCTGACGATGAGCTTGCCGGCCGTCTGGTTGTCCGGCGCGTCGGTGGTCGCGTAGAAGCGCAGGTCGAGCTTCTTGCCCTGCAGCGTCTCGCGGTAGCCGTCGCCGTTGACGTCCTTGTAGCCGGCGGCGTCGAGCATCGCGTTGGCCTTGCTCGGGTCATAGGCGTAGGCCTGGTCGGCCGGGGGCTCCCAGTGGTACTTGGAGTACGGGACGATGAGCGACGAGCCCACGGTGGCGTAGTTCTGCTCGGCGATCGAGACGACCTTGGCGCGGTCGACCGCCCAGTTGACGGCTTGGCGGAGGCGCACGTCGCGCAGCACCGGGTTGCCCTTGGAGTACTTGCTGGTCGAGCAGTTCATGGCGAGCTCGGTGAAGCGCCACGAGGTGCCTTCGTTGGTCGTGATCCCGGGCGTCGTGCCGAGCTGCTTGAACTGCGCCATCGGCACGTCGATGGCGCCGTCGAGGGTGCCCAGCTTGAGATCGCTCGACATGGTGTCGGGGTTCGTGTAGAGCTGGAACACGACCTGGTCGACCTTGGG
>Ga0118677_10002466_pt1 | contig 37170 bp, 30 predicted proteins | sample AliMusrvi5mmetaG_FD_86154 | JGI IMG/M metagenome (GOLD analysis project Ga0118677, IMG submission 86154)
CTTCAAAATTAAATCCAATATATTTTAAAACCTTATTCATTTGATAATGATTTAATTATTCAGTTACGAGGCCAGTAACTGTTATAAAACAAGTTTGTTTTGATTACCCTCTCCTGATTTGGAAGCCTTGATTTCAGAGTGGTTTAATAGGCTCATTAAATGTGTGTTGAACGAAGGTTTTTCAGGCGTTTTATCGGTGAGAAAGCTCAGTGTAAATGCGAATAATCCGGAGGGTTTATCCCCGTTGTTTCGGAGATATTGCTTTTTTCATTCCATGATTTTTCCCCATCAATATTTTGCAATATAGACTTGTGTTCTTTAAAACAAACCCTTTACCTTTAACCTTCAAATGTACTCATGCCGTAGTCTGACAAAAAGATTCAGAAATGAATCCATTGACAACGGACACTAATTCTCTTTCCATTTAATTTTAATTCAGGAAGGGTATATGCCTGCTTTCAACCTGTACGGAATCGTTATGGGCCGGGATGGAGCCGTATTGGGGCTTTATAATTTGATTTTTAATTGACTTCTATCTGTGTTAAATTGCAGAATTAAAGACAGATAGAACACAGATAGAAGACAGATATTAAGAATTGATCCTTATCCAATCCCTGCTCAAACCATGACCGGCTTACTGCGGCATTCCTCCTGATAGCCACTTTATCAGACGGCCTGTTTGCAAACGGTAAGCATAGTGTGTAACAATTCGGGATAATAATAATGACGTGAAAAACATCCCAGCCTTTATCCGGGATTGTCCATTAAAAACTCACAAACATGTTGATGAGTTTTGTTGCCTAAGAGCCAAAATATTCAATCAGCAAATAATTCTCATTATTTTTAAAGCGATTTCACTACCCTTTGTTTTGAAGCAAAAGAAATTTATATGAGTTTCATTATCTTTGTCGCCTGAAAACATAATCAACTCTGAATGGATAAAGATATTTCTTTCTATAAAAGATACCTGCGAATCTTCTGGGTTCTATATGCTACAGGCGTTATTGCTGTATTTCTCATGTTTTTTATGATCGCACAGGGTTGGCTGGGGTATATGCCATCTTTTGAGGATATCGAAAACCCGGAGAGTCTTCTTGCCTCTGAAGTGGTTTCTTCCGACGGAGTGGTTATGGGTAAATATTTTAAAGAAAACAGAAGCTTTGTCAAATACAATGAATTCAGCCCAAATTTATTGAATGCACTGGTGGCTACCGAAGATGTTCGCTTTTTCAGTCATTCGGGAGTTGATTTGAGAGGTTTGTTCCGCGTGGTGAAGGGAATCCTGTTCGGGGATGCCAGTTCGGGAGGAGGAAGCACCATTAGTCAGCAGCTTGCAAAAATGCTTTTCCCCCGAGATGTGCTGGATAATAAGCTTCAGCTGATTTTCAGAAAATTTAAAGAATGGGTCATTGCAGTCAAGCTTGAAAAGAGTTATACAAAAGAGGAGATTCTGACCATGTACCTCAATAAGTATGACTTTCTGAATCTGGCTGTCGGGGTGAAGTCGGCAGCTGCCATATACTTTAACACTACTCCTGATGCATTGAGAATAGAACAGGCAGCCATGCTTGTTGGAATGGCCAAGAACTCATCGCTTTACAACCCAATCCGGAGGCCCGAACTTACTCTCCGCCGCCGGAATGTAGTCCTGTCCCAAATGCGGAAAAACGGCAACATTACAAAGGATCAATACAATTCACTGAAATCACTTCCATTGGGTCTGGACTATCATAAAGTCGATTTTAAAACCGGTCTTGCCCCTTATTTCAGGGAATATCTCCGTCAGGCGATGAATGCTGACCTGCCTGTCAGAAAAGATTACAGGGCATGGCAGATTCAGAAATACAAGGAAGATTCGGTGGAATGGGTAACCAATCCTCTTTACGGATGGACAAAAAAGAATAAAAAGGCCGACGGTACTGCTTATAATTTATACCGTGACGGTATACGTATCATTACAACAATCGATTCGCGTATGCAGCGTTATGCAGAGGAAGCGGTGAATACTCACCTGCGTTACAACCTGCAGCCGGGATTCAATAAACATATGCGGGCCCTGAAGAATAGGCCATTCTCCAATGATTTGTCTACTGATGCAGTAACCGCAATTATGGATCAGTCGATTAAACAGACCGAACGTTACCGTCTGGCCAAAGTCAGTGGCAAATCATGGGACGAAATCAAGCAGATATTTAACACTCCGGTTGAGATGTCTGTCTTTTCGTATCGGGGTGATCGGGATACCACTATGACGCCGCTTGATTCATTAAGATATTACTTCGGAATTCTCCGGTCCTCCTTTATGTCGATGGAAACAAAGACAGGGCAGGTAAAGGCTTATGTGGGCGGACCCGATTATCGTCATTTCATGTACGATATGGTAAAAGGGGGCAAGCGACAGATCGGATCGACCGTAAAACCTTTCTTATACACCCTGGCTATGCAGAACGGGATGTCACCCTGCAGTAAGGTTCCAAATGTCGAACAGCAGTTTATCCTTGGAGATGGTACAATATGGCAGGCCAAGAATTCGGCTCCCACTAAATTTGATGATAAGATGGTAACGCTTAAATGGGGTTTGGCCCATTCGGTCAACCAGGTTTCAGCATGGGTCATGAAGCAGTATAATCCACAGTCTGTTGCTGATATCATGAAAAAAATGGGTGTCTATAGTCCTATAGATCCGGTTCCTTCCATGTTTTTAGGAACTTCGGATGTTACTTTGTATGAAATGGTAGGTGCTTACGGCACATTTGGCAATAAGGGAGTTTATACCCAACCGTATTTTGTGACCCGCATTGAAGACCGGCATGGAAATGTGATCTCATCGTTTATTCCTGAAAAACATGATGCCATTGACGAACAGACCGCTTACCTGATGACCAATCTGATGCGTGGAGTAGTCGATGCAGGATCGGGCGGAAGGTTGCGCTGGAATCCCAAATACGGTGGCTTTAAAGGACAGATTGCCGCAAAGACAGGTACTACCCAAAACCATTCGGATGGCTGGTTTATAGGGGTTACTCCTGAACTGGTTAACGGATCGTGGACTGGCGGTGAATTGCGTAGTATCCATTTCGAAGATATGCAATCAGGTCAGGGGGCTAATATGGCTCTGCCTGAATGGGGATATTTTATGCGGAAAGTATATGCCGACCACAGTTTACCATACAGTGATCATGTTGATTTTGAACGCCCTGCCGGTTTTTCTGTGAATGTCGATTGTGATGATCCTGAAAGTATTGAACAGAGCCAGGATAATTCGGAAGAATTCTTCTAGTACTGTCTGGAACAGTAAATTCCAGATTATTGGCTAGCCAACACGTGTGGACAACTTGTCTACTTGTGTGCTTCTTGTGTGCATATTCTGTGCTTCTTGTGTGCTTATAAAATTTAAAAGCACACAAGAAGCACAGAATATGCACACAAGAAGCACACAAGTACACTCGGGATCCTCCCCGGATTACAGCCTAATACCTGCCGCATGTACTGGAGAATGGAGGAGGAATCCCACGGATGAGGTGATCAGGTTCAAAAAATAACAATCCGTACAACTGCCTTTTGAATTTTTCCTGATTTCTTTCAATAAAAAATACCATATTAATAATTCTACAAGGTAAAATCATTAGTATGGTATTAATGTGCGGCAAATAAATGTCATTTCAATAAGGCGCACAATTTAATATAGATTAGTAAACCCCTATTCAAGGGATTCTTTATCTGTTATTTTTCAAGTTTCTCAGAGTCTTTCTTTGGTGCTTCCTCATCTTTGGTGGCATTCTTGAATTCCTTGATTCCCTTTCCCAATCCCTTCATCAATTCAGGAATCTTTTGACCTCCAAACATCAGTAGAACAACTACTAAAATAAGAATAAGCATTTCAGGGTTAAATCCCATTGCAATAATTAATAAGCTCATATTATAAAAGTTTAAATGGTTTTTACAAAAGTAATAAAAATAAGCTATTCAGAAATCTATTTGAATAGTTTAAATATGTCGTTTCCATTCGCATAAAGAACAAGTGAAAGCAACAATACCATTCCTGCGATCTGAGCGTATTCAAGGAATTTATCCCCGGGCTTCCGTCCGGTGATCATCTCGAACAGCAGGAAGATCACGTGTCCTCCGTCAAGTGCGGGAATAGGCAGCAAATTCATTACTCCAAGGATTATCGACAGGAAAGCAGTCATATTCCAGAATGAGTACCAGTTCCATGCTCCGGGGAATATATTTCCGATCGATATAAATCCACCCAGACTTTCATAAGCCTTGGTTTTTGGAGAGAATATCAGTTTAAACTGTTTCAAATAGTCGTTGATTGTATTTATTCCCCTGGTAAACCCGGCAGGGATCGATGCAATCAGGCCATAGCGCAGAGTTCTGAATTCAAATATCTTTTCAAGGTTCTGTTCAAGAACTATTCCAAGCATACCCGATTTGGGTACAAGCATTGGAAGTGTTATTTCCTGCTTATTTCTTAAAACATTGAGGGTTACCTTTTTCCCGACACTATCTCTTAAGGCTGTTTTAAACTGATCGTTATAAGCGTATTTCTGATTGTTCATCCCGAGAATCTGGTCCCCGACTTTCAGTCCGGCCTCCCTCGCAGGCGAATCTTTTGCAATCTTGGCAACTTTATAATCAAACGGCACCCTTAGCGATAAGACACCCCTGCTCTTTATTAAAAGTGCAAGATCATCATCCGAGATTGCCACATCCATCTTCTGTCCGTTGCGTTCAACTTGTATTGCAGCAGCTTTGTCAAGTATAACTGTCGGAATTACTTTCTGGAAGTTCTCTACCACCAGGTTGTCGACGGTCAGAATCTTATCTCCGTTCTGAAGACCAATCTTTATTCCAACTGAATCCACCTCAATGCCATATTTCACATTGGCGGTCGGCAGATATTGTTCGCCCCAGGCATACAAAATACCAATATAGATAATGAAAGCCAGGATGAAATTCATAAACACACCACCAACCATGATCAACAAACGCTGCCATGTTTTTTTTGCCCTGAATTCATAGGGCTGCGGAGGTAATTTCATGGCTTCCTTGTCCATCGATTCGTCAATCATGCCCGAAATCTTCACATAACCACCTAAAGGTAACCAGCCAATGCCATATTCAGTTTCACCTTTTTTTACTTTGAACAGGGAAAACCACGGATCAAAAAACAGGTAGAATTTCTCCACCCTGGTCTTAAAGATCCTGGCCAGAATAAAATGCCCGAATTCGTGTATGATAACCAGGAGGGATAAACTCAGAATAAGTTGTGCAGCTTTTATTAATATTATTTCCATCTACTATTTTTTCAGTATTAAATCTTTTGTTTGGCCAGCTCTTTAACACGGTTCGCTGTTAATATCCTGGCTTCCCTGTCTGTTTGAATGTAATCTTCCAGATTCGGATTTTTCAGATAACTTGCTTTCTCCATGATTTGTTCAATTATTTCAGGCATTTGAAGGAATGTGATTCTATCATTCAGAAATGCCTGCACAACCACTTCATTTGCAGCGTTTAAAATGCAAGGCATGTTTCCACCCTGATTCAATGCTTCAAAAGCGAGTGCAAGATTACGAAAATTTTTTGTATTTGGCTGTTCGAATGTTAGTTTAGGATAATCTAAAAAGTTAAACCTCTTAAAAGTTGAAGGCAACCGATCGGGGAAATTTAATGCATACTGAATGGGTAATTTCATGTCGGGCAGACCCATCTGGGCTTTCATCGATCCATCCCGAAACTGAACAATCGAATGCACAATGCTTTGAGGATGCACGATTACATCGATTTGCTCCGGTTTCAGGCCAAAAAGCCATTTTGCTTCAATCACTTCGAAACCTTTGTTCATCAATGATGCCGAGTCAATAGTGATCTTGGCACCCATGTCCCAGTTCGGGTGCTTCAGGGCATCTGCCTTCGTAACGTTTGCAAGCTGCTCCATCGAGAAACCTTTAAACGGTCCTCCTGAAGCAGTGAGGTATATTTTTTCTATTTCATTGTTATACTCACCAACGAGACATTGAAAGATAGCCGAATGTTCAGAATCAACGGGGTAAATATTAACCCGGTGTTCAATGGCCAGCCGGTTGATGATTTCACCTGCCACCACCATGGTTTCCTTGTTGGCCAGTGCGATGTGCTTGCCGGCTTTTATGGCATTGCAGGTTGGTATCAGTCCTGAATATCCAACCATGGCTGTTACTACCAAGTCAATGGTATCCATTTCTACAACCTGCTGAAGGGCTTCTCTTCCGGCATAAACCTTTATCGGTTCATCTTTTAACGCCTCCTGTAACTGATCGTAATGGCACGAATTTGAAATTACAACTACATTCGGGCGAAAAAGCCTGGCCTGCTCAATCAGCAATTCAATATTGTTGTTTGCGGTCAATACTTCAACCTCAAAACTATCAGGATTTTGTGCAATAACTTCCAACGTCTGGGTACCTATTGATCCGGTTGATCCCAGTATGGCGATTCTTTTCTTCATGTTCAGGCTAGAAATCTATATATGTTTCAGGATCCAGGGCTGTTCCATTGTGCCAGAGTTCGAAATGCAGGTGCGGACCTGTGGTCAGTTCACCGCTGTTGCCCATGATGGCAATCACATCTCCTGCCTGGACTTTGTCGCCCACTTCTTTTAACAATTCGGCATTGTGTTTGTAGGCCGAAATGATATTATTCTCGTGCTGTATAAAAATGGAGTAACCGGTTTCCATAGTCCAACCCGAAAAGACAACAGTGCCGTCCAGAACACTCGAAATTCGTGCATTACGGCTTCCCACCACATCCACGGCCAGATGGCCTGTCTTGGGACTGAATTTATTGGTTATTAATCCCCTAAGCGGAGTAAAGAAGTGAATATTGGCTATGCTGGGCAGACGTTTTGTGTTACTTGTAATCGACAAGTTCTGCTTTTCTTCAAGTAATTTGTCATGAAACATCGAATCGGCGCTTGATGTTTTAAACTTAACGTCATAGGTTTTTATGCTTGAATCAGCAGAGGCAGTTTCATCAGGTGGCACTTCTCCCTGAAATAAAGACTTTATCTTAACGAGGTAATTATCCCTGCTTTTAATCTCATTTTCAAGCGAATCAACCAGGATGTAATTGTGAATAATCTGTTGACGGACCTTAGTGCTTGGGTATCCCGGAATGTTTTCCCGAAGTGGTGTGTAGGCAATAATCACGGTGGTTAAAAGAATCAGCAGAATAGCTCCCAAACTGCCCAAGGTCAGTACCTTGATGGGGGTAAGCTTGATACTCCAGACCGTCTGAATCGTCGTATCATTGTATACGATTAACCGATAATGGTCTTTCAGCATCTGAAATATCTTCTTCCGAAGCTCTTTTCTATTCATTGTTCTTTTTTTCGAACAACAAAATTAGAAGAATTTGGTGAAAACCAGTCAGCTGCCTGTGTTATTAATACTTTTTAACCTTGCAAATGATGAGAGAAGTGAAAAATATATCTTTAGGATTAGGAAAACCGATAAGGATCATCTATATTTGCAGTCGCTAAGCCATACCAATACAGGCGCAGCAAAGTTCTTACAAACGACGATACAAAATCCAAAAATACATTGCGGGGTGGAGCAGTTGGTAGCTCGTTGGGCTCATAACCCAAAGGCCGTCAGTTCGAGTCTGGCCCCCGCTACTCAGAAGAAAGGTCGGTAGAAATACCGACCTTTTCTTTTTTACATCCCTGGTTATCTCCTGAATATCATTAGTTTTATAAATAAGTCTGTTCTTTTTTTAGGTTGTGTCTATTTAAATGCTTGAGGCAATTCCTCAAAACAATAATTATCCCCGATTCGTTATTCAAAAGTATGTATTAGAGAATGATTCGTGACTTCTTTAATAGTCGTTGAAGAATTCTGAAGATCAATAAATACGACAACTGATGATGAAACACTATTTCTTAAGGCTTCTGATATTGATGTCCCTTATTGTTTTTGCCGGTGACGTTTTTGCTGACGATTCACCTACTTTGACCTTTCGCAAAAATGATGTGATAGTTAAGATTATGAATGTTAAAGAGATCAGGAATAATACCAGTGAAGTTGTGTCTGTTACAGTTGACAATCCAACCGATTCAAAGATTCATATTTACGAAGGTATTTCATTAACTGCATTGTTAGATCAGGTCTTTGGCGAAGGGTGGAAGATGTTTGATGCACTTAAGTTTACTTGTCAGGACGGTTATCAGCCGATTATTCCAACATCCAGTATCATTGCAAATTATGCTTTAATAGCCATTGCCGAGAAAGGACAGTCTGAATTCAATACACTGAAGCGTAATAATGGTGAAACAATCAATCCCGGTCCATTTTTCCTTGTTTGGGAAAGTATAAAAAATAAAGGTGCAAAAACAGATCCATGGCTCAGTTGGCCATGGCAAATAACGAGCATTGAATTAACAAGTTTTGTCCGGGAATTTCCAAACTCTGCACCTCCTAACCTTGCTTCAACTATCACTCAAAAGGGCTATCTTGCTTTCAGGCAACATTGCATCAAATGTCACATGATAAATGGTGATGGAGGCAATGTTGGCCCCGAATTAAATTATCCGGTTAATGTGACCGAATACTGGAAGGAGGAATGGCTGGCACGTTTCATCGCTGATCCTAAAAGCATTCGTCCGAACAGTAAGATGATACCGTTTTATCGCGATGTTGATAACCGGCAGGCAATCATTACTTCTATCATGGCTTATTTAAAAGTTATGGCTAATAAGAAGATTGCCTCTACGGTTCCTGATAAAGATAAATAGTTGAGTCTGTAAATTTTCAATTATCTGAATAACGATTAGGCAAATTAATTTATACAGGTTTTATATATTTGTACTAAATAATTCAAGCTATGACTACAATAGTAATTAACGACCGAAGTGTAGGTGCAAAAAAGATGATTGAGTATTTGAAAACTCAAAGCTACGTTACAATCATCGATGAGAAAATACCAAACGCATCGTTATTGAAGTCAATGGAAGAGGCCAGGGAAGGTAAAACAACCGAATACACAAGTACCGAAGAGTTATTTTCAAAACTTCGTAAAAAGAACAATGTTTAGGCTAATCACAACAAACCCTGCTTTGGCTTCTCAGAGTTGCACATTCATCAGTTCCTGTCCGAATTCATGTAAGGCATTCTCAATTTTCTGTTTCTGTTTTTCGCCTGCGAAAGCCAGTCCTTTTTTATATTTCCGCAACAGGCTTGCATTGATACCTATCTTTTCGGCCAGATCAGTCACATTCAGGTATGAAAAATGTTCAAACAGGCTTTGCAAATCAAACTTGTACGTAAAATTCAATTGATCCGTATTGTCCAATTCCTCTTCGTAGTTTATTTTTTCCTCCTTGCAATAATCAACATACTCCCTGATGCCAGAAATGATGCTTCTTTTGGCTTCTTCCATCGTATTGCCGAATCCTGTAATTCCAACCACGTCCTCAAGATATACACCATATCCTTCAGTACCTTTCTCAATAATAACATTTAATGTTTTCATCCTATTAAATATCAGATAATTGTAATTTCATATCTTCACAGTTAAGAATAAGAACTATTTTAGCCCTGTTCTTTTTAAAATCTGGTTCAAAGTTCCTTTGGGAACCTCTGCTCCGGGATGGTTTGGAACAGGAATCGGTTTCCCGAAATTCGGATGAACATATATTTTATGACCCCCGGTTCGTTTTAAATTCCATCCATTTTTTTCGAGTAATTGGTACAACTCAGAATAAATCATGATAAGGAACTTTTATTGCAGCAAAAGTAACAAATATGTTCCATTAATCCAATGAAAAGTAACATATATGTTCTTTCCTGAAACGTGTCTCCAATGTTATAGAACTTTTCCATTACCCTTGTTTGAGATTCTCCTGCTACCTTGGTACGACCCGGATAGCAAGCGTGTACAGTGTGAGTCCCTTTGGAACACGTGGGAAGTTTAATTTTTGATTCGGGTGAAAGGATTTTCTTTGGAAGAAGAATTCAGAACCAGAAAGTAAATAATGATATCTTAAAGGTAAATAATTTATTCCGGATTGGGTTTTAATCAGACATACTATTTATTCAAGAATGGTTCGTCACTACATTCAACCTATTTGTCGTTAAAATAGACCAGTTTATCGAAATGAATTGGACAATAATATCAGATTTATAACTTCGGTTCGTAAAGTTGATTAAACCTATTGAAAGAAATCGAGTCAGACAACAGTGAACTAACTTTTGTATTGTGAAGATAACAATCGAAAACCTAAATAAAATCTATCCAAACGGAAACCAGGCTCTCAGGGATATTAACCTTGAAATCAATAATGGCATGTTCGGGTTGCTGGGACCAAACGGTGCAGGCAAATCGAGCCTGATGCGTATTCTGGTCACACTGATGCAGCCAACATCAGGGAAGGTGGTTATGAATGGCTTCGATCTGACCCGCGACAGGGATAAGATCCGGGAGATGCTTGGTTATCTTCCGCAGGATTTCCGCTTCTTCTCACATTTGAAAACCTACGAATTTCTGGACTATGCGGCCCGTCTGGCAGGAATGAAAGATTCGAGAACGCGCAGGCTGGCCGTCGATAAGATGCTTGAGGAAGTTGGTTTGTTTGAAGCCCGTGACCGCCAGGCCAATAAGCTTTCAGGAGGGATGAAACGTCGTCTCGGCATTGCCCAGGCGTTAATCAATGAACCAAAAATTATCATTGTTGACGAACCAACGACAGGGCTTGACCCTGAAGAACGTATCCGTTTCAGGAACCTCCTTTCGACTATTTCCACTCAGGATGTCATTATTATTCTTTCCACACACATAGTTGGCGACATTTCAAGTTCGTGTACCGATATGGCCCTACTGAACCAGGGTGGACTGGCCTTTACCGGGTCGCCCGACGAACTGGTAACCCGTGCCGAAGGGAAAGTCTGGCTCATACAGGCTACCGAAGCCGAATACCTCGAGATTAATGAAAAATTTCCGGTGATCTCCAATGTTCCCACCAGCAAGGGTTGGGAAATTCAGGTCGTGAGTGATTCAATCAATGGTTACAGCGGTGAAAACATCGCCCCAAACCTGGAACATGCCTATGTGTACTTTATGGAAAGTAACTTAAACCAATGGACAGCCATATAAACCTGAATAGCCATGAACCCTCTTCATAATACGTTATCCATTGCCAAATATGAAATTACCACGCTGCTGCGTAGCTGGTTCTTCCGGATCTTTGCAATCCTGGCAGTGTTATTTATATTCATTTTTAACCTGGGAACCTTAATCATCGACAGCAACTGGAATATAAAAGCCATTTCGTCGGTGATTCCGTATGTCAACCTGTTGATGCTGAATATTGTTCAGGCCATCATCTGCATCTTCCTGGCTTCCGACTTCCTGAAGCGGGATAAAAAACTGGATACCACTGATGTAATTTATATCCGTTCGATGTCGAATGGTGAATATGTAGCCGGGAAAACCATCGGGAATATCGTTGTATTCATCATCCTGAATATAATCATTCTCTCTGAAGCATTGATCTTTAACCTGATTGCCGAAGGGGTAACCGTCAACTGGATGGCTTATCTTAGCTATTTCCTGATCATCAGTTTGCCGACGCTAATATTCATCATGGGACTATCGTTTTTTGTAATGAGTATCCTGAAGAACCAGGCGATCACATTTATACTTTTGCTTGGCTATGTGGCCATTACGGTCTTCTATCTTAACACCAAATACTACTTCCTGTTCGACTACATGTCGTTCAGTATTCCATTGCTGAATTCCGATTTCATTGGCTTTGGAAACCTTCCGGCAATCCTTGTTCACAGGGGAATGTATGCCTGTTTTGGTATAGCGTTTATATTCCTGACGGTATCTCTTCTGAAGCGTTTACCTCAAAGCCCGTTCAGCAACAGGATTACCCTTATTCCTGCCCTGATATTTTTTGTTGCAGGAATATGGCTTGGGGACATTCATGTTTCGACATTTGTGAAGAAGCAGCAGTTAAGGGATAACATACGGAGTTTGAATGACGCCAACCAGACAGCACCAAGACTAAAGGTAGAATCTTACCACATTGACCTTATTCACAAGGGAAGCAGCATAGAGGTAACGGCGAAATTAAAAGTAAGTAATCCGCAAAAGGAAACAGCCGATCATTTTGTATTTAGCCTGAATCCGGGGTTGACGGTAAATAAAGTTATTTTCAACGGACATGATGTGATCGTCAAACGGGAGCTTCAGCTGATTGAGCTATCGGGAATAAAGCTGGAATCAGGTGAAAGCGCTGATCTTGAATTTGATTATACCGGGAGCCTGAATGAGGCAGCATGTTTCCTTGATGTAGATGACAAAACGATTCAGGCGATTTACAATTGCGGAATGGGAAATATCGACAAACGATCAGCCATTGTAACTTCTGACTATGTATTGCTTACCCGTGAATGCAACTGGTACCCCATTGCCGGAACAAGTTTTGGCAAGCAAAGTAAACAGTGGATGGAGAAGCAATTCAGCAATTATGAACTTACCGTGAAAACAAAACCCGGGCTAACGGCCATTTCACAGGGAAAACCTGAGTTAAAAGACGGGGTATTCCAGTTTACCAATAAACACAATTTGCCACAGATATCGCTTGTGATCGGGAACTATACGCAGGAAACAGGTACCATTGACGGTCTGGAATTCAGTCTCTACCATCATCCAAAACACGATTACTTCATCAAATTCCTTAAACCGATCAAGGATACTATTCCAACCCTTATTGCCACGGCATTAAAGGATTACGAGCGAAAGATCGACATGTACTACCCCTTTGACCGGTTTACTGTTGTTGAAGTTCCGGCACAGTTTTATTCATATCCGCGAACATTAATTGGAGAACGCGAAGAGGTACAGCCTGAAACGATTCTCTTTCCAGAAAAGGGTTTGTCGATTAATGAGGCTGATTTCGAAGGAAGCATCAAAAGAATGGAACGCTGGGGGGGCAGGGGCGGAGATGTTCAGTCGACTCCGGAAGAGAAAAAAATAATGGTATTCAATAATTTCCTTGCTCTTTTTACACAGGCAGCAGCAAAGCCTGATTTTAATCAAAGCCAGGGACAGGTCCAGGTGGTAGAAAAGTCTAATCCCCTGTACTTTTTCCCTTTGTTTTATAATCATGCTTATTATATAGGATCAGAAAAATGGCCTGTCACAGATCGTATCTTTGAAGCTTATCTGAAAAAGTCAACAGAATCGGGAGCGCAGGGCTTTGGGCGTGATATGCAGGGAATGACTGAAAATGAGCAGGCCAACCTGGCTTTGCTGGATCATTCGTTTGCCGAACTGCTTGATGATCCTTCAAGAGTGCAGATAATCGATAATGTAATTCAATTAAAAGGACTGACCCTTTTTTCAATTATCAAACGCAAATCAGGTGACGAGGCATTCAACGATTTCATGTTCAATTTTCTCAAAAGCAATAAGTTCAAGGCGACTACCATCGAAGATTTTAACTCAAGGATACAAAGTCAATTTAATACCGATCTGCTTCCATACATGGAGAAATGGTTCCGAAGTAAAGACTTGCCCGGATACCTGGTTGGCAGTATGAAAGCAGTAAATGTTCTGGATGGCGACCGTTTGAAAACAATGGTAAAGTTTAAAATAACCAATACCGAGAAGTCGGAGGGAATTGTACTTGCACAATTCAGGCTTGGTGAAGGCGGAGGACCCGGACGCGGACGTTTTGGCGGCGGAGGGGCAAACATGGAAACCGTCGAGAAGTTGTTATATCTTGAAGGGAATCAAACAAAGGAGGTGAGTTACCTGCTTGACGGAACGCCCCGTAATATCACTATTAACACCCTGGCATCAAGGAATATTCCTTCGGAGCTCAGGCTTCCGCTTGATAATATTGAACAGGACACCAAAGCCATTCCGTTTGAAGGTGAGCAAGTATCGGATTCACCGGTGCTTCTTGCTGAAAAGGGGGAATTCATTTGTGATGATGAAGATCCATCCTTCAAGTTTACCCAAACCGAAGATTTCAGCCTCCTGCAACGATTGCTGATTAAAGAGGAAGTGAATAAGGACCGGTTCATCGGAATGAATACATGGCACGCTCCACGAACATGGAGAGCAACGACAAATAGTTCATATTTTGGAAAGTTTATACGGTCGGCTCATTACATACGGTCAGGAGATGGAAAGAAAAAGGCGACCTGGAATGTTGCAATCAAAGGAAACGGAACCTATGAAGTATTTACTTATCTGACCAGGAACAGGCGCGGACGTTGGGGCGGTCAGGATGACGGACAGTACAACTATGTAATTCATCACAATGGAGGAAAGGATGAAATTGCTGTTGACCTGAAAACAGTTGATGATGGCTGGAATAGCCTGGGATCATTTTATTTTTCGGGAGATACAGTGAAAGTTGAATTGGGGAATAAATCATCTGCCCCGGTAGTTGTTGCCGATGCCATAAAACTGGTGAAACAGTAATGAACTGGAAAATGGAAAAGAGGAGCGTCATCCTGAACTTGTTTCAGGATCCCCCAATTGGAGGGGGTTCCGATCCCGATGTCCATCGGGACGGCATGACAATAAAGGCGGTTGGTGGTTAGCCGAACTTGAAACTTGAACTTGAAACTGGAAAAACATAAACCTTATATGATATTCAATATGCTATTTAAAAAAATCATCCAAAGGGGGCTCCTGCTGATCTTTTTTAGTCAGATATTACTTTCTGCAAAAGCTCAGCAAATAATGACACTCGAAAGTTCGATCGAAATAGGACGAAACAACAGTCCCGATATTCGTAGTTCGCTTTTGAACCTTGAGCGATCAAAACAATCTCTCCTGGCACAGAACGCTGCCCTGAAATCTCAGTTTTCGTTAAATCTGACTCCATTCAGTTACGACAAGAACCGTTCGTTTGATAATTTCAATTCTGTCTGGAATACCAATACTCTGACACAATCATTTGGTACATTTACCGTTGCTCAACCTATTTTGCCCACCGACGGAACCATCAGCCTGATCAACCGTTTTGGCTGGCAGGACAATTTAAGCGAATACAAAGGGAACGTGGAAAACAAGTCATTCAGTAACAATTTATATTTGAGCGTAGACCAGCCAATTTTCACATACAACCGGACTAAACTTCAGTTGAAACAGTTGGAACTTGATCTTGAAAATGCACAGCTTAGCTATGCCATGCAAAAGCTAAATATGGAGAAACAGGTTACCCAGTTTTTTTACAATGTGTATCTCGCACAAATGAAACTGAACGTTTCACAGGATGAGTTTACCAATACCCAGAAAAGTTATGAAATTACCCAAAACAAGGTGACCGCAGGAATTTCGGCTAAAGAAGAACTTTACCAGGCAGAACTAAACTTTGCCACAGCGAAATCAAATGTTGAAAATGACAGGGTCACCCTTGAAAATGACAAGGACCTGTTTAAACAATACCTTGGAATGAATATCATGGACGAAATTACCGTGATGACTGATGTTCAGTTTAATCCGGTGGAAGTGGATGTTAATAAAGCTATTGAATACGGACAGCGCTCAAGAATGGAATTGCGTCAACGCGAAATAGATATCGAAAACTCTATGTTCACAATGATTCAAACCAAAGCATTGAATGAATTTAAGGGAGATGTAAGTTTCTCTGTCGGAATCATTGGGGATAATCAAAATCTACAGAATATTTACCAGACCCCTACCAATAACCCCAAATTTGCAGTATCCTTCAATATTCCGGTATGGGACTGGGGTCAAAAGAAAGCCAGGATAAAAGCTCAGGAAGCCGTAATTCAAACTTCAAACCTGAACCTGGACGTGGAAAAAAGACAGATTCTTATTGATGTCAGGAGTGTATGCCGAAGCATCCAAAATCAGGTGAACCAAATTGAAATTGCCAAGCAGAACGAAAAAAATGCACAATTGACTTATGAGATTAACCTGGAACGTTATGCAAACGGAGATTTGACAAGTATGGATCTGAACCTTTTCCAGACACAGCTTTCGACAAAAAAAATGGCTTATGCACAATCACTGATTGATTATAAAATTCAATTGCTGAATTTGAAAATCCAATCACTTTACGATTTTGAAAAGAACCAAGCTATCATTCCTGAAAATATTATCCAGAAGAAAAAATAAAAACTATACCTGATATGAAATCATTTTATCAAATCATCGCTTTGTCAGCCCTTATTGGGATCAACACAGCCTGCAACAATCAACCAACCACAACTGCCACAGAACTGGCTGTTCCTGTCTCGGTAATCGATATCAAACCCGGTTCCATAGAGAAAGTTATAAATACCACAGGAACGCTTAATGCAACTAAGAAGACGATATTGAATACCGAAATGGCCGGCAAATATAAATTGCTGATCAATCCCAAAAGCCACAGACCGTTTGCTTTGGGCGACTTAGTCGAAAATGGACAGGAGATCATTCAACTGGAAGATGCTGAATATGTGAACAGTATTGGTTTTGACAGCAAAAAACTGAACCTTGAAATTACAGAACAGAATAAGAAGAAACAACAATCGCTTTTCGAAAAAGGAGGAGTTACTCAACTTGACTACAGGAATTCGGAAGTTAGTTATACCAATGCCAAATACGATTTTGAAAAGGCCAATCTGCTGATGGCTAAAATGAGTGTTCATGCTCCTTTTAAGGGTGTGATCACTGATCTGCCACCACAGACCAACGGAACCCTGGTTCCACTGGGAACTGCGGCAGTGAGCCTTATGGATTACAGCACTATGACTGTTGCGGTAAACCTGCCAGAGAAGTATATTAACGATGTACAAATTGATCAGTCGGTTCGTATCATGAATTATACCTTACCGAATGATACGCTAAAGGGAAGAGTTAAAGAACTCTCACCAGCAATCAGCACTGAAACACGCACTTTTGAAGGTGTGGTCATTGTTGAAAATCCGCAACTGAAACTTCGTCCGGGAATGTTTGCCAAATGTGATATCGTGCTGGCAAAACATGACAGTGTGATTGTTATCCCCAAGAATATTATTATTTCAGGTCAGCGTGGAAAATCGGTATTCATTGTTGACAATGGAACCGCCACAGAAAAAAGAATTACGATAGGGTTCGAGAACCTAAACAATGCTGAAATTACTTCAGGATTAAAAAAGAACGATCGTTTGGTCATCAAAGGATTTGAAACGCTGAAAAACCGTTCGAAGGTCAAGATTGTGAAGTAAAAAGATTCAGGATTATAATTCAGTCTTTTATTGCTGGCTGCCAGATGCTACTGGCTTACTTTCAAATTACGAATACTCGAATAATAAGAAATAAAACGAATGAAGAAGTTAACACAATTTGCTGTCAACTACCCGGTAACCATCCTGATGGTGGTGCTTGGCATTGTTTTGCTGGGATACATTTCCTTTAGCAAGCTGGGCATCGACCTGTTTCCGGAGATAAACAATCCACGTTTATTTATCGAGATTAAATCGGGTGAACGTCCACCGGAAGAAATGGAGAAACAATATGTCACTAACCTTGAAGCATTGGCTATTCGCCAGTCGGGAGTGACACAGGTATCGTCAATATCAAAAGTTGGCGCGGCGCAGATTACAGTTGAATATGCCTGGACCAAAGATATGGATGAAGCATTTCTGGATCTTCAGAAAGCAGCAAGTGCATTTGCACAAAACCAGACACTCGATGCATTGAACATTACGCAACACGATCCGAATACGGCACCTATAATGGTGGTTGCACTCTCCCATGAAAGCATTACCGACATGAACGAACTCCGGAAGGTAGCCGAAAACTATATCCGGAATGAATTGGTCAGGCTCGAAGGTATTGCCGATGTGGAAGTTTCAGGTACTGAAACCAATGAGGTACTCATTCAGACCAATCAATATATGCTGGATGCCTTCGGTTTATCTCTCGACGATCTGAATACCCGCATCCAGAGCTTCAATCAAAGTATTTCGGGAGGATCAATTACCGAAATGGGCCTGAAATATGTGGTAAAAGGAGTAAGTTTACTGACTGATCTAAGCGACTTTGAAAACACAATTGTTGGGTATAAGTCGATAATCAATGGAAGTACAACTGCTGAAAAGTCGCCAATTTTTTTGCGTGAAGTGGCCAAGGTCAGTTTCGCGAATAAGGAACCTGTAAATATCGTGCGGATGAATGGCGTGCGATGCCTCGGTTTATCAATCTACAAAGAAACAAGTTTCAATACCGTCAAGGCCGTAGGGGAAATATCAAAGGCCTTAACCGATATAGAAAAGGCAATGCCGGGTTATAAATTCAAAGTGATCTCCAATCAGGGGATCTTCATCAGCAATGCCATTAATGAAGTTGAGGATACATCACTGATCGGAATGGCGCTTGCAATATTTGTGGTTTTTCTTTTTCTGCGTCGGATTGGAACGACTCTGATTATCAGTGTTTCAATGCCGATATCTATAATAGCCACTTTTAACCTGATGTATTTCAATGGTCTTAGCCTGAATATTATGACTTTGGGAGGTCTTGCTCTCGGGGCGGGTATGCTGGTCGACAATGCCATTGTCGTGATGGAGAATATTTTCCGATTGCGGGAGACGGGTATGTCAGTGAAGGATGCAGCCATACAGGGAACCGCACAGGTAAGCGGGGCAATCACCTCATCAACCCTTACAACAATTGTAGTTTTTCTTCCTATCGTATATCTGCATGGTGCGTCAGGTGAACTATTCAAAGATCAGGCATGGACGATTACTTTTTCACTTCTTTCCTCGTTGATAGCAGCAATATTGCTCATCCCCATGCTATACAATTATTTTTTCAAAAACAGTAAAAAGCCCGGAACAGCAAAAACGGTTCAGGTAAAAGGATATGGCCGGTTTTTGGGGAAAGTACTAAAACACAGATGGGTAGTAATTATATGTGCATTGATTTTACTTTGTTCTTCAGTTCTTCTTATCCCATATATTGGTACTGAGTTTATGCCGAAAACAGAATCCAGGCAATTCTCCGTTGAAATCAAGATGGAGGAGGGAACAAGACTTTTGCGAACCAACGCTGCCGTTGGCAACCTTGAAAACATTATCCGTGAGGCACTGGGGGACCATCTGGAAACTTTATACAGCGAGGTGGGTCCTTCAACAGGATTACTAAGCAGTCAGGATGCACTTTTCCAGGGCGAAAATACAGCAAGCATAAAAGTATTACTGAAATCTGATGCCAAATACAGTTCAACCATGGCTATTCAGACCATCTCACAGGGATTGGGCGAGTTGCCTGACCTCAAGTTGAAATTTGTTCAGGATCAGACCGCTTTAGGTGGACTGATGGGTACAGATGAGGCGCCTCTGGTAATCGAGATTCAGGGACAGGATCTGGATGTTATTCAGAATCTGTCGAATGAAGTAAAAACCTCTGTTAAGGCAATTCCGGAATTGTATAGTGTTGAAGCATCTATGGAAGGGGGTTCTCCAGAAGTGGAAGTTGTCGTTGACCGGCTTCGTGCGGGGATTTTTAACATGACTGTAACCAGTGTGGTCAGCCAGATTAAGGACCAGTTGTCCGGCAAATTAGCAGGGACAGTTGAAAAAGGCGGAGAAATGCAGGACATAACCATTCGTTTACCGGACAAAGGATTGGCTGACCTTTCGGATATGACTATTAAAAACGGTACCCAGGATGTTCATGTTAACGAAATTGCTACCATCAAACAAGGAATATCTCCAAAGGAAATATATCGGCGTAACCAGGTTCGTATTGGTAAGATTACAGGTTATATGAATAAAAATATATCACTCGATAAGATGGTTAAAAAAGTTAACCAGGCGATTGCAGGAATTAGTCTGCCGCCTGATTATAAGATCAAGATTACCGGTGAAGAAGAAAAGCGAAAAGAATCAATGGATGCTCTCAGCTTTGCCTTGCTTTTGTCGATCGTCCTTGTGTTTATGGTATTGGCGGCAGAATTCGAATCGCTGTTGCATCCTTTCACCATTTTGACAACAATCCCCTTTGCCATTGTAGGATCGATTCTAATCTTTCTTATCATGGGAAAGACTCTAAATGTGATGGCCATAATTGGAATTATCATGTTGGTTGGTATAGCGGTAAACAATGCGATCCTACTTGTCGACCGAATCCTTCAGATTCAGAAGGAAGGCGTTTCGCGTGTTGAGGCCATCAAGCAGGCAGGACAGCAACGTATACGGCCTATTTTAATGACAAAACTGACCACTATTCTGGCTATGCTTCCCCTTACCTTCGGATTTGGAGAAAGTCAATCCTTACGTGCACCAATGGCCCTGGCTGTTATTGGCGGACTGATCACTTCAACCATCATGTCGCTGATTGTGATCCCTTGTGTTTTCGATGTTTTTGATGGATTAAAAGACCGGTTCAAAAGAAAAGATGCCCCAAAGGAAGAGGTATTGCAAACGACAGAAGAATAAAAATTATTCCGGATTTTGTTTGCAGATTTATCATCTTCTACGTTGATATTCTCTGAAAGGTGAAATCCGGAATTGATAATGTTTTCGAAATAGACAGAATAAAATTCTTATACGAACTGATTGCTGAAAGCTTTACAAAGAGCTGGAGGCCATTAGCTAATAGATAAAAGCCAGGATATGAAATTCATCATACAACGAAAAGTACTGATCAGCATGTTATTTCTGGGACTTACCGTTTTAGGTTATGTCTCTTATAAACAGCTGCCAGTTGAATTGTTGCCTAATGCCGAACTACCTTTTTTGTATGTTCAGGCTACCTCGGGAACGGAAATGACTCCCGAGTACATGGAGAATCATGTAGTTATTCCTCTAGAAGGAGCGATTGGAACGCTTGAGGGTATAGAATCCATTGAGTCGAACGTCACCTCAAGGCAGTCAACGATCGTAGTATACTACAAGAAGGGTGTTAACTTCAAATATGGCTACCTGAAACTTCAGGAAAAAGTCAACGAGATGCAGTCTTCGATGCCCACCGACGTTAAAGTGAATGTGGCCAAGGTTGACCTGAAACAGATGAATTCGCAGTTTATGGAACTTCAGGCCAGGGGCGAGGGAGGAATTGACCGTGTGCGTACTTTGGTTGATCAGGACATCCAGCCTGATCTGCAGAACATCGATGGAATAGCATCAGTCAATGTTTACGGCGGAAAACAAAAGTCGATCGAAATTATTCTTGATACAAAAGCCTGCGAAGCATACCATATCACGCCGGGGAAAATTCGTTCTGTACTGTCACAGAACACCCAATCTCGAACCTATGTCGGGAACCTGAAGGAAAAGTCAACTCTATTCTTTGTGCATGTTACAGCAGAATATACTAATGTGGAAGATCTTCAAAACCTGGTGGTTGCTACCGGTCCTATTTTGTTGAAAGATGTGGCAGAAGTGCGATTTGGTGTAAAGGAAGAGACATCCTACAGTCGGGTTAACGGGAAAGATGCAGTAACGATATTGTTGGTTAACGACTCACAGGCCAACCTGATTGATCTCTCGAAGGCCACCCGCAAGATTGTTTCAAAGCTGAATGAGAAAATGGCGACCAAAGACATTGAGATTGTTGAAATCAGTGATTCTGCCGACCAGATGGAGAGAAACATCGATCAGATTATGGAGCTTGCCCTGATTGGGGGAATAATGGCTATTTTTGTGCTTTGGATATTCCTGAAAAACATCCGCATTGTATCATTCATCGCATTGGCCATACCAATATCAATTTTCACTTCCTTCAACCTTTTCTATGCTTTTAACATCACCATTAATAGCCTTACATTGGTTGGTATGGCGCTTGCGATAGGGATGTTGCTCGATAATAGTGTGGTAGTGCTCGAAAATATCTACCGGCTTGCAGGCAAAGGTTATAAGCCGATGCAGGCAGTGGTCCAGGGAACCACTGAAGTATGGAGGGCAGTGCTTGCCTCCACATTAACCACGATTTGTGTATTTATTCCATTCCTGTTTTCCAAGAATTTTATGGCCGTGATGCTGGGATTAAACGTTGGGGTTTCTATTATCTCCACCGTATTAGTTTCGCTTTCAGTTGCCATTTTACTGGTCCCAATGGCCTCATATGCCCTGCTCAGAAGACAAGTGGCAAAAAATATCTTCTACGAAAAGGTAACAACCAACATGAGGATGATCCAGATCTACCTGGTCTTTCTCAAAACCTGCATGCGCTTTCCTGCTGCTACTATCATTGGCGGAATCGTCTTATTTTTTCTGGCTGTTTTCCTTAGTCTTGCCGTCAGCATTAGTTCATTAACTGAGGTTGCCAATAAGGAAATCCTTTTATATGTGACCATGCCATCAGGTTCTTCGCTCGAATCGACTGATAAGACAGTGCAGGAGGTAGAGAAGAAATTAGACGGGTTGGCAGAAAAATTGGATGTAATCAGCAAAATTGAAGCAGAACAGGCCGTAGTAACGATTAAACTAAAGGATAAATACGAAGACATTGCGAATCGTTCTTTTGCTGTAGTAAAAAACGATATCAGCGACAGGACAAAAGGAATCAAAGCTTCGTCAATCTCTTTCACTCAAACACAATCTACTGGAAATTTCCAGGGAGGAAGCCGCAACATGATGGGCAGTTTCCAGAAAATGCTGGGTATTGGAACCGACGAAGAAAAGATTGTTCTAAAAGGGCAGGATTTTAAACAGCTACAGGCAGTCGGTGAGGATATGAAATACTTCATTGCTCAACTATCGTCAGTGCAAACGGTTAACCTGAACATTTCCGATAACCGGCCTGAGGTCCACTTGTATTTCAACCCATTGCTGATGACTGAATACAACATTTCCCTGAGCAATGTATTATCGGAAATCAATTCATTTCAGAAGGAAATAGCTACAAGTATTCAGTATAAACAAGGTGTTGACCAGTACGAAATCATCATCACCCAAAAGCCATTGGTTGAAGGTGAAAAGCTGAAGACTGACCGCACGATGGAAGAGTTAAGAATGATGCAGGTCAATGATGCAGCAGGAGGAATTCATAACCTTCAGGATTTTACTAACATTGTTTACGCCAGCGGAATATCAGGTATTAACCGAGTCAATCAGGAAAAACAAATTGAAGTGAGCTACCGGTTCGTGACCGAAGCGAGTAGTTCAAAAGATCTTTTGGCTGCCTACAGGTACGAAATTGACCAGGTGGTGGCTAACTACAATTTACCATCAGGAGTTGCTGCAGAAGTAGTTCATGAAGAAACGGATTTCTCAGAGTTCTATTACATGATAGGTGCTGCCATTTTATTGATCTTCATGATTATGGCCTCGGTATTTGAGTCAATAACTACGCCATTTGTATTGCTCTTTTCCATACCTCTGGCTGCCATCGGATCACTGATTGCGCTAATTGTTACCAACAACAGCCTCCTCAATGCCAATACATTAATCGGGTTCCTTATTCTGATCGGAATTGTGGTTAATAATGGAATTATCCTGATCGATTATACCATTATTCTTCGCAAACGGGGATTCCGTCGTTCGCGTGCACTGATGACAGCCGGTCTGTCTCGTGTCCGTCCAATTCTGATTACAGCCATTACAACTATAGTGGGAATGCTTCCGCTTGCAATGGGCGATGCAGAATATGTAAGTGCAATCGGCGCTCCTTTTGCCATTGTTGTTATTGGAGGATTGGCTCTAAGTACTATTCTTACATTGGTATTTATTCCGACATTTTATTCCGGAATGGAAAATGCAATGGAATGGTACAAAGAACAAACTTTACGAATACGCATTACCCAGATTGCATTGATCACCGCATCTTTTGTGCTGATCTATTTCAAGGTCGATTCAGGATTGTGGAAAATGCTCGATTCAATCGTCGTAATTATTCTTGTTCCCGGTTCAACCTGGTTTGTTTTAAACAGTTTACGCAAAGCCCAAACCAAATTGATAGGCGAAGATGATAAGCTACATATTCGAATTCAAAACCTGGTAAAAATATACGATCGTGAAGACCGGTTTGCCCGTGAATGGGAATCCGGCAAGAAAATCCGTCGCCGTGCAGGTCTCGAAAAACAGTTTCACACTTTGCTCGAGTTCGATTATCTGATCTGGCAAGTTCCTATTCTGGGATTCCTGATCTACTTCAGCTTCCTGTATCTTAATTCTGCCTTCTGGTCACTCTTACTTTCGGTTGCAATAACTCGACTTGCCCTTAGTATGTGGATTCCTTTTGGGTCTTTCCTGAATTTCAAGGCAGAAATATCAGGCAAAAAACTTCCGCTAAAAATCTTTAATGGAGTACAGGTTTTCCTATTCTGGATATTACCTGCTATCGAAGTGATATTGGTATGGAAAATATCGAAAACCATAGGACTTGTAATCACTTTTGGTATACTGTGGTATCTGGCCCTGATCATTTCGGTTACTTCTAAAAAGCTCTACCAGGAAAAGATCAACATCGACCGTATCACCGGACGATTTGGATCGATGCGGCGTAGCCTGCTGCGTATGGTGAAGAAAATACCTGTAATCGGGAAACAGCATCAGCCATTCAAGGCATTAAACGGTATTTCACTTGAAATAGGTACTGGGATGTTTGGATTGCTTGGTCCTAATGGTGCCGGAAAATCAACCATGATGCGCATCATCTGTGGTATCCTGGAACAGAGCTATGGAAAAATCTGGATTAATGGTATTGATACTCAGGAGAAACGCGAAGAATTACAGGGACTGATTGGATACTTGCCACAGGAATTTGGCACTTATGAAAATATGCCTGCCGAAGATTTTCTCGATTATCAGGCTATCCTGAAAGGACTAACTGACAAGGATGAACGGAAACAACGCATTGAATATGTGCTGAAAGCTGTTCATATGTGGGAGAAGCGATCCGATAAAATTGGTTCATATTCAGGGGGTATGAAACAGAGGATTGGTATTGCCCAGATATTGCTTCACCTTCCCAAAATATTGGTAGTTGATGAGCCGACTGCCGGACTTGATCCTCGCGAACGTATTCGTTTTCGTAACCTATTGGTAGAACTAAGCCGCGAACGAATTGTAATTTTCTCGACACATATTATTGAGGATATTTCGAGTTCCTGTAACCAGGTTGCAGTGATCAACCGTGGACAGGTTAAATATATAGGAACACCTTTCGATATGGTCCATCTTGCAAAAGATATGGTCTGGCAATTTGATCTGTCGGTTGAGGACTTCGACAAGATGGAAAACAAGCAATTGGTTACTCACCATATGCGTCAGGGCGATCAGATCAGGGTGCGTTTCCTCGCCGGCAAAAAACCAACAGAAGATGCTATACCGGCTAATCCGGTTTTGGAAGATGCCTATTTATGTCTGATTAAAGATTTGAAATAGAAAATATTAATTTCCTGTAAATACAACTACATATATGCAATCCATTTCAGCAAAAGATCTTCGGAATTTCGTAAGCCTGTTTCACCGGATGGTGAAATACAATATGAAGGTCATTTTCGGCAACCGGTTTATCTGGTTTGTGGTAGCGGCTATTGCTTTCTATTTTTTTATTGCCATCAACAGTATATACAATAACAATCAGATTGACGAAGGTTATATATATGGACTTCAGATAATGCCTGGTATTCTGCTCATTTTTTATCCAATGACTTTTGGAATTCAAAACGACCTGGATGCAGGAATTCTTGAGATATTATTCGGGATACCCGATTACCGTTACAAGGTCTGGTTAGTACGGTTGGTTTTGGTGTTTGTTTTGGTTTTTCTGATGATGATGGGTCTTACGGTTATGAGTTTTTACCTGCTTGCGCCGGTGAATATTGTTGATCTGAGTTTCAATGTCATGTTTCCAATTTACTTTCTGGGTTCAATGGCATTCCTGTTTTCGACTATCATTAAAAACGGAAACGGAACAGCCGTGGTTATGGTGATTATAGGTGTGATCCTGTTTATTTTATCCTCAGCCCTTGGAAATACTATGTGGAATATCTTCCTGAACCCGTTTAGTATTCCCAACCGACTAAATGAAATGGTCTGGCAGGAAATCACTACGAAAAACCGCATCTTTCTTGCAGTTGGATCGCTGTTGTTTGTGCTCTATGGACTCTTTAATCTGCAGAAAAGGGAGAAGTTTATATAGGGCAGAAAAAAGGAATAAATAAATGGGAAAGCGAAATTGAAGAGGGATTCTATCATTAATGAGTGATGGAATCCCTGTAATAAAAAAGATCCTGCTTCGTAAGGAGAACAGGATCTTCATTCAAATTATAAATGGCAACCCCAATAAAAAGTTTATTCGATCAATGTGGATGTCCAACCTTATGGTATAAGGTTAGATGCCTGATAATCTCATTAGTTTCGTTGATAAATGATCCATCCTCCAAAACCAAAACAGGACAGCTTTGATTTGCTTCACCGATCAGGTCAACCAATACCTGGCGGGGACGTGCAAAACTGACATATTTTACCTCAAGTTCCTCCGAAAGTTGTGGATAGTAAGATACCAATCCTTCAAGGATTGCACAATCCGTACAAAAATATCTCAGTCCATCGGCGCGACTGGCATCCTGAAAATCGGCTTTTAATAAAAATAATTTCTTCATGATTGTTAGTATTTGATTTTAACGTGAAGTTCTTCTTTTTCTCTAAACAAACAAAGGCCAGGTTAAGTTTTTTAATCGAATTAACAATTGTTAATTAAGTCTTCGTATCGAATAAATTATAACCGGATTAATCAATTTCTGATCTTTCTCTTTTTGTAACTGAATTTTGCTGACTACTTTCATTCCCCGGGTAACCTTTCCAAAGGCAGCAAAACCCAGTCCATCGGGATTCCGTTTGCCTGCATAATCAAGTTCAGGCTGATTGCCGATGCATATAAAAAAACTGGAACTCGCTGAATTAGGCAAATCGCGTGCCATTGACAACGTTCCATCCTGATGCTTTAACCCTGTTTGTTTTGTCGTCTCGAGCTCAATTGATTTAAACTGTTTGGGTTCGGGAACTTCACCACCCTGAATCACCTGGATTTTAATTTTCCGTTCTTGTTCATTCTCAGGAGTGCATACCCTGAAGAAATTAGTCCCATCATACAATTGGTGATCCACATAGTTCAGAAAGTTAGTTACAGTAATGGGTGCTTTATCAGGATATACCTCAATCCGGATATTTCCCATCGAGGTTTTGATTAAACAGGAGGTTGCCTTTTGAGCAAATGAATTAAGATATAATAAAGCGGAACAGGATAGAAAAACGATTGTCTTCATTTTGACTAATAATGATTTTAGAGCTTGCTTTATGGGCTTCAAAATATAGTATTAGAACCTACTTTTCAGGTTCTCCTGAAAGTCGGTAATAGAAAGTCCCTACTGCCTTACAACTGAACGGAATGTGCCAATTGGAATCTCTTTTCGGGGAGAAGGAACAATTACGGTAAAACCTTCTTTTTGATATTTTTGATGACTTCCTCTTTGAGAAACAAGTCGAAAACCGAACTTAAGAAGGGTATTTATTATTTGGATGGAGGATAAAAGCTTAGACATGGATTTGGGTTTCACCCATCATCGTTTCGTCAATAGGTGTAATTGTAAACAATGCTTCCTTATCTTCGAAATAAAGTTGCAGGGCTTCGTTAAGATTATCTATTGCATTCTGAGCTGTATTCCCAAAGCTTGATACCTCAACGTTCAAGCATTGCGAAACGTAATATTTGCCCTCCTTGTATAGGATATATTTCAAGGTTTTTATCATGTTAAATTCTTTTATTCTGAGTTACAATTTAAAGTTATACTTTTTTCGTGATTCAAAAAAAGAAAACTAATCCAACTCATTTCATTTCTTTTTCTTCTTTGATGATTTGGCATGCTGGTTATAGTCAACTGCCAATCCAATCCAGTATTTATAATCATTAACGGTTTTGAGACCTGAATCATCAATCATTACCCAGCCTTTTGATGCTTTCCCGGTGAAAACCATTTCATGGCACCCTGGTTTTTCGATTGCCTCTTCATAAAAGGCCGGATCAATCCGGCACATCATTTCTTCTTTAATCACTGCAACGAACATTTTGTCCTTAAGAAGGAAACACAAACCTCCAAACATTTCCTTTTCTTCAATTCCCTCCAAATCCTGAAGTAGTTCACGGATACGGTTTGCCAGAAGCTGATTGTATGCCATTTGAATTGATTTTACTCTCTTTCTGCTTTCCTCTTTCCCATTTTCTAATGAATATCAATATCGTAAGGCATGCGGGCCAATATCCCTTTTTGAGAAATCAGGCTGCGCATCTGTTCATAGTATTTGTAGTTTTCGCCCATTTCGTCTTTCATGAAACCTGCTTTTGCTGAACTGGAGAATCCTTTCAGTAATTCCGTAATAGGATCTTTCAGTTTAGGAAGGTTAACGATGCGGAAGTTATCGAGCTTCGCCATCTTTTTCGCCAGCTCTATGGCATCAGTCAGTCCCCCAAATGAATCAATAAGCTTGATTTCCTTCGCATTTGGAGCAGCCCAAACCCTGCCCTGACCAATGTCATCCACTGCAGTCTTCTCCATCTTACGGCCATCTGCAACCCGGGTGATAAATGTATCGTACCCCTCCTCAATCGTTTGCTGCATCAGGTCACGTTCAAACTTGGACATGGGTCTGATCACTGAAATCATGTCTGAATGCTCGTTGGTCATAACCACATCAGTAGTAATGCCCAGCTTGTCGGTCATCAGATTTTTAAAATTGGGAATCATCCCGAAGATTCCGATCGAACCGGTAATTGTGGTACGGTCGGCCATAATGGTATTGGCTGCTGCTGCAATGTAATAACCGCCTGAGGCAGCCACATCTCCCATCGAAGCAATAACCGGTTTGGTGGCAGCTGCCAGCTTGACTTCACGCCAGATCACTTCAGATCCGTATGCGCTTCCACCAGGAGAGTTAATGCGCAGTATGATTGCTTTAATGGATGAATCGCGACGGGCCTCACGAATGGTTCTCGAAAGTTCTTCCGATTTAATGCCATCGTCCGACATACTTGCGTCAATACTACCCGAAGCATAAATCACAGCAATCTTTTTCCGTGCAATTCCTTTTTGTGCACGTTGCTCAGGTACTTTGATATATTTGTAAATATCAACAGCCCTCACATCGTCCTTTTCGCTTGTCCCTGTAAGCTTTTTCAGGTCGTCAATAACCTGGTCCTTATACTTCAGCCGATCAACCAAATTCTTCTTTTTGGCAAAATCAGCTTTTCTGAAGGTGGCTACCATATCGGCAATGTCATTTAATTCTTCAAATCCCATCTTGCGTGAAGCCGAAATATCCGTCAGCATCTCCTTCCATATACTTTTCAGATAGGTCTCAGTCTGAAGCCTGTTTTCTTCACTCATTTTATCCAACAGGAAAGGTTCGACAGCCGATTTGAATTTACCGTGACGAACAATCTGCATCTCTACACCCAGTTTTTCAAGGCCTTTTTTGTAGAATGTACGTTCGCCGCCCAATCCTCTGAAATCGACCGACCCCTGTGGATTCAGTGCAAGGGTGTCGGCAACGGTTACCAGGTAGTATGCTTTCTGTGAAAGATAATCGCCATAGGCATAAATAAACTTTCCCGAAGTCTTGAAATCTTTCAATGCCGTGCGGATTTCTTCAACTGAAGCCATTCCGGCCTCTATATCCATTGGGTTCAGATATATTCCTTTAATATTGTCATCTATCTTGGCTTTTCGGATACAGTCAAGAATATCGTTTAATCCAACGGTTTTACTGCTCTGGAATATTCCGAAATCAAGATCTCCCAATGGATTCTTCCTGGCCCTGTCAACAATCTCATGATCAAACTTAAGAAGTAACACACTGTTGCCTTGTATTTGAACAGGTTGTTCTGATACGGAAACCATTGAAGAAACAACTCCTATGGTAATGAATAGCAGCAGAACACCTGCAATGATAACCCCGACAATGGAGGCAAGAGTAAATTTTAAAAATTGCTTCATCTGTATTTTGTTTAATTTTATTTGTTTCGATTGAAATGTGCAATAGATTTGTACGAAAATAGTGTTTTTGTTACAGATTTGGAAGTCATTATGTGGTGTCAATTGATTATCGATCTTTGTGTCTCCTCAGGGTTACCACAACCAGTATTTTATACCGGCTTTGGTGGACTGCAACTTGAATTTATTCAGAACCCTGAAACGTCGGAGAAAATGACGGAGAAAATGACGGAGAAAATGACGGAGAAAATGACGGAGAAAATGACGGAGAAAATATTAAATCTCATTCGAAGTAATCCTGAGATTACAATTGTAATGTTGGCTGATCAAACAGGCAGATCGGAAAGCACTATGGATAGAACCTTGAGGAAATTACAAAAAGATAAAAGAATAGTGCGTATTGGCCCCGACAAAGGTGGCTATTGGAAGGTGATCGAATAAATATTAATACAAATGACCAGGCTTTATATCTTATTGGGTGGAAATCTCGGAGATAAACAAAAGGTTTTCTCTGATGCCAGAGCGTTGCTCCTCGAACAGGTTGGGGAAATCACCGCACTGTCAGCTATATACGAAACCGAACCCTGGGGATTTGAGTCTGCAGATTACTTTTGGAATCAGGTCCTCGAAATCTCTACAGCGCTTTCTCCCGCAGAGGTACTTCATCAGACCCAGCAAATTGAGCTACAACTGGGGCGAATACGAAAAGCAACTCAATACGATTCAAGGATCATCGATATCGATATTTTGTTCTATGGCAATCAGATCATTGAATCGGATAATCTGTCTGTCCCGCATCCACGGATTCAGGAACGGAAATTTGTATTGGTTCCCCTCTGCGAGATTGCTCCCGAACTGATGCATCCCGTATTTCATAAAAACATCCGGCAATTGCTGGAGGAATGCCCTGATCCCTTAAAGGTCGATAGAGTACCCAACATGCAGGTTTAAGATCATTCATCAATAATCATTCACCAATCATAAATTAAATGATTGCTTCATATAGAAAATATACACTCAACTTCCGACAAGCTTCAGGTACCTCGCGCGGAGTATATACCACCCGTGACTCCTGGTTCATCTTTCTATCTAACGGAACCTATACCGGAATTGGCGAATGTGCACCATTGCCCGATCTGAGTGTCGAAAGCCTGTACAAGATGAATTCCAAACTGCTGAAGGTATGCGAAGAAATCAATTATTTCTGTGCATTGCCCGAAGAATTGCACGCCTGGCCATCCATTCTATTCGGACTCGAAACAGCCTTGCTGGATCTGAAAAACGGCGGTAAGCAGCAAATCTATCCTTCTTCATTTACTCACGGAGAACAGGGTATACCAATCAACGGACTGATCTGGATGGGTACACCTGAATTCATGAAACAACAGATCCGATCCAAACTGGAATCAGGGTTCCATTGCATAAAGATGAAGATTGGTGCCCTGGACTTTAAGACCGAGTATGAACTCCTGAAAGCCATTCGAAGTGAGTTTTCTGCGGAAGAGATTACCTTGCGGGTCGATGCCAACGGAGCCTATACCTATCAGACTGCCCTTGAGAACCTGAAACGATTGTCTGACCTGCAGATTCATTCCATTGAACAGCCCATAGAAGCAGGCCAATGGAACGAAATGGCAGAATTGTGTCTGAAGTCTCCGGTTCCGATAGGACTCGACGAAGAACTGATTGGCATTTCGAGCCGGAATGAAATGCAAAAACTGCTTGAAGCAATCCATCCTGCATACCTTATCCTGAAACCCAGCCTGCATGGAGGTTTTGTCACCTGCGAAAAATGGATCGAACAGGCAGGCAAATACGATTCAGGCTGGTGGATTACTTCGGCTCTCGAATCGAATATCGGACTGAATGCCATTGCACAATGGACTTCCCAGCTGAATTACAAAGGAGAACAAGGTCTTGGAACAGGCCAGCTCTTTACAAATAATATTGAATCTCCATTGGAAATCAAGGGTGAGCAGTTGTGGTTCCGCCCCGATAAACAATGGTACCTGAAACCCATGACCGAAACGCAAGTGGAAGACGACTTTTAATGTTGTGATTATTGTAATTGTTATCATTTGTTGTCGTTGTTATAATAGGTTGTCATTTATAGTCATCATGCTTATTGTATCACAACAATTACAACAAAAGACCCAAAATCAGGCAAATGAAACTTTAAACATTGTAACCATTCACTCATGACCGATAGCCCCAATACCATCCTCCTGAACAGCAAAATGCTTTCTACTGCTGATATTTCAAAGCGATATCTTGAATCATCCATCAATCCATCTGTTCCGGAGTGGGAAAAGGAACTGTATAGTTTCCTGAATGAATGGTTTTCGGATTCAAACTTTATAACGGCACAAACTTCAGGGAGCACGGGCGAACCCAAGACCATTGAACTGTCCAAACCATTCATGCGTTGCAGCGCCGAGCGCACTATCGAATATTTCGGTTTGCATAAAGGCGACCGTCTTTTGCTTAGTCTACCCTGCCGGTACATCGCAGGCAAGATGATGGTGGTTCGTGCCATAGTAGGGCAGATGAACCTGGTCATTGTTGATCCTGCAAGCGATTTTGAATTCCTTGCTGATGAGTCGTTCGACTTCGGGGCATTGGTTCCAAACCAGGTATTCAAACTGCTGGAGCAGCCTTCAGGAAAGAAAAAGCTACAACATATCCGTAATTTGCTGATTGGGGGATCTTCTATTTCTTCAGAGCTGGAAGCTCAAATCAGTCCACTGTCCAGCCGCGTCGTATTAACCTACGGGATGACTGAAACGGCCTCACACATTGCTATCCGGGAACTTTCAGGAGATTGCAAATCAGAATTTTACCATTGCTTGCGCGGAATATCTGTGAACTTAAACGAAGAGGACTGCCTGCAAATTCATCTTCCTGAATTCAATCTGCACCTGCAGACTAACGATCTGGCGGAATTGCAGTCACCCACCAGTTTCAGAATCCTGGGCCGTGCCGATTCAATGATCATTTCAGGAGGAATCAAGTATTCGCCTGAACTCATTGAAAAGAAGGTGGCATCCCTGATCCATCAGCCTTTTGTGATTTCAGGTGTTCCCGATGAAAAACTGGGAGAAAAGCTTGTATTGGTAATCGAAGGCGAACCTTTCGATACCCACGATCTGGAACAAAAACTTAGCATAATACTCCCGCCTTTTGAACTTCCCAGATCAATCGTCTTTCTAAATAAACTTCAGATAACCACTTCAGGAAAATGGAGAAGAGACGAGATTAAGAAGCTGCTGTGATACATTCAGCGCTCTTGCCCTTGTCCCGTCATCCTGAACTTGTTTCAGTAAACCCCCTCGGATTGGGGCTGCCGAAATAAATTCGGCATGACGCTCCGAGACGCGTCGTCATGCTGAACTTGTTTCAGCACCCCCTCGGATTTTCCCCTTTCCTTTTTTCTAATGTCACTTTCCTTATTCCTTTTTCCCTGTATAAATTCCATTCACCGATTTTAAACTTTTACTGACCGATCATCGGTATCCCTTGTGTTGCACCAAAACTATCTTTACATCATCAATAAAATCACAAGTGATGGAACGACAGTATGAACACAGAAGACATTCAGGATCATTTTGGGCCTATGTGCTTATTATCATTGGCATCCTTTGGATTCTGAAGCAAAGCGGATGGGATATTCATTTCCCGCATTTGGGCGAATTCATTCAAGGATTCACACAGTTCTTTGGCAACATGTTTAATTGGTCGGAAGGTGCTGCCATTCCAGTACTGATCATTCTGGTTGGAATCATACTTCTGGCCGGACGACGATTTTTCGGGGCCTTGCTGTTGGTTATATTGATCATGATCATCGTCCCCCATTTTCTGATCATACCAGGCATTCTGATGATTCTCTTTTTTCCTATCGTTCTGATCATAATAGGAATAATAATATTAACAAAATTGTTCTGATTCGTCAAAAACACAGACTTAACCGATAAACTCAGGCGGTTTACCGATCTGCGGTCGATTCAAAACAGAATGTAGTTACATTTACAATATAGAAAAATGCATATCATGGAACATAGAAGTAGCAATAAGAGGTTTATTTTTGGGATAATCCTGATTGTGTTTGGGGTCGTTCTTATTCTGGAACGACTTGAAATTCTTTCTGATTCAATGGTCAGCATGCTCCTGTCATGGCAGATGCTGCTGATTGGGATTGGCGTTCTTTCACTCATTGGCGGAAACCGCAAGGCTGGAACTATACTTATTGTCATCGGCGGATTCTTCATGATCCCCGAATTGATTACTGTACCCCACGAAATACGACGAATTTACTGGCCCTTAATATTTGTAGCGCTCGGTATTGCGATCCTGCTGCGTCAGCGCGACCGTGCCAAATTTACCTTTGCCGAAAATCCTCCGGCCCCCGATCCCAATGACCATTCGATTAATACCTTTGATGATTTTGTCATCTTTGGCGGACGCGAAATATTTATCAGTTCGCCGGCTCTGGCTGGTGGAAAAGCAACTTCCATCTTTGGAGGTATCGAATTCGATTTACGCAGAGCCAATCTTCAGCCGGGAGGCGCTGTCATTGACTGTGTAAGTATCTTTGGAGGATGTGGGTTTAAAATCCCTATGGACTGGAACGTACGCAACGAGGTGACTACCATTTTTGGCGCTTTCACCGATAAACGGGGTGATACCTACAGCGACCGCTATTACGATCCCAACAAGACGATTGTGATTAAAGGCATTTCCATGTTTGGCGGAGTTGAGGTAAAACACTTCTGAACCGATGAGCCATCCACTAACCAATAACTACCGGCTTCTGATTTATTATGCCCTGTTTTGGGTAGTGATAGGTGTCACCAATCTCATCATGCTGACATTCTTTTACAATGTCCCTCTGACTTACTCACTGCTCGACACCATCAGCACCTTTGTGATCTATCCGTTGCTGGGTTCAAGCATCTGGTACAGCATACGCTACAACAACCTCGAAGAAATCAGCATCGCGCGTTTAATCGTTTTCCATCTGATTGCCGCATCCATCTTATGCGGCATTTGGGTTTCGTTAATCTATGCCCTCTTCAAACCCTTTGTGGGCGAAGGAAATGATTTCCTGAAAAACTCACTTCCATCCAAGATATTTGGCGGATACGTGATGTATGCTGTATTTCTGGTGTTCTTCTATGCGGTAAATTATTATCAAAGCCTGAAAGAAAAAGTTAAGAAGGAAGGCGAGTACGTGGCATTAATCCGTGAAGCTGAATTGCAGGCTTTAAAATCACAGATCAACCCTCATTTCCTGTTCAACAGCCTGAATTCAATCTCTTCGTTAACCGTTAGCAATCCTGAAAAAGCGCAGGAGATGGTCATCAACCTGTCGACTTTCATGCGCTATTCACTGCTTCACAACGAAAAGGAAATGGTGGCCTTCTCCAGGGAACTTGAAAATATCAAGCTATACCTGAGCATCGAAAAGGTGCGTTTCGGAAAGAAACTCAACGCCGAATTTGAGATCGACGCCCATTGTCTCGAAGCCGAAATACCAAACATGATTCTGCAGCCCTTGTTCGAAAATGCAATCAAATATGGCGTATACGAAACCACCGATCAGGTAACCATCAAGACAACCTGCGAATGTGACGGTAATGCTTTGAAGATAACTATCGTAAATGATTACGATCACAGCACCTTGAAACGAAAGGGAGAAGGCATCGGCCTGCGAAACATCCGCAAGCGAATGGAGATCATTTACAATCAACCCGATCTGATGAAGATTACAGATAATAAAACCAGCTTTGAAGTTCAATTAATCATCCCGCAAAAACAAAACCTGTCATGAGCGAAAAACTACAAACCCTCATTATTGAAGACGAGGAACTGGCCCGTAACCTCCTGCGCTCCTACCTGAAGGATCAACCCGATATTGAGATCATTGGCGAATGTGAAAATGGTTTTGATGGAGTGAAAGCCATCAACGACAAGAAACCCGACCTGGTATTCCTCGACATACAGATGCCCAAAATCACGGGATTTGAAATGATTGAACTGCTTGATTTTAAACCCCAGATCATATTTACAACGGCTTACGACCAGTTTGCCTTAAAGGCTTTCGAACTCAATGCAGTGGATTACCTGCTCAAGCCATTTTCGAAAGACCGCATGTTATCGGCCATCGAAAAGGTGAAACACCGCATCCAGAGCGGCGAGGATACTGCTGAGAAGCTGGAGGAACTTTCGAATTACCGCCCCGGTGAAGAATTTATCGATCGGGTCGTAGTTAAAGACCGACACAAGATACATATCATCACTGTCGATCAGATCCGGTATATCGAGTCGCTCGATGACTATGTAATGATCTATACCAACGACGGCCGTCACATGAAACAAAAGACCATGAAGTACTTCGAAACCAATCTCGACCCGAAGAACTTCATCCGCATACACCGTTCCTATATCGTTCATGTCGACCATATCGCCGAGATTCAGCAATATGAAAAGGAATCCTATATTGTCATACTGAAGGACAAAGACAAAACTAAGTTAAAAGTCAGCAAGACAGGATACAAAAAGATCAAAGAAACCCTGCATTTTTAATTTCCAAACGCAACCTCCCGGAAATCCGGGAATATTTCAACAGGAGAGGTTCCCGAAACGGAGCCTTTTCTGGTTTTTGTTACTCATTTCATTGATCCCGGGTTGTTTATCGACTGGCAGACCTTCCTTTTCACGATGAGTTATTCCCTTTAGGAATTATCCTGGTTTCTGGTTTAAGTGTCACCGCTAGCGCGGCTTTTTTCTTCTCAGCATTCTAACTTCTACCATAATGTCACCGCTAATGCGGCTTTTCAGGAGCATCGCGCCGACAGCAGGATAGATTCTGAATAATCCTAATGCCACAAGGTGCGTACCACTGATAAAAAGACTGCCTGGGTCTTTATAGGTCTGATTTTCTGATAAAATTAGCCCTTTTCCCTTTTGATATTCGCTAGAAAAATCTTTTGTTTTGCCTCTCTTTCCCGTAACTATTGGCCTTTGTTTTGCGTATAAATTTTGTATACGGTAAGTATAAAATGGGTATACCTTATTTATTCAGAAACACACAAGGTACACACAAGGTATACTCAATGTATACACAAGGTATACTCAAAAGGGCAATTTATATATACTCGATTATGACTTTAATAAAACAAAATTCAGGTTCGGCGCTTACCGGGATGGTAGGCCCAATCGTCATTGCAGAGTGGATG
>Ga0118677_10002467_pt1 | contig 37132 bp, 19 predicted proteins | sample AliMusrvi5mmetaG_FD_86154 | JGI IMG/M metagenome (GOLD analysis project Ga0118677, IMG submission 86154)
ACCGAGAGGTGCACGATCATGGCCCTGCCCTTGCACACCGGTTCGTCAACCAGTCCCAACTCGGCGTTTGGGCCGGACTGCGCGACCCACTGGAGGTTGGTGCCGAACAAGCGCTCGGTTTCACAGAACACGCGCGACATCGCGGGTTTGCGTCCGGCAAAGAGGCCGCCTTCCTCGCGCAGCAATGGAGCGAGATGGTCGCGGTCGCGGGAGAGCACAGCCCACGCGCCTACGATCAGCAAGGTGGCGGCCACGCCGGCGGCAAAAAAAAGCCAACCATAGCGGCGAGAGTCGATCGGCGCACAAGCGGCAGGTGTGCTGGCCGGCTGTTGATAGCGCTGTGCAATGCGCGCCTCGAGCGCACGCAGCCGCGTCGGGTCCGGCGCCTGCCGTTCGGCCCACACGCGAAGCGTCGGATCAATGTCGGGTTTATTCTTCATGGTTCGGACCTCGATATTCGTCAATCTGTGGTTCGCGTCGTTGTCCTCTTACGCCCGCGTTCCGTTTACCGCGGCGGGCACCGCGTACCCGGCACGTTCGAGCATCTCCCGCATGCGACGCCGTGCCCGAAATACCCGCCACCGCAACGTGGCATGCGCGCATCCCGCCACGCGGGCCGCCTCCTTCTCGTCCAGGCGCTGGATCGCCACCAGCGACAGCGCGATCCGCTGTTCGGCCGGAAGGCGCCCCATGGCCTCGGCGATGGCGTGATCCAGTTCCACCGTCTCGGCTGCGTGCGCCGGTGTGCGGAACGGTTCGTCCGTGGCATCCTCCGGCAGTTCGTCCGGTGTCAGCAGCCGCAACCGCCGACTGCGTCCGCGCAGAAAATTTCGCGCCGTATTCAGCGCCACGCAATGCAGCCACGTGGTAAAGGCGGCGTCGGCACGGAAGCCGTCCAGCCCGTTCAGCGCGCGCAGCAGGGTCTCCTGCGTGACGTCATCGGCATCGGCGTCGTTGAGCACCAGCGGGTAGACGATGTTCCGCACGCGCCCCGTGTGGCGGCGCACCAACTCCTCCACGCCATCCAAGCCGGCTGTCCGGCGGATTGTTGCGACCAGTTCGTCGTCCGTCTGTTCCCGGTCTTCCAAGCAGCCTCCGGAGGTGTTCATCCCATTAGACACCGCAACGGCGCGGATGTTGGCGCCACCGCCAAAATATTTATTTCAAGACGGATTATCGCCCGTAACTTGGCAGAAACGCAAAGGGTTTTTCCGCACACAACTTTCCATCCTCGACCCAAGAACACTACCAGCGTTATCCTATGGCATGGTTTCCTACCCGCCAATGACTCCCCCGCCCATTCGCGGAAAATGGCGCGTCGGCCTGCTGGCCTTCGGTATGGCCGTACTCGCCGCGGCGGTCGTCACCCTTGTGCCGCTCCTGTGGCCAAATTGGGGGCGCCCGGATTTGCCGGTGAATGCGTCGGGTGATGCGCCGGCCCGACGTGCGCTGACCGCATCCTTTGCCCGGCGCGCGTATTTTGCCCAACCCGACCTGTACGTCACCCGGCTCGTCGCCACCAATCTTGCACCTGTCACAATGCCGCTACGGACGTTTATCGCCACCAATGCCCTCACACCCCTTCGCGGCGTGGCCGGTAGCGGAGTGCGCGCGTGCCTGACCAACACAACCGCGCGCACGACGAAAGAACTCCCCATTTTCGCCATCTTGCGGGCCAGTCTGAGCCAGCCCATCCCAAAGGAGGTCGCGGACCTCGCCCGCGAAATCACGCGCAACTGCCAGACCGATGCCGAACGGGCCAAAGCCATCTATGACTGGATCACCGGCCATATCACCTATGACTGGAAGGTCTGGGCCGACATCGTCGCCGGCGCCAACACTTACACGCAGCCGCAGGACCCCCTGAGCGTCATCCAGCGCGGTACGGGCGTCTGCGCGGGCTATGCCTGGCTGTTTGACGCGCTCGCCGCCAGCGTGGGACTCAACGCCAACTTTGTCATCGGCGACGTGCGCGGCTACCGCGGCACCGCCGACGATGACCTGATCAGCAAGTACCAGCATGCCTGGAATTGCGTGCAGATCGACGGCCAGTGGTGCCTGCTGGATTCCACCTGGGGCGCACGCCAGAATGGCGAATCGGCGACCGACTATCTTGCGCGCCGCGATTACTATTTCGAGACCCCGGCCAATCAATTGATTTTCGACCATCTGCCCGAGAATGCGAACTGGCAAATGCTGGCCAACCCCATCGCCTCCGAAGACTTCCAGGCGTTGCCCAATCTCAAACCGGCCTTCTTCAACGATGGTCTGCGCCTCGGCAATGCGTTCAGCGACGCCATTGCCACGACCGCGGGCACGCCCACCGGCGTCACGGTCGCCGTTCCGGACGGCATCCTCGTCGCAGCCACGCTTTCGCTCAATGGACAGGACATCAGCGCCAATAACCTTTCGCTCGGCACGAGCGGCATCCGCTGCGATGTGGTGGTCGGCCCGCTCGCCGCCGGCAGTTACATTCTGCGCCTCTACGCGAAACCCGCCACCAACGCCGGGCCGTACGAATGCGCTGCCGATTACGTCGTGACGGTGACGCCGTAATGATTCGGATATGCGCCACCACGACGGAAGGTTGGGCAGGAAGGTTGAACACAGGATGCTGACCACAGAAGAGGCGCTGGGCGCACTCGACGAGCTTTCCCATCTGGAGGACGTCAAACTCCGGTGGGATGAGTCCATGTCTTTTTTCCCTCAGGAACCGCCCCGTTTTCTGGCTCCCGCCAATATCCGCGCCTACATGCAGTGGGGCGGCCTGGACGAAACCCTCGCGCCGGCCATCGAGTCCGTCGCCCGCAAAATCGCGGCGACGCCGTCCCTTTGCCAACTGGCATGGCATGCTTGCTGGCGGGTCTTCGACTCGCCGCAGGAAGCCCCTCTCAAGGATTGGCCCGCGCTGGAAAAATCGCTGGGGCGGGATTCCGGCGTATTTTATGTGCTGGTCGCGCTCGATCTTGTTCCGCGCCTGCGCGCCGCCCATGTCGCCCTTGGCATTCCAGCACGCATTACCCGCGACACCTGCCGGCAAATCTGGAGCTTTACGGACAACTTCCGGCGGGCGCAGAACGGGCGCATCGGCATGTTTCAACGGCAGTTGAGCTGGATGCGAAACTATGCGCACGCCCCCTTGTTCCGCATCGGCCGCCTGGAATTCTGGCTGAGGCCCTTCCGCGGGGACATCTCCGTTTACCGAAACCGCTTCACGCACGACACCGTGGCGATGGCAGGCGACAGGCAGAAGTTTACGCCCAATGGATTCCAAGATCGCAGCGCCCAGGACGCTCCGCTGAAACATGGCGAATGGATCTCCCGCATGGTGGCGGACGGAAAGACCGTGACGGGCCACCCTGTCTCCCCGTACGGCAGAGGCGTCAACCGGGAAATGACACTGCCGTTGGACGCCTGGCAGGCCGTGCTTCGATCCGGCGACACGATCCTGGACCTCCATATCCCGGCCGGCGGCAACCTGTCGCTGGAGGCCTGCGCGGATTCGTTTCGGAGCGCGCCCGTGTTTTTCAAACGGTATTTTCCCGGTCCGGAGCCAAAGGCCATTACGTGCTATTCCTGGATCTTCAGCCCCTTGCTGGAGGAGTTCCTCCCGCCGGACGCCAATCTGGTGCGCCTCCTCCGCGAACTGTATCTGACACCGGTCCCCTGCGACCCCGATGATGGCCTCTGGTTCATCTTTTTTCAGGATAAGTTCGACCTGGCCACTGCGCCGTGCGAAAGCCGGCTGCAACGCGCCATGCATGCCTATCTTGCGGCAGGAAACCGCTGGCGGGCGGGTTCCATGTTCCTGCTGCTCGATGATATTCCCCGTTTCGGCACCCAACACTACCGCCAGCACTGGCCGTTACCTTGACGCCAATCGCTGTTCTAACCACCGGTCAAGCTTTACCCTTCACAGATGCCGGCAACGCTGACATACCTCCTCGGCACGCACCCTTGTGTCAGTGAAACGTTCATCCAGCGCGAGATCGATGCCCTGCGCCGGCGCGGATGGACGATTGACGTCGCGTCGTTGCGCGGCGAATCAGCGCTCACGAAGCCGGCGCGTGCGACCGCGCACCCTTCCGTTGGCGCGCTCGCCGCAGCCGCGATGCGCCACGCACTGCCGCTCATTTTCCATCTGCCGCGGTTGCCGTTCCAACTGCTGCGCCATCTGCCGCAAACCGCCGCGCTGGTGCAGCGGATCCGCGCAACCCGATCTGCCGGCATCCATGCGCATTTTGCGCATCTGCCCGCCGACATCGCCCTGCTGGCCGCGCGCCACACCGGCGTCCGCTTTACCTGCAGCGTCCACGCCTGGGATGTTTTTGCGCAACCACCCGCCGCGATCCGCCGCCGCCTGCAAACCGCCGCCGCCGTGTGCGCCTGTTCACGAGCCGCCGTCGATGCCGTGCGCGCGGCCGGCATCGACGCCCAACGCATTCATTTGATCCGCCACGGTTTGCCGCTGACGGAATACGCGTTCGCACCTGCGCCAGCGCGCGAAACCCGACAGATCCTGGCCGTCGGACGACTGGAGCCGAAGAAGGGGTTCGACCTTCTGATCGCCGCCTGCGCCCGGTTGCGCGGCGCGCATTTTTCCTGCGAGATCATCGGCGAAGGCTCGGAACGACGCCGACTGGAACAGCTCATCGCCATCCACAAACTCGCAGAGATCGTATCGCTTCGCGGCGCAGCCGCACCGGACGAAGTGTGCGCGGCCATGCGCACAGCCGACGTGCTGGTACTCCCCAGCCGACGCCTGGCCAGCGGCGACCGCGACGGCATGGCGAACGTGCTGATCGAGGCCATGGCGCTCGGCACACCGGTCATCACAACCACCGCCGGCGCGGCGGGTGAAGTGGTGCGGGATGGCGTCAACGGACAGCTCGTTCCGCCGGAAAATACCGAAGCCCTGGCCGCCGCCATCGGCGCGCTGCTGGACGATCCCGCCACCCGCCTCCGCCTTGCGCGTGCGGCCCGCAAAATTGTCGAAGATGAGTTCGACGAAGAACACACCATCGCGCAGTTGGAAGCGGTGCTTCTGCGTCCCGTGTTCTTTTCCTGAAGCCCGCCAATGCTGTCGCACGCGCAAGCGCTTGGGCGCGCTGGCGAGAGTTTCCATCGCGAGGGTCGCGACGGAACGCGAAGGTCAGGCTGGTTGGCGGACGGGCGAAGCAGGTCGCACCTGCGAAGTGGAAGTCCAAAGCGCCGTTGCAGGCAGGCCGCGCACGTAAACCAGCGCATGGTTCAGGCGGGTACAGAGGGTGGCGAATGTTTGGGCGGCGGGCATGGTGTTGGCACCGCTTAATCGGCACTTCATTGCTCTATGTCAATCTTGGGTGCAGCGCTCAACATCCAACGTCCAAATGCGAACGGTTTGCTGGCGGCTTTTTCAACAGGCTGCTACTCCCGTGTAACCCGAAAAAAGGGATGAAAATGCCATGAGACTCGAAAACCTGATGAATCGCAAAAAATAGCGTGTAACTGGTTGTAGTGTAATTAGTTGCGAAAATGATACTGCCGCAAATATTTCCAAAAGTGTATCATCTGGTATCGTTTTGTATCGCGCCGCCAGCCTCACAAAATGATTCTGCCATAACTTCCAGGCAACAACCAACCAGTTTTCCCTTCGTGTGCTTTGTGAAACCTTCGTGTTCGCTGCACCTGCGGCGATCCTGTTTTTTACGTTGCGCTACTGACGACGTTTGCCCTGGGAACCTCCTTCCCATCCGCGCCCTGCCAAGGTATTATCCCTGCAAATGCGCCGCGGGAAAACGCGCGGCAAGGTTGCGCAATTTCCCCTTGAAACAGGCGGTTAGCTCAGTTGGTTAGAGCGACTGGTTTACACCCAGTAGGTCGGGGGTTCGAGCCCCTCACCGCCTACCAATGAAACTTGGCCGGGCTGCGTCCGCCCGAAGTTTCATTTTGCCGGAGCGCACACAACATGGCCGATCTCCGCAAAGACGGGCAGGAGGCGTTGGCGCTGGAGTTGCTCCGCCATGCCGTGCATGAAAACGCCTTCTCGTATGCGGAGGTCAGCCCGCTGCTGCAAAAGCTGCTGCCGCGGGCGGCAGATCCTGCGCATTCCCTCTATGCCCTGATGCGCCTGCTGCAGCGGCGCGGCGATGCGGAAGCGTCGGCGCTGGCGCAACGGATCCATACGGGGATCGTTCACAAGGCCGCGCTGGCCGCACAGACGCGTCGGACAACCCCGGAATACGCCTGGCGCGCAGCACCCGAACTCGCCCATCTCCCGCCGGATCTCCCCATCGGCTGGCGCAACGACGACCAGAGCCTGGCCATTCTGCGCCAGACGGCAGCGGTCGAACGCGACCGCGCGTTTCTGCTGGCCACGACGCCGGACATGACCACACCCCTGCGCGCCATCGCAGAAGCCTGCATCCGGCAACAGGAACAGTTCCAGCGGCAAACCGCGCGCTGGCTTCTGCTGCCGCCGGCATTGCTCTGGTCCGGGTTCACCCCGCCGCCGGGCGGTGCGCTCCCAACCGGCGCAACCAATGATCTGCAGGCGGAAGAGAGCGCTCGGCTGGCAGACCTTGCACGCATGGCCGCGGCCGCCGCAGATGACGCCGGCGCGCCCGAAGCCTTGCAGCGGCTGGTGGCCTGGCCGGATGCGGTGGCGGCGCCCTTTATCCTGCAAGCCTGCATGGCCGCGCCGGCCCTGCAGTCGTATGCCATGCATGCACTGGCCCTGCGCACCGGCATCCAGTCGGTCCATTGGGAGGAGTGGGAAGACTGGCTGCGGCGCGCAGGCGCCGCCAGCATCGAACTCCGCGCCGCCGCCGCCCGCCTGGCCGAGGAATATTGCGACGAACTGCGTCTGCTCTGGCTGCGAGAACAACCCGGCACACCCGATCCTGTCTTGGAAGCCACGCTTGCCGCCGCTATGGCGAAGTCCGCGCGCCAGGGCATTCAGCCAGCCGGGTTCGTCCACCGCTGGGAATCCAGCCTGACCCCGGCGGAGGTCATCCGGCTCGGCGACTCCATCGCCACGCCTCCGCCGCTCCCGCAGACCGTTGCGCAAATCGACGCCAAACCATGCGCCGACCCACGCACGTGCGGGCACCGAGACCGGTACCCCTCCAAAGAGATCAGACAAGCAGTGATCGATACACAAACTGGAGGGCGGTCGGCCTCGACCGCCGTGGCCGGTGCGTATTTGGTGCCTACGCCTGCGCCGCGTCCACCGCTATCTCCCGCAGAACGGCGTCCGGCTCCCGCACCACGCCCGCCGCCGGAACCGACCGTATGGGACTCGCACATCCAGCCGTTCCTGGCCGCGAACTGGTACATCATCGCGGGGCTGCTCATGGTCGTGGCCGGCGCCTCGCTGCTGGCTTACTTCACCTGGGACAAGAGTGCGTTCGTGCGCTACCTCTTCCTGCCGGTGCTGCTGGCGGCCTTCACGGGCGGCATGGCGGAACTTGGGTTGCGCCTGTTCCGCCGACATGCGGACCTGCGCATCACCGGCACGTTCCTGCTGGGCGGCGCAGTCTGCCTGCTGCCGGTCAACTTCATGGTGCTCTGTCGCGCCGGGGAGGACCCGCGCGCCGCCGGGCTTGTGCTGCCTGCGCTCGGCCTCTATGCGGCGCTGACCGGATTCGGCCTCTGGCGCTGGTGCGGCGTCATGCGCCGCGAACTCCGCCTGTTGCTGGGCGCGCCGCTGCTGGCGGTCAACCTGCTGGCCGTGCTCGGCGACATGCCCGGCATTCGCGAGGCGGCGGCGGATCACCGCGCCGCGCTCGTCCCCATCACCATCACGGCGGCCGTGCTCCTGCTGCTGGCCGTCTCCAACCGTTTTTTGCAAACCGTGCTCACGCGGGAACTGCTGGCCGCGAAACTTGTCCCGTGGTTTTTCGGCATCACCATGGCCGCCACCACGGTGCAAGTGGCCGCATGGCGGCATTTCCACCTCCACATCACGCCGCAGCCGCAGGACTACGCGCTGGCGGCGATCCTGGCCGGCGCCACGCTGCTGCGCTGGGAGCGTCGCGCCTGCGAACTCCGCGCCACCGGCGCAACCTACGGCGGCGAATCGTTTCTCGGCTATGCCGCACTGCTGCTCGGGATCCTGATGGCCGCCGGCAGCGAGGGACTGCGTCTGGCGGCATTGCTGCTGGCAGGCGTCGTCTGGCTGGTGCAGGCGCCGCGCCGTCCGGGTGTCGTGCATTACTGGATCGGCGTCACGCTCTGCCTGCTCGGCGGCGCATCCATCGGTTTGCTGCACGCCTTCCCGTGCAGCCGCGAATTGAACCTCCTGCCTGCGCTCGGACTGTCGCTGGCGTTCGCGGTTGGCGCCGTCCGCGCGCTGTCCGGCCGCCTGGGCGAAACGCGCCTGCGTCAGGTCGCGCTCGAGATCCAGCCGCCGCTGCTGCTCCTGACCGCCATCGTGGCCGTGCTCTCGCAATTTCATCTGCGCTCGGCGCCGTGGCAGACCGGGGTAACACTGCTTGCCGTCGCCGCGTTTTTCGCCGTGCGCGCCACGCGGGCGGACCGCCGCGACTGGCTGGCCATCGCCGCCGCCGCCGCCGGCCTCTGCCTCCCCTACCTCGGCTGCGCCGACATGCGGCAGTACCGTTTCGACGGCAACACGCTCGCCCTCGGCTTCGGCTTGCTGGCAACGGCATGGCTGATCCTGGCGCGCCTCCTGCCGGGCGCAGTGTGGCGCACAAACGGCAATGGACTGGCAACCTGCTTCGGGGGCGCCGGCATGTTCGGCCTCTGCCTGCGCCTGTTTCTGGCGAACGGTCCCGTGCTGACCGGCGCGGACCTGGCGGGCGGCGCGCTGCTGGCCGTCACGCTGGGCGTGACCGCCTGGCAGGCGCGCGCCCAACTGCCCGGCCTGCTGGCGGCCATCCTGCTGGCGGTGATTCTGCCGTTTTTCCGACTGCCGGATGGCGTCATGCCGGTGTGGCTGTATAACGGCTCCGGTCTGACCAGCGCCGTTGCTGCGCTGGTCCTGACCCTTGGCTGCTTCGCATTGCGCCGCGCGGAAATCCGCCGTGGCATCCAGAACCTCTTCTCGATTCCCATCCTGGTCGCCGTTGTCTGGTCGTCCGCCAAAGCGCTGATCCTTCAAATCCAGCGCCATCCCGATCAGACGCCGTTCCTTGTCTCCAGCATCTGCCTCGCGATGACCGGCTACGCCGCCGCCATCTACGCCCGCCAGACACCCGTTGGAAAATTCCTCTTTCACGCCTCCTGGTTGCTGCTCGGCGGCGGCATCGTCATGGGGTGCGACGCAGCCGGTTGCAACGGCATGGCCATGCTCCAGTATCCTCTGCTCTGGACCGGCGTGGCGCTGACCGTGCTGCTCGCCGCGGAGGCCGCGGTTGCTCGCCGCCTCGACTGGGTCGTCGAATTCTTCGTGCATCCACGCCTGGTTTTCCTGGCGCGCGCCAGTGCCGTCGTTGCGGCGCTGCTCACGGTCATTATCCAATCTCCCTTCCACGACAACCGCAGCCGCACCCACTGGCTTGCGCTCTTTCTGGCGGCGCAACTCGCCTGGCACGGACTGCGCACCTCGCGACGCCGCTTCGGCGCCGTGCTCTTCGCGCTGGCCACGTCCTGGCTGTGCGCCGGCCGCGATCTGCCGGCTTCATTCGGGGGGGCGCCTGCCCTGCTGCTGACAGTGCTTCTGGTGGACGCGGTCCTGGAGTTCCTCCCGAAAACGCGCGCCGGACTGCATCCACTCCGCGCGCCGTTTGTAGCCGGCTCAACGCTGCTCGCGCCTGTCCTGGCGCTCGTGGTCTTTTTTTCGGTCCATCCGGTTGACGGCGGAATGCTAATCTTCACTCCGCAATCGGCAACGGTCTGTCTGCTCTTCGCCAGCCTGCTGCTCGTCGCCCGCACCCAGGCTTGCGCCGGTTTCGCGCTTCCCGCGGCGGCACTCGGCTATCTGCTCTGCCTGCTGCCGTGCCACGCGGAAGAGCTGTGCCGTCCGTGGCGGTTGTCCGCTTTTGCGCTCCTATTGTGTCTGCTCCCCTTCTCTGCCCGCCTGCTGGCGGCGCGCGGACCGCGCCTGCTACGAGGCGTGGCGCCGCAACTGCCGGAATGGGCCGCCACACCCCAGGCGCCGTGGTTCCTCGGGCCCGGCCTGATACTGGCCGTCAGTGCGGCCTTTCTCCAGGTTGCGATGACCGTCGCCGGACACGCGGACGACGCCCGCGGCGTGCAGGTGCTGGCGCCGTTCGCCACGGTGCTGGCGCTGGCGCTCGCCGGCTGGTACTGGCGACAAGGCACGCTGTGGTGCATGGCGGAGTGCCTGCTGCCATTGGCCAACGTGTTCGCCGTGGCCGTGCTGTGGGGGCGCGACCTGCTTGACCTGCAACTAATGCCAGTCCATCTCGTCGGCATCGCCGCCGTCCTGACCATTGCGGAGTTCGCCGCCGTGCGATGGCTGGCGCTGCGTTCCGAAGCGCCATCTCGCTTCACGACCGCGCGTTGGCTGCATTACGGAAGCGCCGTGCTGGCCGGACTCACGCTGGTGCTGCTCGGCATGAACTACATCAGCAATCCGGATCTGGCGCGGATTCCGGCCGTGCGCTTCGCCGTTTCGGGGGTGCTGGCGTTCTGCGCAGGAACCTATTTCCGTTTTGCGGCGCGACGGCCCGAGCACCTGCGTTCGCAGGCCGGCGCATGGATGGAGTCGCTCTGGCACGTCGCGCTCGGCCTCACGCTCTGGTGCGGCGCGCTGCTGATTCCGGCGCTCCGCACGCCGCAGTCGGCGCTGTATGCGCTGGCGCTCCCGTCGGCAGCCTGCTGGATCGCAGCGGAGTGGTTCCTCAACATCCGGCAATGCACGGAAGCAAACATCCTGACCGGCGAACGCTTCCGCACCAGCGCCGCAGCCTTTGCCATGCTGATCCTCGTGCTGTATGTCTTCCGTCTGCCATGCCAGATGCTTCTGTTTCCGGCGACGCCGCTGAACCTGCACGTGTACCACACCGGCGCGGCCGCCGCCGTACTCATGGGGCTGATCCTGATCCGCGTGCGCGGGCTGGGCGGCGCGCCCTGGACGGCGCTGTCCGGCGGACTGGCGCTCATGACCGGCTTCTATTTCCTCGCGACCTGGTTCCCCGGACTCTCGCCCTTTGCGTTCCCGATGGCGGCTGCATGGGCGGCGGTCGGCACCGCACACCTGCTCATTCTGTTGAGCTACCAGCAATCTCCGCTACGCAACCTGATCCAATACGCGGGCGGCATCGGCGCGGAGGAATGGCATGCGCACCGGCGGCAATGGGGCGTATTTCTGACGGTGGCGGCGCATGTAGCGGTCGTCGCCGGGCTGTTGCAGGAATTTGCGGCACACAGCCGGGAGACCACACCGCTGCTGGTGGCGCTGGCAAGCGTGCTGATCCATCAAGCCGCGATCGGCGCGCCTTGGGCCAGGGCCTACTGGGGCGTGGCAGTACTCGAAATCCTGCTGGCCCTGCACCTCGACTTCCTCCTGCCGGGAAGCGCGCCGGGGCTGATTCCGGCCCGGCAGGTCGTCTGGTTCCTGCTGACACCGTGGCTGGGGGCGGCAGTGTTGTGGCGCCGCGTCCGGGGCTGGATGGCACCGGTCGTGCTGTGGCTGGGCGCCGGTCGGCTGGCCCTGATTTGCGCCGGGCATCTGCTCTATCATGGACCGGCTACCGGCAGCGGATTGCTGATCGCCGCAGTCATGACGGGAAATGGCCTGCTGACACCGCTTGCAGAGGATGCGCCGTTCGCCCGCACGCTCGCCAAGCTGCTGCTCGCCGCGCCGCTCTGGCTCACCTACTTCGGCACACGCTGGTTCACCGGCGACAACCCGGCGGGGTTCCGTCCGCTGCTGGGCAGCGTGGCGGCGTTGCTGGGCACCGGCATGCTCGCACGACTGGCGGAATCGACAACCGGACTGACCGCGTCCCTCACGACCCTCCGCCGGCTTGCCCATGAAGTCGTTGTGCTTTGCCGGCGCGACGGCGCGGCGGTGACACGCACCCTTCTGGCCGGCGCCTTTGCAGGGCTCGTGCTGCTCACCTTCCTGCATGACGATGCACGCCACGGCAGCCTCGGACGAATGCTGGTCCTCGCCTTTGTCTGGGGACTTTCCTGCGCCGCGTGGCTCCGCGAGGGATACCTCCGCGACGGCGCGCTTCCGTACACCCTGAGCGTGCTCAGCCTGGCGGGCGTTTGGGTTTTGCTGCGCCGCCTGCTCTTCCTGCACTTCGCGTTCTGGACGTACGAGTACGACATCTGGCTCAGCCTCGGCGCCTCGATCGCCTTCAGTTCCGCCAAGCGGCTGGTCCAGCACCAGCAGCCCGGTCTGGCCCGGACCATGACCGGCACCGTCTGGCTGCTACCGCTGCTGCAATGCAGTTGGCTATTGACGAACCACCTGGGCGCAGACCTCGCCCTGCTCGTGATCGGCGTCCAGGCGATGCTCTTCGCCTGGCACGGCGGCGGAAAGCGCGACTCGCCGTACAACGCCGTCTCCATGCTCGGGTTTGTCGGCTTTGTCTGCCTGCTCTTCTGGGCCCGACTCGACCTGCGCTGCGTGCAGGCGTACACCATCCCGGTCGGACTCGGCGTGCTCGGTCTGGTCTGGCTCTTCGGCGAACACATACCGCCGGCGCTGCGCAACGCCGTACGCCTCGTCACCGTGCTTGCGATGCTCGGAAGTTGCGGCTACTACGCGCTGCTGGATAACCGGTATCCGGCCGGCTTCCACCTGACCATGATCCTGCTCTGCCTGGCTGTAATGGCGCTGGGGCCGCTGCTGCGCGTCCAGCTTTACCTCTACTTCGGCTTTGCGGGTTTTGCCACGGATCTGGTCGCGCTGGTGGTGAAGCAATTCCAAGCGTTCGACCGTTCCGTGCAGATGATGGGGATCGGCGCGCTGCTGCTGCTGCTCGGCATTGCCGTGGTCGGCGGCGCCATCCTCTACAAGACCCGCCGCGATGCGATCCTGGCATTTGCAGCCCGCGTCCGCGCCAGACTCGGGGACTGGGAATGAAAGAGTTAGGGCAAATTCAGCAAAAGTGTCGCCAGTAGGGCGAAGCGGTCCTCCGCGAGCCCATGGACCACGGCGGCGGAGGCCCGCCGCCCTCCAGCCTGTGCATCAAGCACCGCTTGTTTTCACTGGAGCACGTCACTTGGCGGGCGCATCGAAGCGTTCCATGCGGCGGTGGCAGTAGGGGTGTCCGCCGGTCTTGCGGTAGTAATCCTGGTGATACGACTCGGCCGGCCAGAAGGCGACGGCCGGCGTCACCTGTGTGGCGACATCGAGTTTCTTCCGGCGGAGTTCCCCGATCAGGCGCAGCGCCGTCTCCTTCTGCTTCTCGCTGGTGTAAAAGATGGCGGAGCGATACTGGTCGCCGAGGTCCGGACCCTGCCGGTCGTGCTGCGTCGGATCGTGAATCTCGAAAAAGAGGCGCGCGACCGCCTCGAACGAGGTCTGCTTGGGATCGAAAATCACCTCGACCGCTTCCGCGTGTCCGGTGGTGTGCGCGCAGACCTCGTCGTAGGAGGGATGATCGGTATGGCCGCCGGTGTAGCCGACAGTCGTGCGGATCACGCCGCGCCCCTCCTCCAGCAATGCCTGCACGCCCCAGAAGCAACCACCCGCGAAAATGGCGCGTTCGAAGCGGTTGGTGCCCAGGGCCAGTGGCACGAAGTCCAGCGAGATCGAATTCACGCAGTGACGCGTGTTGCGGACGGTGAGGTGTTCGCCCAGGAAGACATGTCCGAGATGGCCGCCGCAGGTATTGCACAGGATTTCGGTGCGCTGGCCGTCCGCATCCGGCTGACGGCGGACCGCGCCGGGCACTTCGGTGTCGAAGCTGGGCCAGCCGCACCCGGCATCGAACTTGTCCTCCGCGCGGTAGAGCGCCGCGCCGCAACGGCGGCAGACATAGGTGCCCGGTTCCTTTTGTTTTTCGTAGCTGCCGCTGCCGGGACGTTCGGTGGCTTTGTGGACGATGACCGCCTCCTCCTCGGGCGTGAGTTTGCGCCAGTCGTTCGTGTTCATGGGGGGCGGTTGCATGGGAGTCTCCAGGTTGGCTGCTTCCGGTTTGGCGGAGCAGGCTCCGGAAACGGCGAGCAGGAGCAGCATCGAGATGCGGGCGGCGAGGGGTTGAAAATACATAGTATGCGCTAGCACCCCACTACTGGACGGAAGCACGTTGGTATTGACAGCGCCACTAACCAGCATTATTCCATATCAATGTGTTAATGGCTGCCTCGCTCATTTAGTAAGGCTCGGTGACGAAAGTGCCGTAATCTCTACCCGCACGTTCGCAACTATTAAATGGATGTTCTTGCGAGGGTCCGCAACATCGCTATCCCATGTCACGGCAAAACTGTAGACACCAATCCTTTCGATTGCGATCAGTTCAGCAGGCCTCACTCGAATAGTTAGCGTCTTTTCGTGCGCTAGATGCTGAGACGAGTATTTGGTAAATATGTAACTAGACTTCCCGCACAATCTTTCACCCTTTTTGGTGAACGCCACTGGTCTCCCTTCGCCATCAAAGGCGAACACCCTGAACCCGCATAGTTTTCCGTCCTCATGATAGGGAACATGGGTTGATGACGAGTTTGTAATCGTCAGATCCACGGACATCTGGTCCCAGGGCTGATTGGTGAATACCTTTACTTGCAAAGTCACCCCGTTTGTGGACGCTGCGGCAAGGAGTGCATTGGTCGCATCATCGCCAAGCGTGGGTCCCGCGATAAGCGCAACACCAATAATACAACCAAGTATTCGACGTAAAGCGGCTTTCTTCATAACAACTGCCTTTCTCCTTATGGATTGTCTGGAATCCAAAGTAAGTAATAATTAGCGTTATCCGTCCACAAGGGATGCTCTGTGGTTTCGGTTGCTGCAGAAACATGCTGTTGGGCGCTGCCAGTGACAATTTGCCAGTCGATATTTGTGTTTGACCTGCTGTCAATGATACTCCAATCCCAATTAAACTTGCGAAGAGGGACATATCTTGAATTGTCGCCGGGCGGCAGGAACATCAAGTAATCGGTAAAAGTCTCAGCACTGACGGTGCAATTTGTGGCATCAAAACTCAATGCATTTTGTGGAGTATCATTACCGTCTCGGATGTCCTTCCACCGCCGCCACCAGGGCAAGCCCGGTTCCCATTCTTGAAGGATCACACGATCTACGTCATAGGGCGGCGGAAAATGCAGGCGCATTCGAGTGGTGACTTCCGGCGACCCATTTGTTGCTATCACTTCTTCGTCGATCATGTAGCCAAGGTTGGCTTTCACTGTAAGATTTGACAAGTTGGAGAATACCGGCATTCCAAAGGGAATACACTTCAACGCCTCGTCAACCACCGGTCGTTCTTCGCCTTTTCGGAAAGCGAACTCCGACCCCTTCTCACTCTCATAAGTCAACTTCAAAAGAAGAAGATCATTGGTCCGGTAATAGGCGGCATACTTGCAGGCGGTATGATACTCCCCGGGTTGTTGCCTCTGGATTGCAACAACCTCAAAGCAGTTCTGCGTTCCCACCAGCACGACACGCGTCACTTCGCAAGTTACGAAATACGGATGGTTTCTGTTTGTGGTCGTTAACATGAACGTATGGTTGGTGGGGTTCATTTTGGCCCCCCCCACCACCCGTGCACCGTCCATGTTTCGCCAGTTTGCCACCTCGGCATAAAGGGACATTCGGGCTCACTCGCCACGCAGGAGACACTAACAACCAGCGTAGCCAAACATATCCACAGGAGTTTCATCGTGATCGGCCATAAGTTTGTCAAGGAACGGTCGTCACTTAAGCTCGGAGAAGTTGACCCGAAGTTCCAAAGGACGCCACATAGTCAGATTGCATTCAAGTAGTGCTTCATTCGGAGTATATGTTCCTTGGATGAACTGAACCTTGACTTTATTAATGGTCCCCCGTTCTTGGCGGATCATTTCTCTTTGGAAGAGCACAACCCCGTTCGTCTCGAATTGTAATGTCGAACAATCGCTCAATACGTTTAGAGTGTTTGTGAACGTACATTCCCATGATCCAAAGAAAGGGTTCGTAGCGGTAATCTTATTAGTCTCGGCCTCGAACGTGGCAATGCACTTATCAGCGCTGTCGAACAAGCGCAACCTGTCGGATGGCTGGTTTATTCCATGAGGTTCAACAACGGCCTTGTACGCTGCTCGCACTACCCTGCAAGGTGCTTTACACCACGGACAGAGCCCAGTGTAGTCCACCGGAACAGGGTAGAGGCAGTCTCTACATGGATACGAGAGCCCAGGAACTATTACGGCGCCATTGGGATAAACGAGATTGGTGCGTACACCCGACGGCTTTATTACGGGCAGGTTGTTTTCTTGCACAATCACTGGTGCCACCCATGTCTCGTTCACATTGTTTGTTGGCGTATCCGGCAGTATTAACTCCCATCGTTGAACAATTGCGCCGTCATGCATTAGAACACAGGAGCGCCACCACGGAAGGCCCACGTTCCATTCCTGTACCATAACACGTTCTTTTGGCGCGTGTTCGTTTTCCTCGTGTTTCGTCCGCAACTTAAGTATGTAATGACCTGGCTCGCCATCTTCGGCTACCGTTTCCTGCTTACATGTATGCCCAAAACGATCCCGCCCCTCCAAATTTGTGCCAACAATGAATGACGGTGTGTCGAATGGAATAAAACTTGGAATATCTTCTGTTGTTGTTGGGCTGCCACGAACATTTTTGAATTGGTATGTGATATGACTAGATGGGTCATCGCGTATACCGCTTACTAATTTTATCAACGTAAGGTCGTTTGTCGTATAATATGCAACCCACTTTTCGTCAATCTGAACCTCGTCGGCCATTTTTGATTTTTTTGCAGTGACCTCGAAACATGCCTGTGTCTCGACAGGGATGATCCTGGAAACGTCGCACGTAACCTCGTATGGCTTACCCTTCCTTATCTCAATTATTTCCATCCGGTTTGTCGGATCTTGTCTGACAAGGCCGTACCAACCACGAACGGTCCATTTATCCCCGACATGCCAGCGTGGCGCATGAAAGCTTTTCTCCTCGGTTCCAGCGATTGCGCTTATTGCCGTTAACCAAACCGCGATGACAAGAAACGTCTTCACTTGATACCTTCTTTCTAAAGACCATCCACTTTTTGTTTTGTTACCCCTGAATTCGCCGACACCCATGATGAACCTTTGATCCAGTACAGGTTCCAGGGAATAAAAATGCGATCAGGATTTACCTTTACGTTTCTCGCAGAAATCCAGTTTTGTTTTGAACTTCCCACAACGATATCACCGTTTGCGTATTGTAAATCATAGGTATAAATGTTTTCCCGATCATCAGTGTCATTGGTTGGCGGAGGTCTACCATCGGAATTTGCATATGTTCTTGTCCTGTGCCTGACGAACGTTTCGTCGCCTCCTGGTGCCTCCAACATCTGCGTTTCATATTTCCAGATGGCGTGATTCCACACTTGAGTCGGGTCATTACCATCGTTGTCGCGAAGATTGCTTTGCGCTGGGTTTTGAAAACGTCTCAGATTGTTTCTTAATGTCGTATGAAATACGCCGCACCAAGGATCGGCTTGATCCCCAAGATCTGGAATTGGTGTCACAGCGGGCATGCCGCTTAGTGAAAAATCATCATTTTTGTCAAAATTCTTAATATCCGCAAGTTCCGTGTAAAGGCCTTTCATATCGTCCGCTGTAAACTGCACGTTATTGCTCGAAGTTCGCGCTTGTGGTGCGGGCACCAGAATGGAAGCCAATGACCAGCCCCAACAATGGCCCCACCAATTGGAGCCGCCTGCATTGTTGACCTCCTCCCATCCTCTGGTGGCGGTGCCATACACCTGGTCATATTTGTCCAATGGCCCGCCGGAACTGTACAAATTCGGTGGAACGTTACTTGAGGTAGGCCAGTACCAGCCATTCCAAGGTTTGGTGGCGGCTTGTCCAGTTTCCCAAAAATCACTGGTGACAGTCACAGTGCCAGGGCTTGTCGTCTTTACATAGTACCAACCAGATGCGTCATTTGGCACCTGATAGATACACGGGTTGCCTTGCGCGACCATGGACGTTGCGAGTTGACCCTGAATCAACTGGCTGGCTTTTGTCACGTCCAGGTCAGATCCGTCCGTGTAATAGAGTTCAACGTTCGCCCCCGATAGTGTATTCGACCCACCATATTTTGACGGAAGAAATAGTTTGCCGACTGTAAAAGGCTGCAACGTGGCGCTGTCGCCAAGTGGAATCTTGACAATCCCGACCACATTCACCGTCACCGGAACGGTCTCGCACGCGCCCTGGGAAAGGTAGACGGTATAGACGCCCGGAGCGAGCGAAGAAGGGGCGAATGTCAGGGAACCGATCCCCTCCGGATTGCTCCAGACGTAGATGTTGTCGGTTGGGTACGTGTCTTGCGAAAGGGCGATGGTATAGGAGTTGGAATTGGCGGCGGAGAGCCAGATCGCGCTCTGGACCGTGCCGACGTGCAGGATTTCCACCTGAACCGTGTTCAAGACCAAGTGGTTGGCGGCGGAACGGGCGGTCACGGTGTAGCGGCCGGGCGGTACGGTACTGGGATCGAACGTCATCGGGTTGCCGGTGCGGACTTCGACGGGCGGCAGCCCCAGCCATTCAATCGTGCCTGTAACCAGTGAGTCGTCCGTGAGCCGAAGCGTCCCATTCGTGGAGGAATGGCAGAAGGCATCCGTCCACGGAATATTGATGCGCCAGGCGGATAGATTATTTGTCGGGGTGGCGGCTACGCCGGGTGCAAGCCAGAAATCGCCGCCGAGGTCGGGGGTCTGGATGCACACGGTCCCGACGTAGTAGGTGGTTGTTCCGCCGGATGTCACCGGCGGCAGCGCGAGGTCAGACAAACCGGGCGCCGCCGCAAAAGTCAGATTCGCCTGCCAGAAACCGTCGGTTGTGAAGGTCGTACCGGCGGGCACGCGGGATAGGGTCGCCTGATATTGCTGGCCGCATGTGAGGCGCAGGCGCAGGCTTGCGGGCGAAACACCGGGCATCCACGGAATCTCGATGGTATTGCCGTCGCCCGCGAGCCGCAGCACGCAGGCACGGGTGGATGCGATCACGGCAATGACGTCGGTATGGTTGGCGTCTGGCGCTCCTGGCGAGGCGGCGGAGGCGGGGTTGCTGCCCAGCACATGCGTTTCGTACCAAGTCGTAAAGCCGTCGCCATCCGGGTCAAGGTAGTCCTGCCGGCCCAAGGCGGGATTGTTCGTAGGCGTGCCCAGCCAGACTTCCCAGCGGTCGGGAATCAGGTCGCCGTCGGTGTCCGGGTCGGGTGGGGCAAGTTGCGGTACGCGCGGATCGAAACCGTGCGCCACTTCCCAGGCGTCGGACGGACCGTCGCCATCGGTGTCGGCCAGCAGGGGATCGGTGCCCAGCATGAACTCTTCGTAGTTGGTGAGTCCGTCATTGTCCGGATCGGCGTCGGCCCAGCCGTCGAGCCCCACCGGACGCAGGGTTATGGTCATGCCTTCCATAATGCGGTCGGTCTGACCGTGACTATAGGTCCAGCCGTAGCCCAGGTTTTGAATGCCCACCGTGCCGGCGGAGGCAACACCTTCCGCCAGGGTGCCGTATCGGAAGCGGAAAGTCCCGTCGCGGCGCATTTCGCATTGCACGGTGGCTGGAAGCGCCGGATCGCCGTTCAGGAGAAACTTTTCCCAGCAGACGACGAAACTGTCGGTGCCGTTGGCCTGCGTCCATACCACGCTGTTGGAGGAAGGCAGGAGCGTGAATGGCCCCCACAGAGGCGCAATCGTGACCACGGGATAGGAAGTTGCGAAAGGCAGGTCGCCCGTCGGCTGGCGGTGGTAGGTCGCATAGCCGAAGGCCAGACGGCCGTTGGAGAGGATGCCGATGTTGGTATACGTGTTGGCGCCCACCGTGATGGGGAATGGGGCTTCCACCCGGACACCGCGGTTGTCCGCGCCATGCCGCAGCCAGGCGCGGATCGGGGCGGCGTTGGTGTTCGCCACCAGGGCAGTGTTGGTCTCAACGCGATACAGCGCCAGCCCGGAAGCCAGCATGGCGTCGGGAATCGGCGGACAATAGGTCGCCACCATGCCCGCGATGGCGTTGCTGGTGAAGGCATCGAACGGCCACAACGGACCTTGATATGTCAGCAACAACGGATCGGTGACAGCGGTCGCATTCACCGGCGATGACTCCGGCGGGCTGCGCACGGGCGCATTGCCCTTGCTGCCACCGTAAGACACGGCCCAGCAGAGCAACGTCAGGAGGATCAACGCCTGCGCCCGCGGCATCTGCCGCCAGCGTGCCGCAATCTCGGTGAACGCAGGTCGCAACAAACCGTGTTCATGCAACAAGGCGAGGCAGTATGCCAGAAACAGTAATGTTAAACCGAGAAATGCCCAAATCACAGTGTCCGCCTTTCGGGCAAGCGGTCTCGAAAACTTACAAGACGAGCATTACGTTCCCGTCAACGAACCACCGCAACCGCAAATCAATAAGTTCGGCCTGCGGCCCAGCGAGCCACATTCCAACTATTGCCCAGTTGGGTATGGCTTGCGCGGCATTGAGTTGGCCGAAAGCGGCGGGGATCAAGTCGGGCCGCGGGGTCCAAGGACCGCCCGGCGTCTGCGTTTCCGCGAAAGGGTATGCGAATCCAGACCGGACAGAGGAATGCAACACGAGGTGGAGCCGGTTGGTGCTCGCACCAAACCGGGGGACAACCGGTTCATCGGGCGGAAAGGCGCCGGCTGGCAATATACTCCAGTCGCTCTCGCAAGCGACGGTCAGGGCTGGCGTCTCCGGGTCTCCTAACAGCACGGAAACGACGTTGCTGCCGTCGCCCACGGTTTCGATCCACACATGCAGCGTACCGTCCGGGACAGTGCGCCACGCGCTCCAGTCGGGCAGAAACGAAAGGCAGGTGTCCACTTCCGAAGTGGAGATGACGATGTGGTCGGTCTCGGACAAGATGGCCGCGCTACGCACGCTGTTGGTGATTACTTCCAGGTTGAGCCACGTGGCCGTAGGACCGGCGAGCACGATCTCGGCGGCATGAGCGGGGACGGAACAAAACGGCAAAAGACCTGCTACAAGAAGGAGGGAAACGCTCCGGATGAGTCGTGTGGATGGCAAAACGATTCTTCGCTGTGGCATGAGGTCGGTCCTTCCTGGAACATCGCCTCAGCCGGTTGTCGCGAAAATGAAAGGTGGGTCGTGCCTACTTACGCTCAGCCACAGGCACTAGCATGCCCTCCGAAGAACGCTTTCAGCACGCCCCACGGGGGGGGCGCGCGTCAAGCGTTGTCTTCGGACACCCTTGCGGGTGTGAAATTGCTAGTTTCGTGGCCGACAACCGCTGATGAACGCTAAATCAGTTTCTGGTGTTGCTAATCGTCTACAAACGAATCCTTATCGGCAGAACAGCGCCGCAACAGGCGGCATCTCCAGCCGTGGTTTGAGCAGTACCACGCTGCCTTCCAAAAAAGCAAGTACAAATTTTCTTTCATACCGGCGCTTTCCCCGTTCGCACCACCACCACCGGAATGGTCAAAGCGTGACGCACGCCGTTGACGGTTTCGCCGAACACGAGATCCCGCCAGCCCTTGTGCCCGTGCGCGCCCATGATGAGCAGGTCCAGCCCCAGTTCGCCCGTCAGCGCCACGATCGTTTCCACGGCGGCGCCGCTGCGCACCACCACGTCCACCGGCTGGTCCGGCCCCTCGATGCCGCGCGCAATTTCCTCGAAGTGCGCTTGATCCTGCCGGCCATGCAGACTGTCGGACGACGCGCCGTAGACCATGCTGCCGGGCGATTCCACCACATGGATGAGCACCAGGCGCGCGCCCTGCGCCTTGGCCAGCGTGACAGCCATGGCCAGCGCTTCGGCATCGCCCGGGCCATGTTCCAGCGCCACTCCCAGACAACGCAGGGACGGCGTCCGCATCTGCTGCACCACGGCGCCGCCGGTCGTACTTGCGCCGCAATCCCATTCCTTGCGGCGTCCCAGGAAGGGAACCGCGAACATGTAAAGCAGCAGGCTTGTCAGCACACCGGCCACAAGGATCGCCGCGCCCCGCACCCACAGCGGCAGCGCCGACAGGGTGTCGCCAATGGTCAGCACCACCAGCCACCCGTTCAAAAACAAAATGATGCCCGCCACGCACCACGCCAGCGTCCGTAGCCACAGCGAGCTGGCAAAGGCCCCCATTTTTTCACGCTGCGACGTGAACTGCACCAGCGGAATCACGGCGAACGGAAGCAACAGGCTCAGGATCACCTGCGACAAAATCAGCAGCCGGTAGACGCCGGCGCTGCCGAACAGGAGGATCGCGATGGCCGCCGGCACCAGCGCCACACTGCGCGTAATCATCCGGCGCACCCATGGCCGCAGCCGGATATCCAGGAACCCTTCCATGATCACCTGCCCCGAAATGGTGCCGGTGAGCGTCGAACTCTGCCCCGCGGCCAGCAGTGCGATGCCGAACGCCAGCGGCGCCACCGTGCCGCCCAACAGCCGTTGGAGCAGTTCGTGCGCCTGCTGGATCTCGGTCACCACAATCCCCCGGCTGTGAAAATCCGCCGCGCTCATGATCAGGATCGCCACGTTGACCAGAAAAGCGCCATTCAGCGCCACCAGCGAATCGATCAGGTTGAACCGACAGGCTTCCGCGCGCCCGGTGTAGGTGCGGTCAATGGCGCGCGTCTGCACCAGCGAGGAGTGCAGGAACAGGTTGTGCGGCATCACCGTGGCGCCAATGATGCCGATGGCGATGTACAGCGCGCCGGACGGCATCGTTGGCCGCAACCCGGCCACGGCCGCACCCCAGTCGGGCTTGGCGAGAAAAATTTCGATCAGGAAGCAGGCCGCAATGGTGCCGACCAGCATGAGGATGAACGCCTCCATGCGTCGCACGCCCAGGCGCTGGATCGCCAGCAGCAGGAACGTGTCGAAGGCGGTCACCACGCATCCCCACGCCAGCGGCAGGCCGAACAGCAGGTTCAGGCCGATGATCGTGCCGATGATCTCCGCCAGATCCGTGGCCGCGATCGCAATCTCGGTGAGAAACCAGAGGATCAGCGTCACGGGCCGCGGATATTCGCGCCGACACCCCTGCGCCAGATCGTAGCCGGTGACGATCCCCAGCCGCGCGGCCAGCATCTGCAGCAGGAAGGCCATGCCGTTGGAGAGCAGCAGCACCCAGATCAGCGCATAGCCAAACCGCGCGCCACCCTCGATGTCCGTGGCCCAGTTGCCAGGGTCCATGTAGCCGATGCTGACCAGATAGGCCGGTCCCACGAAGGCGAGGAGCCTTCGGAACGAATTGCGGCGTTTGACTTCAACCGTGTTCACTGGCATTCAACCCATCTGTCAGGGTCTAAAATACCACATCCGGTCCGGATGCGACAGGCAGCGAATGCAGACTGCGAGGGCTCGCGGGAGCTCGCCCCTCCAGTTGATTCAATTGGAGGGCGGAGCTCTGCGACGCCTCGAGTGCGCTACCGCGGCGTTTCTGCTGTCGCCGCCGGCGGGGCGCTCAGGAATTTCTGGAACGGGAGGACGCGCGCGGCGAGGGCTTCCTTCGGGAGCTTGAGAATGTCGTCGAAGGGGAGGGCGTCCTCGATCTTCAACGCGCCGGAGGCGGTGCGCCGCAACGCATCCAGGCAGGCGCCGGGGCCGAGCGCCTGGCCGATGTCGTGGCAGAGGGTGCGGACGTACGTGCCTTTGGAGCAGACGATGTCGAACGTGGCCAGCGGCGTTTCCCAGCGCAGCAGCCGGAAGCGGTAGACGTGGATGAAGCGCGGTTCGCGCGGCACGTCCTGCCCCTTGCGGGCCAGCTTGTACAGCGGCACGCCATGCAGCTTCACCGCGGAGACCATGGGCGGCGTCTGGAAGCTGTCGCCAAGGCGCGCGTCCATCTGCGCCTGGATCTGCTCGGCCGTGATACCATCGCAGGGTTTCTCCTCGATCGTCTCGCCGTCGATGTCCTGCGAATTGGTGGTGCGTCCGAGGCGCATGACCCCTTCGTAATTTTTGTCGCCGCCCATGATCTGCGCGGAGAGGCGCGTGCCGCGGCCGAGCAGGATGACCAGCAGGCCGGTGGCGTTGGGATCGAGCGTGCCGCCGTGACCGACCTTGTCGATGCGAAACATGCGGCGGATGCCGGCCACGATGTCGTGCGAGGTGGGACCGGCGGGCTTGTCCACCAGCAACACGCCGTCGAACGGGTCGACTGGCGGCGGGCGGGCGGTGGAAGGAGAGAAGCGGGTTGGAAGGTTGGGCATGCGTTTGTTTCTTTTGGGAGAACTCAGAATATCGAACAAGGAACTCCGAATGTTGAAGGCGACTCACCCCGGCCTCCGGCCACCCCTCCGCAGAAGGGATGTATTCACTTCGGAGTTCGGAGTTCCTTGTTCGATATTCTACGGTTCAATTGGTTTCAGGCGCTTCGGTTTCGTCCTTCGGGATGTCGAGGTGGGAGAGGACGTCGAGGATGTGGTCGCCCTTTTCAACGGAGAGGTCGAGGCGGAACGCGAGGCAGGGCGTGTATTTGAGCGTCAGGTCCTTGTTCACCAGGCGCTGCAGTTCGCCGCGCTTGCGCTCGATCTTGTGCAGGATCGTACCGCGCTCGTGTTCATGCCCCCGGATCGACAGGTAGACCGTGGCATTGCGCAGATTGCGGGCGGTCTCCACGCGTACGACCGTGATGGCGGCCATGTCGAGATTATCGGACTGAAAGACCTTGAAAAAGGCCTCTGCCAGTTCGCGGCGGAGGAGGGCGTTTACGCGTTCTAGGCGGTCGATGGGCATGGTTGGAGGCTGTTAGGCTGAAGGCTGTTAGACGGTTAGGCAGAAGCAGCGACACCCCAATGACAAATGACCAATGACTGTAGGTTTTCCGCGCGGGCGGCGGGCGAGCCGGACGCGGCGGAAAACCTACAATACCCGCGGCAACTCCTCGAGGATGTAGCATTCGATGTAATCGCCCTCGGCAAAGGAATCGAAGTTCTCGAAGCGCACGCCGCACTCCTGCGGCTCTTTGACCTCCGAAACTTCGTTTTGGAAATGGCGCAGCGTCGCGATGCGGCCGGTGTACACGACCTGGCGCTGGCGGTAGACGCGCACCTTGGCGTCCGTGCGGATGACGCCGTCGGACACCTGGCAGCCGGCGATCTTCCCCTTGCGGCTGAGATCGAACACCGTCTTGAGCATGGCGTGGCCGCGGACGATTTCCTTGTATTCGGGAGCGAGCAGGTCGAGCATCTCCTGCTTCACGCGGTCGATCAGCTCGTAGATGATGCGGAACGTCTGGACGCGCACGCCGTCGTGGCGCGCCATGCTCTGGACGCCGGATTCGCAGGCGATCTGGAACCCGATGATCAGCGCGTGGCCCGCGTTGGCGCGCTGGACATCGTTGGCCGTGACGTTGCCGATGTTGCTGCTGATGATGTTGAGCGTGACCTTTTCGCTCTTGATCTCCTTGAGCGAATCGACGATCGCCTCGACCGAGCCCTGGGTGTCGGCCTTGACGATGACGTTCAGTTCGAGGCGGCTCTGGTCCTTGATCTGGGTCATCAGCGCATCGAGCGAAGTAACCTTGGAGGTGGTCAGTTCGCCGCGCTTGCGTTCCTCGGCGAACGACTCGGCGAGGTCGCGGGCGCGTTTTTCGTCGAGCATCACGCGGAACGGCGATCCGGCTTCCGGCACGCCGGAGAGCCCCATGCACTTCACCGCCGTGGCGGGCGTGGCGGACTTGACCATGCGGCCGCGGTCGTCCATCAGGGCGCGGACACGGCCGAAGTAATCGCCGCAGAGCACGACGTCGCCGACGTGGAGCGTGCCGCCGCCAACCAGCAGCGTGGCCGTGGGACCGCGTCCCTGCTCCAGTTGGGCTTCCACCACGAAGCCATCGGCGCGGCGGTTGATATTGGCGGTCAGTTCCAGCACGTCGGCCTGCAGCAGGATCATTTCGAGCAGGTGATCCACGCCCTTGCCGGTGACGGCGCTGACCTCGCAGCAGACCACGTCGCCGCCCCAGTCTTCCGGGGTCAGCCCCTCGCCCTGGAGTTGCTGCTTCACGCGCTCGGGCTTGGCCTGCGGCAGGTCGCACTTGTTGATGGCGATCAGGATTTGAACGCCGGCCTGCTTGGCGTGGCGGATGGCCTCCTTGGTTTGCGGCATGATCCCGTCATCGCCGGCGATGATGATCACCGCGATGTCGGTCAGGCTGGCGCCGCGCGCGCGCATGGCGGAGAAGGCCGCGTGACCGGGGGTGTCCAGGAAGGTGATCTTGCGGCCGTTGACATCGACCGTGTAGGCGCCGAGGTGCTGGGTGATGCCGCCCGCCTCGCCCGCCGCCACCGTGGTGTTGCGGATGCGGTCCATCAGCGAGGTTTTGCCATGGTCAACGTGGCCGAGGAACGTCACCACCGGCGGCCGCGGCACGAGATCCTCGGCACGGTCATCGGGGATGTCATCGTCGGCGTCGTTGCGGCGGAGCACCGGCTTGCGCTCGGTCGAACGGCGGGCGCGTTCGAGTTCGACGGTATAGCCGTACTTGCCGGCGATGCGGTTGGCCAGTTCGATCTCGACGCGCTGGTTGATGGATGCCAGCACATTGAGCTGCATCAGATCGGCGATCAGGCGGTTCGGACGCAGGCCGAGCATTTCGGCCAGTTCCTTCACCACCACCGGGCCGCGCACCGTGAGGATGCGATCGTTCGCGGGCTCGCCGGCCGGCGCGACTGGCGCGACGGGCGCGGCGGCGGCCGCGCGCTGGGCCAGAACGAAACGGGTGGGCGCGCCGCGCGGCGGCGGCAGGCGGCTGCCACGCGGCGCCTCGGCATCCTTGCCGGGCCGTGGCTTGTCGACGCTGCGGGTGACGGGGCGGACAGCCTGGGGGCCAACATAAGCGGCCACCAAGGCTTCGTCGGGATCGATCTCTTCTTCGGAGCCGGGACGCCGGGGTCCCTTGGGCCGGGTTTTGGGTTTGGCGGGTGCAATAACAACCGCCGGGGCTGGCGCGGCAGGCGCAGCGGATTTGGGAGCTGTCTTGGGCGGCGCCGCGGTTGACGTTGCGGCCTGCGCCGCGGGAATTGCCGGTGCAGCCGGCGTGGCGGGCGCTGGCGCGGTGGCGGGTGCTGGCGCGGCCACCGCCGGAGCTGGCGCGGGCGCGCGGGGAGCAGTCGGGGCTTCGGCAGGAACGCCTTTCACTGCGCGTTCCATTTCGTGGGCGCGGGCAATGTTGGCGAGCAACACCTCCCGCTCGGTTTTCAGTTGCGCTGCGCGGCGAAGGCGGTCGGTTTCCCGTTTGGCGCTCAGCTTGACGCGACGTTCCTCCGCCTCGCGGTCGATATCTTCCTTGGCGCGACGGCAGAAATGCGACTGCAACTGCTTCACTTCGTCTTCGTCCAGACGCGCCAGCGGCGAACGGGCCTCCAGGCCCAGTTCTCCGGCCTGTCGCAGCACGTCTGAACTGGTTGTGGCAAGCGTGTGCGCTAGCTCGAAGACTCTCATCGCTTATGCGCCGTCCTCTCCGGGGCTGGTCGCGGCCGCCGCGTCCCAGATACGCTTGGCGGTCGTTTCATCGAAACCGGTGGCTTCCTGAATATAGGGGATCTCGGCCGCCAGAATGCCGTCGGAATTGAGGAAGCCGTTCTTGACGAGCGTTTCGGCCTCCTCGCGGCTGATGCCCGGAACGCCGGCCAAGTGCTCGATGGCATGCGAGACCTGCACTTCGAACGTCTCGGTCTCGTTCTTCTTGATGTTCACGCGCCAGCCGGTGAGCTTGGCCGTGAGCCGGACATTCTGACCATGCCGGCCGATGGCCAGCGAAAGCTGGTCCGGATCGACCGTGATGTCGACCGTGTTGTACTCGTTCGGGTCGATTTCGATCTCCGTGAGCCGGGCAGGGGAGAGCGCTTGCGTGATGTACTGGCGGATATCGTCGCTCCAGCGCACGATGTCGATCTTTTCGCCGGCAAGTTCCCGCACGATGTTCTTCACGCGGGTGCCGCGCAATCCGACGCACGCGCCGACCGGGTCGACCTTGTCGTCGTTCGAGCGCACGGCGATCTTGCTGCGAAACCCGGGGTCGCGGGCCACGCCCATGACTTCGACAATGCCGTCCGCGATTTCCGAGACTTCGAGGCGGAAAAGCGCCTTGACGAATTCGGGGCAGGCGCGGGAAAGCACCAGCGCGGGGCCGGTTGCGCCGCTCTGCACCTTCAGGATGTAGGCGCGCACGCGGTCGCCGACCTGATATTCCTCGGTCGGGATGCGATCCTTTGCCGCGATGATGGCCTCGGCCTTGCCGATGTCCACGATCAGGTCGCGATGGGCGATCTGGCGCACGGTGCCGCTGACGATATCGCCGACGCGATCCTTATACTCTTCGAAGACGTGGTCGCGTTCGGCCTGCCGGATCTTCTGGAGGATCATCTGGCGGGCGGTCTGCGCGGCGATGCGACCCAGCTTCTCGGGCGGGATCTCCAGGGTGATGTTGTCGCCGGGCTGGACATCCGGCTTCATCTCGCGCGCCTTGCGCATGGAAATGAACCCCAGACCGGTGTCCTCGTCCGTTGCGACCAGCGTGTCGAACGCACGCACCTGCAGGGTTTTACGATCGATTTCGACCTTGACGTCGTTCGAAACCCCGATGGTTTTGCGCGCCGCGGATAGCAGGGCCGACTCGATGGCCTGGATGATCACCTCGCGGTTGACGCCGCGATCCCGCTCCAAATAGTTGATGACCGTCATCAGTTCGCTGTTCATGGCGGCGCCTTGCCTTCCATCGAATCATTCACTTGCCAAGCAACAAAAAAGAGTGGGTCACCCCACCCTCGCGAGAGTCCGCTGCAAAGAGTGCTCGTCACATTAGCTCATGATGCCCTGCTTTGTCAATGACCGAGTCATGTTTGGCGAGAAACACAAAACAGCCGCCGGCGCTCGCCGACGGCTGTCCACGAAAGCAATCCGGCGGCTGTCAGGCCTTCTTGTGCTTGCCAAACCGGCGACGCAGCCCAATCACCAACCCGCCCACGCCGAACAACGCCATGCTGACGGGTTCGGGGACTTCGGATGGGGTGTAGGTGTAGGTGACGGTCCAAGTCGTGGAGGCGCCACGAGTTGTACTCGCGCTATATTTATCGCCTGTAGTATCAACACTTGTGGGATTATAAATAACCAGAGAAACTCCGCTAACCGTAGAGTTTCCAATAAACGCGGCCAGGTCCGAAGAATTGTTAATTGTTACACTTGCGGTTTGTGCATTTGAGTTATGCACTCCCGTATCCAACGTTTCGCCTGCTGCCAAGGTTTGACTTTCGTCGGTTGACGAAAAAGTAATGCCTTGTTTCTCAGAGCTATACCCACCATTGGCGGTTAATTTAATATAATTAGCCCCGGTATCAAACGTAACGGTGATGTCGGCGGTTCCCGATGACGTGTTTTCCACCAAAACACGTGTAGTTTCAATCACGTTCACCGTCAGTGTAACACCAGTTAACGTCCCAAGACTAGAGTCGAACTGTTGCACGCCAAGTGTCGATGCGGAAATTGTTGCTGTGGATGAACTCTGAGAAGATGAAATCGCCGTGCCACTACTATACGTCACCGTCGCCGCCTGCGCCATGCCAGCCAGAGCCAGCACAATCGTCATGGCTGTGATTTTCTTGTTCATGTTGACCACGCCTCTCTAACCCACATCCATCCAGCTTCCTGAACAGCCCGACATGGCAAGAGAAGCCAACTTCGCTCCAATTACAGTTAATTTACTTCTTCCCGCTTGATTTTGTCAACCACTGAAAACGACAATTAATTTTGCGTTCGAGATCGGTGATGCGTTCACAAGCACGCGCACCTGATTTTTATTCATAACTCGTTTATTTCAAACGAGATGCGAATCAAACTGCCGTCCGCTCGCTTTTCTTTTGACCGGCAATTGATTGTTCATCCTGAGAGTCATGGACTGTCGGTTTCCACAAATAGTTGACTTTTGGGCAGAATATCCACATCTTGGAGCTTCGAACGTGGTGTGTGGTGAACTTCTTCACGCATGTTTTGGTATGTTGGTGTTTTCGCAACAAGTGGGACAGCAAATGAGAGTATCCGAATTAAAGAAAACCATGCAGTTCATCTTGGAGTCGGCCAAAGGGCGCAATATTATTTCCGCACTCGATGCCTTGACGGTTGCTTTCCAGAAAAACACCCAGGGGTCCTTTTCTCCCCTCTCGAAACAGAAGCAGAAGACGCTCGCCATCATCGAGGCCGTATCGTTGGTTGAGCTTTCTATCAACGAAAGGGCCATCTTGTCGAAGTTCGTCGATCCAACGCTGTTGGGCCCTTCCGGCGTGGCGCATATCAACGAGATTTTCTCGGAGCACAAACTTGACCCCATGGGCGCCGTTTATGCGCTGGAGGAGATCAGGCAGGATTTCGTCAATCTGGTGGAAACGGCCGAGAAGATTCTCGCCGTGCTGCTCCCCCTGAATTCCGGCAGAATGGATCTGGATATCGAGGATGGTCATGCTGCCATACAGATTGTCTTCGAGAAGAAAGCGGTAGTTGACAATGTTGCCGAAATGAAAGACCGGCTGGATGAGTGGTGGCACATTATTCGCGGGGTTTCGTTACTGACCAATACGGCGGTCGAGGAAAACAAGATGCTCTCGATCCAGAAAGAATCGTCGCCCTGCATCGAAATTTCCTGTCCTTATGTCGTCGCTCATGTAATCGGTTTGATTGTCGACAACATTCTGCTGGCCCTTGAACGGTATCGCAACCTCAAGAAAAAGGCTGAAGAGATTCGCTGTCTGAACCTCGAAAACAGGCAGATTGAGCACGATCTCGACCTGGAGGCCCGGAACTTCCGGCATGCCATCGTAAAAGAATTGGGGGCAACGATAATCGCGGAGCTCAAGCCGGACAAGGAGCTCGATGGCGAGGCCAAGAACGCAACGGATCTTGCGGTGCGGAACATTTTTTCGTTTCTCGACAAGGGCGGGGCCGTTGACTGCCGGATCCCCGAAACCAACGGTTCGTCGGCTGCCCTGCGGATACAACAATTGTTTATGAAGATTCGCTTGCTGAAGTCGAACGTCGACGGCGGCAGATTGTTGGCGGCGGCGAAGCGAACAGCCTAATCCCCCGTGTCGAATATGGAATCTTTTCTCCAAAAAGACGCGCCGGCACCCGCCGATTCGAGATTGCTGCCTGACCAGCACTGGCGTCACTGGCCGTTGCTGGCGGGCCTTGTAGCTTTGGTTGTCTATCTGCTGACGATCTCCCGCGGGGCATACCCGGGACCATCTGCCGCATTGACGGCTTCGGCTGCCGGACTCATACCGGAACATCTGTCGAATCATCCCTGCTGGTCGTTGGTTACACGCGGACTGGCGCAGGTGTCCCCAGTGGCTCTGCCGTTGCGGCTCAATGTGTTCAGCGCCCTCTGCGGGGCGGCCGCCGTGGCCTTGCTGGGCGTGCTGGTTTCACGTCTGATTTTTTGCGCCGCGCGCGAACATGCGGATGACCTGGAGTATCTGCTGCCCACGCTGGAGGCTGCCCGCGTCAACCCGGGTGTGGCAGAACACAACCGGCGCGCGTCGTTCGCCGCCCTGCTGGGCGGATGGGTTGCCGCGCTGGCCCTGGCTTTCAGCGTGCCGTTCTGGTCCGCTTGCACGCGCCTCGACTACCAGCCATTCGATCTGCTGCTGCTGCTCGTCATCCTCCATCTGGTCGGCTATTACGTCTCCACGAATCGGCTGGGTCTGGCACTGGCGGCGGCCTTGCTCTGCGGCGCTGGGTGCGTCGAATCCGAAATCTTCGTTCCTTTTGCGGCTGCGCTGTTCATCCTGCTGCCCATCCACCTGGTGCGTTGCGACCAGCCGTGGGAACGAACGGTGCTGGCGGTACTGCTGGCCGTAGGCATTGGCGCCGGACTGGGCGTGCTCCTGCTCATTCCGACGCAGACTGCGCCGCTGGCCGGACTGGCGGGTTTCCGACATTTGGTTGCCGCGCTGCTGCGCACGCACTATCAGGCGCTTGTGTACAGCCTGCCGCACACGGGCTGGGTCTGGATCGTGCTGCTGGCGTTCGCGCCCGCCGCCGCCGCCCTGCCGTCCGCGCGGGCATCCTTCTCCAGGCGGGACAATCTCGTCCGTGTCGTCATGCATCTGCTGTTCATGATCGCCACGCTGCTCTGCCTGTTCAACGCCCCCTTCTCGCCGTGGGGATTGGCGCGCGAAAGCGGCTATCTGCCGGTCGTGCCGTATCTGGCGGTGGCCGCAATGGCCGGCTATCTGGCGGCCTACTGGAGCCTGCTGGGAGCGCCAGACGATGCCGCGGAGGATCAGGAGATCGCCCTGTCTCTTTCCATCCGCCGTTGGCTGGGCGCCTGCGTCGGTTGGCCGTTGCTGATTCTGGTCTGCGCGTTTCCGCTGATCAACCTGCGTGAAGCGAATGGCCGGCTGGGCGCGTTTGCCGATGCCGTGGCCCGCGACGCGCTGGCGCAGTTCGGCGGTCGCGATTGGATCGCGAGCAGCGGCGGCTTGCTGGACTGCCACTTGCTGCTGGCAGCTCATGCGCAGGGACGCGCTTTGCGCCTCCTCCCGCTGGCGGCCGGATCCGATCAGCCGCGCATGCGTCAACTGCAGGCGTGGATCGACGCCGAGCCGGCGTTCGACGGGCAGCGCGAACGCCTGCGCACGGCGGCCGGGTTTGGCATGCAGACCTTTCTTGCGGAGTGGCTCCGAAGCAATGCGTCCGCCGAAAAGAAGCTGGCGGTCGTCGGCACGTCCGCCGTCTGGCGGCGCGCCGGGTGGCAGCCGATTCCCATCGGCTTCGGCTATTCCGGCACGCCGCAAGCCGAACCCTTGCGCGGCGCAGATCTGCTGAAGCGGAATCGCGATTTCTGGGCGCGCATGGAAGCCACGCTGGCGCCGGCGGCAGGCATCCCCCCGCCGTTGGAGCGCCTCCGCCGCGCCCTGCGACAACAGATCGGCCGCGCGGCCAATGACCTGGGCGTCCTGCTGCAAGACCAGGGATGGAACGAGGAAGCCTGCGAAGCCTATCGGACGGCGCGGTGTCTCGACACCGAAAACCTGAGCGCGCTAATCAACCAGTACTTCCTGGCTGAAAGCGGCGTCCATGCGGACGAAAAGACTGCGCTCGCGAACGCTCTCAGCGCCCGGTTGAGCCAGCATCCGCCACCACTCATCAGCATCATCGATGCCTGCGGGGAAATTCGCAATACCGCCGCGCTGGCGGTCGAGGGGCGCGCCTGGTCGCTGCACGGACAACCCGCCCTTGCCCGGGTTGACCTCGACCGGGCTCTGACATTGAACCCGGGCAGCACCAATACGGAAATGCAACTGGCCGCCCTTTTCCTGACCCAGGGCGACACGAACGGCAGCGAACGCGTCTACCGCGCCTTGTTGGCGGCCAATCCGGCCGACACCAGTGCATTGATCGGTCTGGCAACCGTGGCGCTGGTCGGCGGGCGCACCAACGATGCACGGCGCTGGCTGGACCAGGCGCGCGCCGCCGGCGCAACCCCGGATGCGCTCCTGCTGTGCAACGCGTCGCTGTTGCTCCAGACGGACAAAATGGACGAGGCGATTGCCGCCCTGCACGCGGTCACGGACAAACATCCGGATAATATCGAGGCATGGTCCCTGCTGGCCGACGCGCTGCTGCGCCGCAATGCGTTCACGGAGATCGAACAGCGCGTCCTGCCTGCCATGATCAAGGCCGCCGGCAAGAACGATCATGTGCTGATTCACGTCCTGCGCGCGCAACTGCTCTGCCACAAGGCGCCGGTCGATTTCGCCGCGGCCCGGAACTCCTATCTGCGCGCCCTGGCGCTTCGGCCGGATCTGGCGAGCGTGCGCAATGATCTGCTGGCCCTGGATCTACGTTCCGCCAACACCGCGTATATGGAGACCGACGCCAGCTCGGTGCTCCGCGCCGAGCCGGACGACGCCTTCGCCAACTACCTGCTGGCCGCCGCGTTGCTGGAGCGCAACGAGCTGCCCCGCGCGGAGCAGTTCTTCCGGCGCAGTTTGGCGATGCGCCGAACCCCGGAAGCGCTGAACGATTTCGCGGAATTGCTGCGTCGGCAAAAGCGGTTCGCCGAGGCGGAAAAGAACGTGCGCGAGGCGCTTGCGCAGAGTCCCCAATTCTACCTGGCCTGGGATACGCTGGGAGGCATCCTGCTCGACGCCGGGAACCCGGGCGCGGCTGCGCAGGCCATCGAACAGGCGCTGGCGCTGTGCGATACCGATGCGCGTCTCTATCTCAGCCTGGCGCGGATACGACTCGCACAGGGGCGCTCCGACGAGGCGCGCCGCGCCCTTCGCGAAATTTCCGCCCGTTTCCCGTCCGTCCCCGACAGCGTCAAGACGGAGATCGCCGCGCTGGAACAGAAGTTGTCCGCTTCCCTTGGCGCGCCGTCAGGCAGGTCCTTACAGTAGGGCGAAGCGGTCCTCCGCAAGCCCAAGAGCAAGGCCAGCCGGCCGCCTTTCGCTGCCGGAACTGCTTCACCTGCGGGGCAAGCCCGCAGGGGTCGGGAGAATCGACCAGACAGCCGCCGGCAAAGACGAAACAGCCGCTGGCGATTGCCAGCGGCTGTCTGTGGAATCGAAATCTGCTGCCGTGCGTTAGGCCTTCTTGTTCTTGCCGAAACGGCGGCGCAGCGCCAGCACGCCCGCACCCACGCCGAAGAGCGCCATGGAGCAGGGCTCGGGAACTTCGGTGTAGTTGTAGGTGACGGACCAATCAGCCGATCCGCCAAAATTAGAGGTCAACACACCGCCAGTTGTGAATCCGTCGGCATTCCAAGTCCCAACAAATAACACCTGCATTCCACCAACAGTACCAGATCCCTGATAACCAGCCAAACTTGTCGAGATGGTGTCATTCCCTGTTCCTGTACCTGTCACGACTCCTGGAACCAAAAGACCTGTGGATGGGACAGTGTATTGGTGAGTGAACGAAACAGCAGCAGCAGCCGTTCCAAAATCGATAGCCCCGTTATTCAACGTCACGGTAGAAAGAACGTCATGACCGTCACCATTAATAAAGTTAAGGGTAACAGTCTCGCTGGCATTAACCAGCGAGAGCGTCACGCTGTTCAATACGTCGCCAGCAAATTCGCCGCCAGCCAAATTGTTGAATTGCGGCACTGAAACGTCTACGCTGCCAACGCCCGAAGCCGTAGAACTAAACGTCACCGAATTGACACCATACGATTCCGTAACCGCCTGCGCCATTCCAGCCAGCGCCAGCACAACCGCCATTGCCGTGATTTTCGTAGTCATGATTGCATCCTTTTTTACGTCTGTATCAAAGCAAGAAACTGATCCGCCCTCGAATGGTGCAAAAGTACTACATGCGCTCAGTATCTGTCAACGGGGAAAATAAAAAATTTGAGGCTACATTCCGGGGGCTTTTTTTGATGTCGGCGGCATGGGTGCATGTTCGGAGTTGACGATCCGTTTCTTCCATAACTCATTTTCAAAGCTCGTTGGTTCGGACCCGGGTGGCCCGGGACCTCCGGGCACGGGCAGAACATGGAAAAGCACCGGGCCTGAACCTGCCCGCGCTCGGAGATCGCGAGCCACCTGTCTGGCACAACCGCCGCAAGTGCCCTCCGCGGTGCACCGCAAGAACGCTTGTCTTTCCTGAAAAAAGCATCTACGCTGGTACCCATTGAGGGGAGTTTGATTCCGCCCGGTACGCAAATTATTATGAAGACACTTCGCATGAAAAAGAACGCATCGCCTCCCGAAACCGCACAGGCACCTGTGCCACGCGCCAGCCGCTGGCCCCTGCTGGCGGGCGTCGTGGCCTTGGTCGTCTATCTGCTGACCATCTCCCGCGGGGCCTACCCGGGACCATCGGCCGCCCTGATCGCCTCGACCGCAGGGCTCATCCCCGAACACCTGCCGGACCACCCCGTCTGGTCGCTGCTCACGCGCGAACTCACACAAGCCTCCGCGCTGAACCTGCCGCTGCGCCTCAATCTGTTCAGTGCGCTCTGCGGCTCCGCAGCCGTGGCGCTGTTCGGCTGGCTGGTCTCTTGTTTCATTTTTCACGCCGCCCGCGAAGATGACGGCGACCGTAAACTGGCCATCTCGCCGAAAAAAGACGCCTCCCATGCGGTCTTGCGACCCGTCGCCCGCGTCAACACACGCGTGGCGGAACACAACCGGCACGCCGCGTTTGCCGCGCTGCTAGGCGGATGGGCTGCCGCGCTGGCACTGGCCTTCTGCGTGCCATTCTGGTCCGCCTGCACGCGCTTCGATTACCAGACGTTCGATGTGCTGCTGCTGCTCGTCATCCTCCACCTGGTCCGCCAATACCGGCCCGCGAAGAATCTCTCCCTGCCCATGTCCGTTGCTGCCTTCCTCGGCGGCGCAGGGTGCGTCGAATCCGAGATCTTCATTCCGCTTGCGGCAGCGCTGCTCCTCTTGCTGCCCATCCATCTGGTGCGCCGCAACAAACCATGGGAGCGCACGCTGCTGTCTGCCGTGCTGCTGGCGGGGGTCGGCGCCGGGTTGGGCGTGCTCCTGCTCTTGCCGGCGCAGTCCACGCCGCTGGCCGGTCCGGTGGGTCTCCGGCACCTGGTCTCCAGCCTGCTGCGCACGCACTACCACGCGCTCCGCTACTGTCTGCCGCACGCCGGCTGGGTCTGGATCGTGCTGCTGGCGTTCGCACCTGCGGCCGTGGCCCTGCCGACCGCGCAGAAGTCCTTCTCCGAGCGGAACGCGCTGAGCCGCGTCATCCTGCACCTGCTGTTCCTGCTCGCCACGCTGCTCTGTCTGTTCAACGTTCCCGTTTCGCCGTGGGGACTGGCGTACGAGAGCGGCTATCTGCCGATCGTGCCCTACCTGCTGGCGGCCGCCATGGCCGGCTACCTGGCGGCCTACTGGCGCCTGCTGGGAGCGCCGGAAGATTCCGAGGACGCAGGCGTGAAAAACGGGAGTCACCGGCATTGGCATCTGCTGGATACGCCGAACAAAGCCGCCCCCACCCAGGAAATCCCCCTGTCGCCTGTGTTCCGCCGCCGGACAGGCGTCTGTATCGGCTGGCCGCTGCTGGTCTTCGTCTGCGTGTTCCCGCTGCTCAATTGGCGCGAAGCGGACG
>Ga0118677_10002470_pt1 | contig 37124 bp, 32 predicted proteins | sample AliMusrvi5mmetaG_FD_86154 | JGI IMG/M metagenome (GOLD analysis project Ga0118677, IMG submission 86154)
CGCGATCCGAGGAACATGTACATGATGATGGCGTCATTCAGCCTCGATAATTCGGCTTTGGATGCTAAGAGCTTTTCTGTCACCGGTGCGAATATTCTGAAGCCGTCAACCGCGATCAGCCGTGGCACGTTCATGTTCGGCGGTCCTCTCCAGATTCCAAAACTGATCACCACGGAGAAGCGGATTATGTTCAGTTTCGACGTGCAGTTTTCGCATAACCGGCAGGGCACGGTTTCGAATCCCGTGAACATGCCGACGGCGCTGGAGCGGATCGGTGACTTTTCGCAGTCGACGGTAGCGGGCGCGGCCTTGACGGTCTATGACCCGCGCAGCGGACTGCCGTTTGCTGGTAACAAGATTCCGGCCACGCGGATTAGTGCCGCGGCGACCACGCTGCTGCAGTATTTCCCGTCGCCCAACCTGCCGTTTGCCACGCGCAACTATCAGACGGCATGGAGCAGCGGCAACAACATGCACAACATCAACACCCGATTGTCGAACATCCGGCTCAAGACGAAGGACCGGCTGAACTTCAGCCTCGGTTACCAGGGCAGTAACAATGTGCAGCCGAACATGTTCCAGTTTGTCGATACGGGGTCAGGGCGGGGCCTGAACGCGAGCCTAGGCTGGTCGCATACGTTCACGACGAAGATCACCAACAACGTCAACGTTACCTTCAGCCGGCAGCGGCAGTTGAGCGAGCCGTATTTTGCCGATAAACAGAATATCGCGGGGGCGTTGGGGATTCAGGGGACATCGCAGAATCCGATGAACTGGGGTCCTCCGAGCTTGAGCTTTACCAACTATGGCGGCTTGAATGACGGCAATGCATCGTTGAACCGCAACCAGACCATGTCAGTCAGTGAGAGCCTGTCATGGGTTCGCGGCAAGCATAACTTTGTCTTTGGCGGCGATTACCGCAGGCAGGAGTTCAATCAGTTCGCCGATGGCAACGGCCGCGGAACCTATTCGTTCAACGGTTCGGCCACCAGTCTGCTGGTGAACGGACTGGCGCAGGCTGGGACGGGGTACGACCTTGCCGACTTCCTGTTGGGCATGCCTTCCACCAGTTCGATCCGTTACGGCAATCCGGATAAGTATCTGCGCGGCGCCGGCGGTTCGCTGTTTGCGAATGACGACTTCCGCCTGAGCACTAAGTTGAGCCTGAACTTCGGCGTGCGCTGGGATCTTTCCACGCCGGTGACGGAGAAGTACAACCGGCTGGTGAACCTGGATATCGCTCCCGGCTTTACCTCGATAGCCGCGGTCCAGCCCGGGCAGAACGGCAGCTTCTACGGTGCACTGCCAGCCTCCCTGATCCGGCCCGACCGCAACAACATCTCGCCGCGCTTCGGCTTTGCGTTCCGTCCGTCGTCGAAGGATTCGCTGGTGATCCGCGGCGGCTACGGCGTCTACTACAACACGTCGGTCTACAATCAGGTGGCGAGCAATCTTGCTCAGCAGCCTCCGTTCGCAAGGGCGGTGAGCGTGTCCAGCACGGCGGCGAATCCGCTGAACATTTTGACGGGCTTCCTGGCCGGCGCAAGCCAGGTGCTATCGAATACTTATGCGGTGGATCCAAACTACCGCATTGGTTACGCACAGACCTGGACGCTTTCGGTGCAGCATGACCTGCCGTATTCGTTCATGGGCACCGTAGGTTACCTGGGTACGAAGGGTACACGCCTCGATCAGCAGTTCATTCCATTTTCGGCGGCTCCGGGAGCGACGCAATCGATCTATCCGCACAGCTACACCTACGAAACATCGAACGGCGATTCGATCTATCATGCGGCTCAGTTCCAGCTGAACCGGCGGTTCCGCAGCGGGATTATGGGACGGGCTTCGTATCAGTTTTCGAAATCGATCGATAACGCTGGCACGGGCGGCAGAGGACAGGGCGGCACTCCGGTGGCGCAGAACTGGAATGACCTCTCGGCCGAACGCGGGCTGTCGTCGTTCGATTCGCGGCACAACCTGTCGCTCAATACGCAGTACAGCTCCGGCATGGGCGCGCGAGGCGGCACGCTGGTCAACGGCTGGAAGGGTGCGATGTTGAAGGATTGGACCATCAGCAGCGGCATCAACGTGCGCACGGGAACTCCGCTCACGGCAACAGTCGGCGGTAACCGCTCGCAGGTTGGCGGCACGGCCGTTTCGAATACGGTACGCGCAAATGCGACGGGACTGCCGGTTGGCGCAGACGGACTGCTGTTCAACACCGCAGCCTTCGCCGCTCCGGCGAGCGGGCTGTGGGGAAATGCGGGACGCAACACTATCCCCGGCCCGATGCTGTTCTCGCTCGATGGTTCGCTGGGGCGCATCTTCCGCTTCGGGGAGCGGCGTAGCGCGGATCTGCAGTTCCAATCGCAGAACCTGCTCAACCACGTGACTATCACGCAGTGGGGCACGGTGTTGAGTTCCACCAACTACGGCTTGGCCACCGGTGCGGCCGGCATGCGAAAGATCACGATCAACTTGAGGCTTAGGTTCTAATCATGCGAGCATTTTTTGCGGTATTTCTCAGTATTCTGATGATCGCGTCGGCACAGGAGCCGACGCCGCCGGTTTCGACCAAAGGCACATTCAAGTTCGAAGTGACTTCGAACCTGGTGGTGATCAATGTTTCGGCGAAGGATAAGGACAACAACCCCATCGAAGGCTTGAAGGCCTCCGATTTCACCGTCACCGAAGACGGCAAGAATCAGCAGTTGAAGGTCTTCGAATATCAACGCATGGAAGACACTGTGTTGGAGCCGCCTCCGCCTCCTCCGCCCACGGTTGCGGTGGCGAAGAAGACCGCGGCGCCGAAGGCTGTGGAATCAGCAGTGGGCAATCCGATCGCGCCGGCCAAGGCGGGCGAGGTGAAGTACAAGGATCGCCGGTTGATGGTGTTCTTCTTCGATCAGGCGGGCATGGCCGTCTCCGAACAGCTGCGCAGCCAGAATGCGGCTCTGAAGTTCCTCAATACGCAGGTGACCAAGTCGGATCTGATTGCGGTGATGGCGTACTCCACCAAACTGGACGTGCTGCAGGATTTCACCAATGACCGCGAAGCGCTGATCAAGCTCATCAAGGGCATGACGGTGGGCGAGACCGGCATGGACAACGGCCTAACCGGCGATGATTCCGAAGGTGATACCGGCGCGGCCTTCCAGCAGGATGACAGCGAGTTCAACATGTTCAATACGGACCGCAAGCTTGCGGCGCTGGAATCGGCCGTGAAGATGTTGAGCAGCCTCTCTGAGAAGAAGGCGCTGGTGTACTTTGCGAGCGGCATGGCGTTGAGCGGGACGGACAATCAGGCGCAGCTGCGGGCGACCGTGAATGCGGCAATCCGCGGCAACGTGGCGTTTTATCCTGTGGATGCACGCGGACTTGTGGCCAGCGCGCCGATGGGCGATGCCACCAAGGCCTCGCCGGGCGGCCAGGGCATGTTCTCCGGCAACTCGCAGCGTTCGGCCCGCAATGCTTTGCAGAGCCAGCAGGAGACGCTCTACACTCTGGCTGCCGATACGGGCGGCAAGGCATTGATCGATAACAACGACCTCGCGCTCGGAATCACGCAGGCGCAGAAGAGCATCAGCAGCTACTACATTCTGGGCTATTACAGCAGCAACGTTGCGCTCGACGGCCGCTACCGGCGGGTGAAGGTTGTGATCAACAAGAAGATGACGGCGAAGCTCGATTACCGCAGCGGCTACTTCGCGGGTAAGGAGTTTAAGAAGTTCGACTCGTCCGATCGCGAACGGCAGTTGCAGGAAGCTCTGATGCTGGGCGATCCAGTGACCGATCTTTCGCTGGGTGTGGAGGTCAACTATTTCCGCCAGGCCAAGGACCGCTACTTCGTGCCGGTGTCGGTGAAGATTCCGGGCACCGATATCGAACTCGCGCGCAAGGGAGGGGCAGAGAGCACGCGGCTCGATTTCATCGGGGAAGTGCGTGATGCGCGCGGCATGATTCAGGGCACCGTCCGCGATGAGATCACGGTGAAGTTGAAGGGCGAAGACGCCGGGCAGCTGGCCAAGCGCAACCTCTCCTACGATGCGGGCTTCACATTGCAGCCCGGTATGTATACTCTGAAGTTCCTGGCGCGCGAGAATTCAACGGGCAAGATGGGAACGTTCGAGAGCAAGTTTGTGGTTCCCGATCTGACCAGCGATCAGCGGTATCTGCCGATCAGCTCCGTGGTGCTGAGCTATCAGCGCGATGACATCTCGGCGGCGATCGGTAGCGCGAACAAAGACAAGAAGCTGATCGCGGCCAGTCCGCTGGTGCAGGACAACAAGAAACTGGTGCCGAGCGTGACCCGTGTGTTCCGCAAGGATCAGGACATGCTGGTATTCCTGGAGGCCTACCAGCCACAGGCGGAGAAGACGCAACTGATGGTGGCGACGGTGAGTTTCTATCGTGGCAAGGTGAAGGCTTTTGAGACTGCTCCGTTGCAGATCAGCGACGGCTTGAATAAATCCAAGGCCGTGCCGGTCAGCTTGAGCGTGCCGTTGGGCAAACTGCAGCCTGGACGGTATACATGCCAGGTGAATGTGCTGAATCCGTCGGCGCAGAAGTTTGCGGTGTGGCGGTCGCCGATGGTGCTGCTGCCTTAGCCGTCTAAAAGTCGATCGGCGTCCATCTGCGTTTATCGGCGGCCAAATCAATTCTTGGTTTAACTGGAGTGAGGCCTAAAACCGTATTGGCCGCCGATGAACGCCGATGAACGCTGATAAAACCTTACCGGCGCTGGAAGGTCTTCTTCCCCATCTCGACATGCAGCCGGATCGACGGAATCCAGATTGGACCGCGATCCTGGTTGTATGCCGGGTTGGAGACGTGTTGCAGGTCGAACGACATGAAGAAGCCGGGGAAGATGCGGGCTTTGTAGTAGGTCTCCCAGATGTATTCCGGTCCGTACTGCAGGCGGCCGTCACCGATGATGAAGTCGTAGCCGCCGCGGGCGAGGTAGGAGGCGTGCACTCCGGAGATGCCGCCCGCAGTGAACTCGGTGGCCACGACGTCATGTGGTCTGTGCCAGCGGGTGCCTTTGAGTGATACACCTCCGGTAGCGAGGCGGTCGATGGCGGTGAAGGCGAAGCTCTCTGTCTTGCCGTCATTCCAGCCGAGGCGGCCGAAGCTGCCGAGGTCCTTCGTGATCTCCTGCTCCATGTTCAAACCAAAACCATACTTGAGTGTCCCGTTGCGGCGGGTAGATTCGATATCGGGAGCTGTGCCTTTGGCCGCCTGCCGGATTGCGTCGGCGTAGGTGCCGGCGTTGGCGCGGTTTTCATAGTGCAGGGCGCGGATGGTGCCGGGGTGTTTGCGGAGCTGGAAGCGGTATTCGGCCTCGAAAACATCGCCGTGATTTTTGAACAGGCGGCGGTCGAAGCGGAGTCCGTTGGCAACCCTGGGCATGGCGGCATTGGCGTAGCGGATGGTCCAGTTCCGGAGATTGAGTTCGTGGACAATGCCCCAGGTGTAGCCGCGAACGTCGGCCGGATAGTCCCAGGCGCCGTTATACATGACGCCCCAGCCGAGGAACTGGGCGCGCGGTTCGTGTGAGAACTTGTTGTCGTCGAAGAAATCGGTGAGCGTGAAGCGTCCGGCGCTGATGGTGTAGCGGTTAACGGGCCGGCGGCCGGAAAGCTGGTTCTCTTCGCTCTCGACGGCTTCGAGATCTTTGCCGAGGGCAAAGTCGTGCGTGAGGTAGAGGCGCGCGAGATAAGGCTTGGGTGCTGCGGTGGCGACTCTGGGCAGCTCTCCATTGGAGGAGTTGGCCAATCCGGCGACTCCGCTGAAACCGCGGCCGCCTGCCAGTTCGGGGTCGAAGTACAGGGCGGTGTTCGGTGTGAGGCGCAGGCCGAGAAAGAGGGTTGTGGTGAGCGAGACATCCCGCTCCATATAGTTCCGGAGGCTCAACTGGCCCGAATAGGGCGAGCGGAAGGTGCCGTGGTACTGGCCGATGGAGGTCGACTGGTAGAAGAGGTTCCAGTTTTCCGTTGGTGGAGAATCCTGCGGCTCTTGCGCCCACCCCGTCAGCGCAGCCAGCATAACGTAGGTGGCCAGGTACGCAAAATTAGGACTCATCTTGTCCATTATCGTCCACCGGGCATAACATTTTCATGACAACTCAGGTTACGGAGCTTTGGACGCTGGAGGGGGTGGGATCGGCAGGCGTGGCGGCATCGCTTCGGCGTTCAAAACAGGGAGCTTATCCGGCACGGCGCGTTTCAGGGTCTTGCCTTTCAGGAAGGCCGCATTGGATGCTTCAAACAGGGCTTTTTTGTCCTCTTCGGTCTCCGCGGCGCGCGCTTTGCTGCGTTGCAGGAGGCTTTGGTAGATCATCGCTTCGGCAAACGCCGGGTTGAGTTCGAGCGCGCGTCTGGAGGCGGCGAGGCCCTCTTCGATTAGTTTGTCGTTGTTCTTGGGGTCATTGTAGGAGAGGGCCCATGCCATGACGGCTACCAGATAGTGGGAGAGCGGATTGGTTGGCTCGGCGCTGCTGAGTTCACGGCAGCGCTCGATGGCGCCGGGTTCGTTCAATTGCAGGATGGCCAGATTCCAGCGTGCGGCGAGGTTGGCCGGATTGCGGTCGAGTACGGTCTTGTAGAGCGGGATCGCCAGCTTGCCCTTTCCCGGCGTGTGACTGTAAGCGTGGGCGAGGTGGAAGATGGCGAGTTCGGATTTCGGGCGTTCTTCCACTGCTATTTCGAACGCGGTGACAGCAGCCGCGCGGTCGCCTTTATTCCAGGCGGCGACGCCCTGTTCGAGCGCTGGCTGGGCCAGCAGGGCCGGGTAGACCAAAAGACAGAGATAAAGGATAGATGCTCGCATGAACCTAGATACTTTTATCGCATGTTTGCGGCGGCCCATGCGAGCTCACTATGTAAACATGAACTCGGCGCTGGCCATGCAGGCCGTATCGGGGATGATGCGCGCCCAGTGCGCAGTAAAGCCCTGCGGAAGAATGAGGGGTTTGTAGCCGCTCACCCTGACCTTCTCATAGCTGACCCAGGTGCCGTTGCCGAGAAAGTCGATCTGCACGTCGAAGGTGGCCAGTTTGTCCGAAGTTAGGTGGATCACCGTGCGGTCGAAGCCGGTCATCAGGAACGGGTCAGACGGTACGCCGGCTTTCACTGCGGTCTTGCGCCACACTCCGCCCCAGCCTTTGGGCTTGCCCCACGACCAAAGATCGTCGGTCTTGCCGAACCAGAGTCCGGATTGGGGCTGGCCGGCGACAGCGTTGTTATCGGCGTTGGGCGTGGTCTGGTTACCTCCCAACGCGAGCATTCCGCGGAAGGCACAGTAGTCGGGAATGATCCGCAGGTGCTGACAAACCGGCTTTACTCCCCAAATATGATCTTCGAAGGCGACCGGCTGGAGTTCGTAGAACATGCCCTGGATGTCCATCAGGAAGTGTTCGGTTTCGACTTCGCGGATGCGCATCCACTCGGTCTGCCAGGCGTGTTCGAAGGCATGCGAGGCCTTGGGCAGCCGGTAGTGCTGCCATGTGCCTTTTACCAGGGCATGGAAGAGAACGCTGCGTTCGTCCCAACCGGTGGCGAACATGACGTTGCCCATGTTCTCGCGGGCGGCGACATCCATGTGCGGCTTGTCAGAGAGGCGCTGCCACTTCGCGCCGTCGTATTCAAACAGGCCGGCAGAGGTCTCGCCGTATTCGTAGAAGCCATTGTTGGTGACCACCACGCGATGCTGCGCGGTGTAGCCGCCCTTGAAGTGCGGGCGTGCTTTGAGGTTCATCTCCGCGGCGACGTCGCTGAGCAGCACCGGCTTCAGCGTGGCGAGGTCCATTTCGAAGAAGAGCCCTTCCATGGTCTGGTAGTAGACCTTGCCTTTGGGGTCCTTCAAGTGGCGCATGGTGGAGGTCAGGCGGTGCTTGTCGAACTCCGGAATGTACTTCCAGTTGCCCTTGGCGTCAATGACGTACTGGCCGATCAGGCACTGATTGGTCTCATGGTGGATCAACCGGTTGGCGTGGGTGCCGTTGTGGACGTGGAGGCGTTCGCTCTTCAGGTTTTCATCGATGCGGTACAGTCCGAGCCCGTCGCCGGTGCCCTTCATGTGGGAGTTGTAGGTGATCGCCCACAGCGCGTCGGCCCAGGGCATCAGCGCGCCGATGCCGCACTCGGTTCTTGCCGGGTTGTTGTCGGCTTTGAAGCCTACGGTGGGATTGGAATTGGAGAATGTCTGGCCAAGTCCGGCGGCCGAGGCTCCGAACAGGCCTGCTAACAGGTTTCTACGGGATGTCATGCGTGGCTCCGCTTCTATTTTAGACTGACAACCTGTTTCCCGGTCATCGTGATATCTCCGAACAGCGCCTTCACCGCGCTGAGTTCGCTGGTGGGAGCGGTGCTGTAGGTGGTGAAATACGACGAGACTTTGGGGAAACTACGCAGCAGGTAGGGGCTGCCGAGGGCGATCAGCGTTACCGGTTTGCCGGCTTCAATCACTTGATAGGTCATGGCGACAAAACCGCCGGGCAACGCCATGTTGCCGCGGTATTCGCGGGCAGTGACGAAGGCCGCGATCACCACTTCATTGCACGTGCTGACGGCTTTGGCCGCTTCGTCCAGTTGGGCCAGGTGCATGGTGGGATCGAGGCGGATGGCCTGGACTTTTGGTGCACGGGATTTCAGCTCGTCGATGAACTGATAGCCCTGCTGGCTGTTTCTGCCCTCGGCGAGAACCAGATAGCAGGCCTCGGCGGGCTTCTTCAGCGGGAGCGTGCCATTCTCGTTCTTGATTAGGGCCACAGCGCGATCGGCGACCTGCTGGGCGCGTTCCTGGTCGGTATCCACGTCGAGCTTGTCTGAGAGCGCCTCGACGTTGACGTAGCGGTTCTGTGGGATGCCGAGGCGGAGCTTTGCAGCGAGGATCTTGACCACGCTTTCATCGATTCGCGAGCGCTTGATGCGTCCCTGGGCGACGGCTTTGACGATGGCGTCGATGGCGGCGTCGGGATTCGGCGGCATCAGCAGGACATCAACCCCTGCTTCGAGCGAGCGGACCGCGGCTTCTCCGGGAGGGAACATCTTGGTGAGGCCCAGCATGTTCATGGCGTCGGTAACGATGATGCCTTTGAAGTGCAGGCCGTTGCGGAGCAGGCCGGTCATGATCGGCTTTGAAACGGTTGCGGGAATTTCGTCCGGTTCCAGCGCGGGAACGGCCATGTGGGCGGTCATGATGGAATCGACGCCGGCCTCGACGGCCGCACGGAAGGGGACCAGTTCCACGGCGTCCATACGTTCGCGGCTGGCATCGATGCGGGCGAGGCCCATATGGCTATCGACGGCGGTGTCGCCGTGGCCGGGGAAATGTTTGGCGGTGACGAGGATGCGGTTCTTGGGGTCGGAGTGCGCGCCTTCGATAAAGGCCTTTACCTGCGCCGCCACCTGCTGCGGATCTTCGCCGTAGCTGCGGATGTTGATGATGGGGTTATCCGGGTTGTTGTTGACATCGGCGTCCGGTGCGAAGACCCAGTGGACACCCAGGGCGCGCGATTCGCGTGCGGTGGCGGCGCCGGCATCAAATGTGAATTTGAGATTATCGGCTGCGCCGAATGCCATGGCGTGCGGATACTTGGTGGTGTTTGAGACGCGCATCGAAGCTCCGCGCTCAAAGTCGCCGGCGAATATCAGAGGAATCTTCGGCGAGAGCCGTTGCATGCGATTGAAGAACGAGGCCATCTCATGCGGTTCGGCGTTGACGACGTAGCCGCGCACCACTTTATTGATGACGATGATGCCGCCGACATGCAGGTCGGCCACGGCGTGGCGCAAACGCTTGAATTCTTTGGTGCGGGCGGCGGGGGAGTCGCCATAACAGTGAACCACCATTAGCTGGGCGATCTTTTCGCGCAACGTCATGGCTTTCATCCACTGGGAGACTGGATTTGCGGCGGGGGTTTCTGACTTGGCCGCTGCTTTGGGCTGGGCCTTCGGTTTGGCTGCCGGGGGACGCGCCTGCCCGAAGGCAAGCGCGATGAGAATTACTCCCGCGGCAAAGGGTTTCATAGCCCGATCTTTTTTGCTTTCACAAGGGGATGCGCGGCTTGCGAGGCTGGCGGCTTACGTGGCGCCTTGCGCTTCATCAACCGGTTAACGGCCCGGAGGAGGTGAGCTACTTCATTGGAACTCTTCTGTATCACGATGTCAGCACCCGTGGTGGCTTCGCTAAGACCGAGCGAATCAACAAAGCCGGAGATAAGGATGATGGGGAGAGCTGGATCTGTTTCCCGGAGCTTGGCGATCAGCTCCGGACCCGTCATCCTGGGCATTTTGTAATCGGTGATGACCAGCGAAAAACTGCCGCGATTGAAGTGTGCGAGAGCTTCCACTGGATCGGTCGCCGTTGTGATCCAATACCCTAGTTCTTCTAGTACTGATTTACGAGCTGCCAGCCCGGCTTCATTATCGTCTACCAGAAGCAGACGAGTGCCCGACGGAGCCATTTTGGAATTGGCAAGAGACATGAACTATCGCAAGTTAACAGAGCTGTAATAGACATGTCAACGACTTTCTATCGGCTTGTAAAGACGCAGGATTTAATCCTTGACTTCGGAGCTCTAAGTTTTGAGAAGGACGTTTTTCGGCTACTCTACTTCGCGCGGAGCCGTGTAGCCTTGCTTTGCGATGATCGAATACTTCATCGGCTTGCCTTTTTCGTCGACAATCCGGAGCGGTTCACCCGTTGCCGGATTCACTAACTCCACTTTGATCTTGCGAAACTTACCATCCTTGGCCTGATTGGAAGGCTGGTAAGTGATCATGTACTGATTGCGGAGGGACTGATGGACTTCGCGGAAAACATTGGGCATCTCTCCCATGAAGCGCGGGAAGAATGCCTGTCCGCCGGTTTCGCGAGTGAATGTTTTCAACTGATTATCGGCTTGTAGGAAGTCGAGGCGGGCGATCGGCCCCATTCGGTTGGAGGCATCCATGCGTTCGCGCAGAATCTGCATGGTGCTGATGCTGTAAATAGGAACGGACGCATTCTGTAGTTTCTTACGAGTCTGGTCAAAGGTAAGTTTGCTGAATGTATCACGGCCTGATCCGATGAAAAGAATCGCTTTACGTCCTTCGATCTCCTGCATGCGATCGGCAGTGTCAGTCAAGGCGTCATACATGTTTGATTCGGAGTAAGCGGGGATGCGCAGCCGCTGCATGGCTTCCTGGGCTTTCGAGCGGTCGGTGGTGAAATCGGAGAGGATTTCGGGACGCAGATCGAATGCCACGATAGCCAGAAAGTCCTCTTTCTTCAGCGTTTGCAGAAACGCGTAGGAGTAAGTGAGGGTTTCATACCAACCCTGGCTGTAGTAGGACTGGAAGAGGTTGCTGAACTCGATCACCATGCAGATGGTCATGGGCGCTTCGCCGATGGAGAATCCGGAGACCTGTTGCGGCGCTCCGTCTTCCAGTACGCGGAAGTTGCCGCGCGGAATGTTGGGGATGAAGTGGCCGTTCTTGTCCATGACGGCGACATCGACGCTCACCGTGCTCACGTCGCTCTTGAATGTTGCTCCGTCACCGGCGAGCGCACCGTCTTTCTTGCTGAACTTGGAAGGGATCTTGGGTGCTTCTGCTTCTACCGGATCGCCCTTTTTGCGCGGGCGGGCAACGGTCTCGCCTGATTCCTTTACCGGACCCTGTTGCGCCACGGCAAACGTCACAAGCATTGCGCCAGCCATCACTATCAGAAGTTTTTTCATATCTCACCTAAGCCTTATCCAGGGCGGCAAACGGCTGCCGTCCCGCGAAGTGTACGCCGAATATTACAGTTATTATAGACGCTTCGATGCCGGGGATCGTTTCCTGGCGTATGGAATGTGTAAACTAATTTACCCAGCGGTCGCGGTCCTGGCGGTCGTTCTGCTTTTTCATGTAGACCTGGAATTTGCGTTTGGCCCGCTGCAGTTTCCATTCCTTGTACATGTAACGGGCGGAGGCGAGCAGATCGATCTTGCTCATGCTCTTCGACCGCAGATAGAAGTAACCGAAGATCATGCCCCCGAGGTGGGCGACGTGGCTTACTCCGTTATCGGAGGCACTGATGGAACTGAGGAACGCGATGCCACCCAATATCATCACGAAGTACTTGGCCTTGATCGGGAACAGGAAGCTGAACAGCAGCGTGCGCTCCGGATAAAGAATTCCGTAGGCCATTAGCAGTCCGTAGATCGCACCCGAGGCGCCGATGGTGCGGCTATGCATATTGCCGAACAGCGCGTTGGCAAGGACCACACACAGGCCGGCGCCGACTCCACACAGGAAGTAGTATTGCAGGAAACGCTTGGAGCCCCAGGTCCGTTCCAGGTCGACGCCGAACATATACAGCGTCAGCATATTGAACAGAATGTGGGTGAAGCCGAACGGGTCGTGCAGAAACATGTAGGTGAACAGTTGCCACACTGCAAACGTCTGTACGACAGCGGCCGGGACAAGCCCGAAGTGATTAAAGAACGATGATCCGGCCTGAACCGCCAGAAAATTGACAACGAATATCCCGATATTGACAATCAGGAGCCACTTCACGGCTTTTGGAAAAAAGCTGAAGTTAGAGTAGCCTGTTGCGTAGTCGCGCGTCCCGTAAGCCATCTCGTCTAAGAATAACAGAAGTTACTCTTGATCCTTACGCAGCCGGTTCAAATGATAGGCGATTATTTCGAACAGCACTCCCAGGCTGATCCACACCAGCCAGTGCGAGAAGATGCCGTCGTTGATCGGGAACTCGCCGGCCAGGCTCAGATCGGCGCCCAGTCGCCAGACTCCCAGTGCGGCGGCCATCAATGCGGTGGGAACCAATAGCGCGGCGATGAGCGGTAAAGCCTGGTGCCTGATTTCGTCCAACGGCGCGACCGATTCGCGCAACCGCAGGCGGACGTCGTGAACATGGATCATAAAGCTCCTCCACTGCTTGAGTAGATGCAGGCAGGAGCGGATTGGTTTCTAGAACAGCGTCATCTGCTCTTCGGCCCTGGTGTCGGCCGCGGCGATATACGGGGGACGGTTCCAGTTTTCGAGGATCCAGCGTGCTTCGCGGGCGCTTTCCTCTAGCATTGCCTTGTCGCCTTTGCGCATGGCGACCTGCGAGATCTGGTTCATCCAGTGAAATGCCTCGGCGAAGCGGTTGTGCTTGCGCGTGAGCAGATAGGCGGTGCGGGAGAGTTCACAGGCCAGGGTCCAGGCCTCGGCGAGTGAGGCACGGGCGAGGCAGCGGTCGACCGCGACTTCGAGATCGGGCAGGTCGGCGAGGCAACCCTGCTCATCGTTCACCCAGCCGCGGAAGCGGTTCCACACAGCCCTGGCGTGGGGCATCACCAGGGGCTCCTCCGGGATGGAGGGCTTGCGCAGGCGGACCCGGCCCAGGCGATCGAGCTGGATGAACTGCTGATCGTCAAGCGTGCCTGGTTTTCCGGCGATCTGTTCGACCAGCGACCAGCGGAAGCCGGCCTGCGCACAGACCGCGGCAGCGCGGTGCAGTTTAGTGGGGCCAACTGATTTGCGCAGGTGCTCGGGTGGAATCGCGATACAGGAGCTGCGTCCTCCCGGGGCAAGTTGTTGCAGCAGTGACGGAGTGATTCCGTCGAAGATGATCAGCGGTCGGTTGGTCTGGCAATGTTCGCGAAGTTGATCGAGGTTATCCTCCAATTCTCCGCGCGGATAGATCCCGAGGGCCGCGCCTAACTCGCCTGCGATGGAGACGAAGGGGCGGGAGGCGCAATGCAGCCAGTGGACGCTATCGAAGTCGCGCCAGTAGGCTCGGACGAAGGCCACTGCATCGTTCAGCGATGCCTGTGCCGAGCCGGGAGCGTCGGCGAGCGTCTCGGCCAGTTCGTCGAGTTCGGCGGATTCGGGTTCGAGGATTGGTACCGCGGTGGGCGCAGTTCGTTCGCGGCCGATGCCGAGCAGCCAGCGGCGCAGGTCGCGCAGCGGCTTGAGGGTGCCGTCAGAGATGTCGAAAAAGTTCTTGCGACGCAGCAGGGCGGGGAAGTTGCACGCCTCGGCGAGCAGAATGCCGACAGGGATGCCGGCCTGGTCTGGTTCGTCGAAGATTGCAGGCTGCCACTCTTCCCTGACCCATTTGGGTGGAGTGGAGTTCGGCGAGAGCAGGATCAGGATCACGTCGGCGGTTTGGCCTTCACTGATTTTGCCGATCAGTTCGGCGGGTGAATCGATTCTGCCGTCTTCAATGAAGAATCGCACGTCCGCGCCGCGGACGAGGAATTCCGCGATTCCCTGGGCGATGTGAGAGTCCTGCCTAGCGTGGCAGAGGAAGACGGTGCGCATGAACAGATCTATTATCGCGGATAGGCTGCGCGGGCCGCTACAATAGTAGAATCTTTCATGATCAAAACGATTATTTTTGACCTCGGCAACGTGATTGTGCCGCTGAACTTCCCGGCGGCCTACCAGGCGATCGCGCCAATGTGCGGAATGGAGGTTGCCGATGTGCCTAAGAAGCTGGGCACGACGGATCTGGTGCCGCGCTTTGAGTCCGGGCACGTCGAGCCGCTGGACTTCTATCATCAGTCGTCGGAACTGCTTGGGTTGAAGCTGAATTACCAGGATTTTTGCGACGTGTGGTGCACCATCTTCCTGAAAGAGACCTTCATTCCGGAGGCGATGCTGGTGAGCCTGCGCGAGCGGTACCGGCTGCTGCTGTTGTCTAATACCAATGCCATCCACATTCCGTATCTGCGCGAGCAGTATCCGCTGCTGCGGCATTTTCATCACCAGATCCTGTCTCACGAAGTGAAGATGCTGAAGCCGGGAGCAGCCATGTACGAGACGGCACTGGCGCATGCCGTGGGGGCGCCTGAGGAGTGCTTCTTCACTGATGATATTGCGGCTTACGTGGAAGGTGCCCGAGGCCATGGGATTCAGGCGGAGCAGTTTCTGGGGCTGGAAAAGCTGGAGCACGATCTGCGGTCGCGCGGCGTGGAGTGGTAGCGCGCCGCTACAGCAGGGATGTATCGAGGCCGGTGTTATCGTCCGGTTCCTGATAAGCCGGGAAGACCGGTTCGGTGTGCGTGCCCTCTTTCAGATAGGTCATGAGCTGGTCATGCGAGCCGTCAAAGAATGAGTCGACCACTTCCTGTACCGCCAGTTTGCGCAATGCTTCACGGCTCAGCAGCGGCACGTAGATGAACGAGCGGCCACTCTTGCGGCGTTCGAGGCCACCCTTTTTGACGAGGCGGTCGAGCACGGTCATGACGGTGGTATAGGCCAGCTGCCGGCTGCCCGCAATCGCGGACCGCACGTCTTTCACGCTGCCCTCTTTCAAGTCCCATAGCACGCGGAGACAGTGCAACTCCAATGGAGGAGGAATGTCGCCGGGTTTTCGTGGCTTGGGCAAATTAACCTTTCAGTGCTGATGATAGTTTATCGCCAAAGATGGAGTTCTGGGAGCGCGGGGCTGGTTTTCCAGTTGCCTGGGCCGGCGCTGGTGCGGGTGTGGAGGCAGTAGGCTTGGGTTCTGGCGTATCAAGCAGGTATTTGTCCTTCTTGAGCGCGGAGCGATCCAGCGCATTGCTCCAGCCGGTCCAGCAGCCTTCGATCTGTTTATCGCGCTCGATCATGGAGCGCATGGCTTCCATTTTGGAATCGAGATTATCGAGGTGATGCAAGAGCAAGGCTTCGAGGAACAGCGGCGTTTTGGGCGACCCGTATTCCAGTTCGCCGTGGTGGCTGATGATCATGTGCTCCACTAAAGTGCGCAGTTTGTGCGGGAAGTCCGGCACCTGGCGGATCTTCTCATCGAGCATGCGCAGCGCAATGATAATGTGGCCGAGCAACTGGCCATCGTTGGAATAGCCGAAGCTGCGCTGATAGGTGAGTTCGTGGATCTTGCCGATGTCGTGCAGCAGGACTCCGGTCATGAGCAGGTCGCGGTCAACCGCCGGGTAGTGTGCGGCAGTCATCTTTGCCAGCGTGCACAGCGAAAGGACGTGTTCGATCAGGCCGCTGAGCCAGGCGTGGTGGATTGTCTTTGCAGCCGGCGCCATCTTGTAGGCTTGGGCGATCTGTTCGTCATCGAAGAGGGCGTTGAGTAGCGCCTTTAAATGCGGGTTGGTGAACTCTTCCACGATGCCGCGGACTTCGGCGAACATCTCATCGGCATTTCGTTTGGAGGCCGGGAAGAAGTCGGCGAGGTCGACTTCGCGATCGTCGGCTTTCTGGAGCCGGTGGATCGTCACCTGCAATTTGTTCTGGTAGACCTGCGAGAGGCCTTTTACTTTGAGGAAGTCGTCTTTTTCGAAGGTATCGATCACTTCGGCGACGTTGTCCCACATCTTTGCTTCGATGTCGCCGGTTTTATCGGCAAGAATGAGCGATAGATAGGGCTCGCCGGACTTCTTCTGGCGCACGTCTTTAAACTGAACCAGAAAGATACCGCTCAGGTTCTGGTTGGCTTCCAGCCCGTTCACATATGGCGATTTCATTAGCGGGACTTGCTCTTGCCTTCCGCCGTGCTGTTGGTGTTGGTGCCGGGCACGGGAACCATCCACAGAACTTTTTTGCGATGATTCTTGGCGAGAACAGCGGCCTTGGTGGTGGTCTCAGGCTTGAGCTGTGCCGGGTCAGTCCACTTGGTGCTCTTTTCGGGGGCGGCGCCGCTATCGGTGAAGCCTTCGCGGATTTCAAGGAACGCATCGAGGCGGAGCTTGGTGAGGTACGAACGCAGCTGCGGCTGGAGGCGGGGCTGAGCGAGCTGCTCCATGATTTCGCCTTCCACTTCATCGCGCTCGGCCTGGCCTGCCTTGTGGTGATCTTCCACCTTCAGGATGAGGAAGCCGTTCTTGATCTTGATGGGGTCAGTGACGTAGTTGCGGTCTTTCTCCCAGATGAGGTCTTCCAGCTGCTTCGACATTTCGCCCTTCTTGTAAGGCGGCAGTTCACCGTAGTTGCCGGAGGATTCGGAGTCGGAATTGTCGCGGGCGAGTTCGGGGAACTTCTCATTCTTGCGGGCGCGGGCAACCAGGTCCTTGGCTTTCTTTTCCGCGGCGGCGATGCCGGCCGCGTCCTTGCCGTCAGTGGAGATCAGGATTTCACGCAGGAAGACGCGCTCTTCGCGGACGAACTTCGCCTTGTTCTCTTCGTAGAACTTGGTGACTTCGGCTTTGGTCACCTGGACCTTGGAGCGGACCTCCTGGCCGATGACGCGCTGCGTGAGCATGCTGTTCTTGGTTTCGTTTTTGAAATCCTCGTAGCTCATGCCGGTCTGTTCCTTGACCCAGGCGGCGAACTGATCGGGGTCGGCCATCTTCTGGCGCAACTGGATTTCAGCGATGTACTTGATGATTTCGTTATCTACGTTGAGGTTGAGTTCCTTGCCCTTTTGGACCAGCAGCAGTTGATCGACGCGGTCGCGCAGGAAGTCGGCTTCATGTTCCTTGATCGCTTTGGCGATGTTCTCTTCGGTCATCTTCCGGGAGCGCATTTCGAGTTCCATGTTTTTGCGCGCGCGGTCCAATTCACTTTTGGTGATGATTTCGTTATTTACTTTGGCGACAATCTGTTCGATTACCGCGACATCCGCAAAGAGCATGCCGCCAGTCATGACGCTCAACACAAGGAACAAGTGCTTCATAGATCTTTCTATCTTAACCGATTATTGGGTGTGGAATTGTTGATGTTACAGGTGTTTCTGCGATGGCGATGCGGGGACAGGCAGTGGCCGGTCCCCGCATCCTCAATGTGGCTAGCTGTTGTACAGCTCTTCGGCTTTCGCCCAGTTCACGACGCTCCAGAAAGCCGCGATGTAGTCGGGACGGCGATTTTGGTACTTGAGGTAGTAGGCGTGCTCCCATACGTCGAGGGCGAGGACGACTTTCTTGCCTTCGGAGACGGGCGTATCCTGATTCGGCGTGGAGGTGATGGAAACCGTGCCGTCAGTGTTCTTTACGAGCCATGCCCAGCCGGAGCCGAAGCGGCCGACGCATGCAGCGGCGAACTTTTCCTTAAATGCATCGTAGGTGCCAAAAGCGGCGATGATCGCGGCTTCCAGGTTGCCGGTGGGGGCTCCGCCGCCGGCCGGGGACATCATTTCCCAGAAAAGTGTGTGGTTGGCATGGCCTCCGCCGTTGTTGCGAACGGCGGTGCGGATTCCTTCGGGAACGATGGCCAGATTGTTGGCCAGCAACTCAGCCAGACTCTTGTCTGCGAGTTCCGGTGCCGACTCCAGCGCCTTGTTCAGGTTGGTGACGTATGCCTGGTGATGCTTGCCATGGTGGATCTCCATGGTCAACTTATCGATGTGGGGCTCCAACGCATCGTGTGCGTAGGGAAGTGCCGGAAGTGTAAATGCCATAATCTCTGTCTCTCCTTATACGGCGAAACCGCCGCCTTGTTCAAATGCCTGGGCGAGTTGGAACATTGTCTCCTCGCCAAAATGCCTGGTCAGGATCTGCATGCCGACCGGCAGACCTTCGCCGGTGACGCCGCAGGGGACGCTCATGCAGGGGATTCCCGCGAGCGAGCCCGTAATGGTGTAGATGTCTGAAAGATACATTTGGATCGGGTCATTTACTTTTTCCCCGATTTTAAATGCAGGAAAGGGCGAAACCGGTGTGATCAGTGCGTCCACCTGCTGGAATGCGTTGGCGAAATCCTTGGTGATTAAAGAACGCACGCGCTGCGCGCGCAGGTAATAGGCGTCGTAGTAGCCGCTGCTCAACACGTAGGTGCCAAGCATGATGCGGCGCTTGCACTCGGCGCCGAAGCCCTCGCCTCGGGAGTTGGTGTACATGCCGGACAAGGTTTCGCTCTTTGCCGAGCGAGTGGTGTAGCGGACGCCATCGAAGCGGGCGAGGTTAGCGCTGGCTTCGGCGGTGGCGATGATGTAATAGGTCGCGATGGCGTAGCCGGTGTACGGCATGCTGATCTCATGGACTTCGCAGCCCATCTGTTCCAGCAGCGCGACGCCCTTATTGATACGGTCAGCGGTGTCGCTGGCCAGACCCTGGAAGTACTCCTTGGGGAGGCCGATTTTCATGCCTTTTACCGGCTTGCCGAAACTGGCGGCGTAGTTGGGGACCGGGGCGCTGGCGGAGGTGGAGTCCATCGGATCGCGGCCCGCCATCACCTGCAGCAGCGTTGCGGCGTCCGAGACGTTGCGTGCGAACGGTCCGATGTGATCGAGCGAACTGGCGAAGGCCACCAGTCCATAGCGCGAGACGCGGCCGTAGGTCGGCGTGACACCCACGACGCCACAGAAGCTGGCGGGCTGGCGGATGGAGCCGCCTGTATCGGAGCCGAGCGAGACCACCGCGGTGCCTTGCGCGACCACGGCGCCGGAACCGCCGCTGGAGCCGCCGGGGACACGGTCGAGCGCGACCGGATTGCGGACCGGGCCGTAGGCCGAATTTTCGTTGGACGAGCCCATGGCGAATTCGTCGCAATTGGTCTTGCCTATGATGACGCCGCCGGCCGCTTCGATCCGTTCTATCGCCGTGGCGTCGTAAGGCGGAATGTAATTCTCCAGCAGCTTGGAGCCGCAGGTGGTGCGCACGCCTTTGGTGACGATGACGTCTTTCACCGCGATCGGTACACCTGCCAGCGGGCCGAGCGTCTCTCCGCGTTCGAGCTGCGCATCGACCGCACTGGCGGCGGCGAGGGCGCGGTCGTCACAGAACCGCAGGTAAGCGTTGGTCTTGGGGTTTTCTTGTTTGGCGAAACGGAGCGCTTCCTGCGCCAGTTCCACCGCAGTGATCTCTTTCGCCGCGAGGCGCTTGGCCACGGCGTCAATGGTGAGGGTTGCGACGTTCATCGTTCGATCACCTTCGGAACTTTGAAATAGCCAGCGCCGGAGACGGCGGCATTGGCGAGCGCCACGGCGTTCGAAAGCGGCGTGCGCTCCACGTCGTCGCGCAGCGTGGCGGTCTCTTCGGCATCGAACAACACCTGCGCCATCGGTTCGACGCCGGTTGTGTCCACTTCGTTGAGCTTATCCATGTGCGACAGGATGCCATCCAGATCGGAGGCAAACTTCAGCAGCTCTTCTTGAGATAAAGACAGGTTCGCCAGTCCGGCTACGTACCGGACCTCTTTTTCAGTTATTTTCACGCGGAAGCCCTTCTGCGGGATGCAATGTAGATCTGACGGAACGAGGGGTCTTTGATGCCATCGGCCTCATCGAACAGCGGCGACGGCTTTTCCACGCGCTGCGGCATTCGGCGCATGACACCGATGCGGAATTCGAGTTTGAGGACGGCCCCTGAGCCGAGCAGTTTTTCGATTTTGCCAAGGATCTGGCTGCTGAGCGTGGAAAGTTGCGATTGCCAGACAGCGTCCTCGACTTCCACCACCATGGTTGCGCCGTACAGCGAGACGCGGCCGGTGCGCGCTGCCAGGCGTTTGCCCACAGCCGCAGGCCAGGCAGCACGCGCCATCTCTTCGGGCGATGCGACCTTGCTCGACAGTCTTAGCTTTCCAATTAAACGGCCAGCGCGTTCCATGGGGAGAACCCTAATTGTACCAGCGTCAGAACTCGTGGCGCGCGAGCCGCCGGACGAAATCTGTATCGCCGTCAAGAAAATCGTATTTCAGCAGGTTTTCGGGCTTCTCCCAGAGGATCTGCTCGAAGGCGTTGTTGGCCGGTTGTCCTGTGAAGGAATCGACCTGGCAGAAGATCAGCATGATCAGCGTGCCATTGGGATAGAGGTGTTCGTAGCGCAGTAGTTCCGGTCCAATGGTGGCTTGGATGGAGAGTTCCTCCCACAGTTCGCGCGCCAGGGCGCTCTTGGGATCTTCGTCCTGCTCGACTTTTCCACCGGGAAATTCCCATTTGAACGCGTGGCGGTCGCCGCGTTTTCGTTGACCGATCAGTATTTGGCCGTCGCGCTCGATGAGCCCCGCGACCACCAGTACCACAGTCTTTTTTCTATATTTTGATGGTGTCAAACGCCGTCCGCCAAAAGTGATTGCGTCTTATTGTATACCACAAGGACTATTGGAGTGTTGTGGTGGAATGGAGGGGATGTACAGCGAAGCCTTACTCGACCACTTTCAGAATCCACGCAATGCGGGTGAGCTTGCTCCACCAGCCGTCACCGTCGAGGTGATGAATCCGGCATGCGGCGACATTTTACGATTGTCGGTGCTTTTTGAGGGCGACGCCGTTCAGAGTGTTCGATTCAAAGCACGCGGCTGCACCGCATCCATCGCCGCAGGGTCCGCTTTGACGGAATTGATGGTGGGGCGCACGCGGGCGGGGCTGGCTGAGATCACCGCCGCCGAGGTGGAGAGGGCGGTCGGCGGACTTGAGAATGAGTCCAAGCATGCCGCCGTGCTGGCGGTTGATGGCGTGCGCGCGATTCTGCGCTGATCAGCCTAGAAAAAGCAGTTGGACTTCCAGAATGGTGGCGATGTTGTTCCAATGAGGGCAGTTGTTGCAGGAAATGCAGCCACCCATTGGGTTAGCGATTGGCCGGGGTGGCGTCGCGAGGGGCAAACCGGGGACAGACAGCGAATTTCCGGCCAAATACGATGGAAATCCATGTCAGTCCCCCGGTTTGCAGCGTCTCGTATGCGGCAGAAACCCGCGTCAACTGCTGCTTCTTAGGATCAGCGGCGCCGTTTCTTCGGGCTCTGCTCGTAAAGCGAAAACTGCAGCTTCTTTTCCACGCCATCCACACGATCGAGCAGGACTGGCACCTTGTCGCCGATGGCGAATTCGCGGCGGCTGCGTTCGCCGATGATTTTCCGGGTGTTCTCGTTATAACGGTAGCGGTCGCCGGGCAGGGTATCGATGGGGACCAGGCCCTCGATGAACAGGTCCGTGAGTTCGACGAAGAAGCCGAATTTGGTGGTGCTGATGATGATCGCGGAGAAGTCTTCGCCCACGCGATCGATCATGAACTTCACCTTTTTCCATTCCAGGAGTTCGCGCTCGGCCTCGGCGGCGCGGCGTTCGGTGTCGGAGGATTGGTTGGCGATAGCCTGCAGGTCGTCATCGCCTAGTGCGTGCTTAGCGTGGCCGATCATCTCGCCCAGAATCCGATGGACGATGAGGTCGGGATAGCGGCGAATGGGCGATGTGAAGTGCGTGTAGGAGGTGGCCGCCAGCGCGAAGTGGCCCAGGTTCTCGGCGCTATAGCGGGCCTGTTTGAGCGAGCGCAGCATTAACTGGCTGACGATGCGCTCTTCGGGTTTACCTTCGAGCTTGGCGATCAGCTTCTGATACATGCGGGAAGTTACCGCCAACTGCGCGGTTGGCAGCTCGATATCCTTGCGGACTTTGCGGCCGTCGCGGCGTTTTTCGGTGACAGGGAAGCGCTTCATGGGAAGGGCGCCGACGCCGAGCGAGTACCCGAAGGTGGCGGCGACGTTTTCGAAGTCCATCAGGCGTTTCGGATCCGGGGTTTCGTGGATGCGGTAGATGCCCGGGATGCCGGCCGATTCGATGTGGCCAGCCACCGTTTCATTGGCCGAGAGCATGAACTCTTCGATGATGCGATGGGCGATGTTGCGCGGGTAGCGCGAGACTCCGGTCATGAGTCCCTCTTCGTCAAATTCGATGAGCGGTTCGGGCAGGTCGAAATCGATGGAGCCGCGCTTGGTGCGCTTGCGGTTGAGGATCAGTGCCAGCTCCTTCATGAGTTCGAAGCGGGGGATCAGTTTGCTGTAGCGCTCGCGTTCGGCCTGGTCTCCGTCCAGGACTTTGTGGACGCTGGTGTAGGTCATGCGCTCGGCACTGCGAATGACGCCGCGATCGAAGGTGCTGGCCACGATGTCGCCCTGGCGGTCGATCTCCATGCAGACGGAGAGCACCAGGCGGTCGACGTGGGGATTCAGCGAGCAGAGGCCTGTTGAGAGTTCCACCGGCAGCATCGGCACGGCGCGGTCGGGAAAGTAGACGCTGGTGCCGCGCAGGAACGCTTCGGCGTCGATCGGCGATTGCGGTCGCACATAGTGGCTTACGTCGGCGATGTGGACCTGTAGCGTGAAGTGTCCGTTGGGGAGCGTTTCGACCCACACGGCGTCGTCGAAGTCGCGGGCGGTTTCGCCGTCGATGGTGACGATATCGAGCGAGCGGAAGTCGTGGCGGTGTTCCAGCTCGCTGGCCGGGATTTCGGCGGGGATCTTGCGCGCCTGGTCCAGGACCTCTGGTGGAAACTCGTGCGGGATATGGAATTTGCGGATGATGATCTCGACGTCGACGCCAAAGTCGTCCGGTGCGCCTAGCACTTCTATGACGCGCCCCACGGCGTCGTCACCGTATTCGGGGAATTCAAGCAGTTCGACGTTGACAATCATACCGTCGAGGTCGTCGACGTGCTTTTCCTTGACGCCGATGCGGTCGGGATTCGATGAGGCGGGCGGCTTCTCCATGCCCTCTGGAATGGCGATCCAGCCGCGGATGCGTTCGTCATGGGGCTTGACGAAGTTACCGCGCTTGCGAACCATGAACTCGCCGACGATGGTCTGGTGGGCTCGTTTGAGGATCTTGAGGATCTCGCCCTCCACCTTGCCATCGTTGCCGAAGCGGGAGATGTGGACCAGCACGCGATCGCCATGCATCGCCTTGGCGACCTCATCGGAGCCGACGAAGACATCGCCCTGCATGCCTTCGATGGGCCGGTCAGGGATGACGAAGCCGTAGCCATCGCGGTGCACATTGAGGCGGCCGGAGGTGTACTCGCGTGACTTGGTGGTGACCGCGTAGTGGCCGGTGCGGTATTCCACCAGGTCGCCGCGCGACTCCAGCCTGTCGAGGGCTTCCTGCAATTGATCTTTGGCTTCGGCTTTGACGCGCAACTCCCGCGCCAGGTGCTTGAAGTTGGCGCGCGCGTGAGGCAGCCTGAGGATATGGTCCAGGAGTCCGCGGTCAGACAGATAAAATGTTGATGAGTCCACTCGTGATACTGATTATAGTGAAGTCTAACGGAGAAATTGCTTGGAACTGAAATCGATCCCCCTGGAAATACCGGAAGGCGGCAACATCATTGTCGGCCAGAGCCACTTCATCAAGACGGTGGAGGACATCTACGAAACCATTGTGAATACGGTGCCGCAGATGAAATTCGGCGTGGCGTTCAATGAAGCGTCCGGGCCGTGCCTGATCCGGTTTGACGGCAACGATGCGGCGCTTAAAGATTGTGCGGTGGCGAACGCCGCGAAGATCGCGGCGGGGCATATCTTCGTTATCGTGATGAAAGAGGGCTACCCGATCAACATCCTGGGGCGCATCAAAGAGGTGCCGGAGGTGTGCGGGATTTACTGTGCCACGGCGAATCCGTGTGACGTGATTGTGGCGGAGTCGGCGCAGGGGCGGGGCATCCTGGGTGTGATTGATGGAAGCTCGCCAGCGGGCGTGGAGACTGATGAGGACGCCAAGAAGCGCCATGGATTTCTACGCATGATCGGATACAAGCGATGATTGCGAACGAACAGCAGCTGGACGAATTATTGAGCCGGCCCTCCGAGGCCGATATTGCGGCGATGGCCGCATTGGAAGGGGACCTGCTCATCCTTGGAGTCGCTGGCAAAATGGGGCCCACTCTGGCGATGCGCGCCAAGCGTGCCGCGCCGAAGGGCAAGCGGGTGATCGGAGTATCGCGCTTTTCCGCCGCCGGGTCGCGCGACCTGCTGGAGGCGGCGGGCATCGAGACAATCGCCTCCGATTTGTTGGAAGAGGGCGCACTGGAGCGTCTGCCCGATGTGCCTAACGTGCTGTTCATGACAGGCCGCAAGTTCGGATCGACCGGCAACGAAGGCCTTACCTGGGCGATGAACACGTACATGCCGGGCCTGGCCGCGGCACGCTTTCGAAACTCACGCATCGTGGCGTTTTCGAGCGGCAACATCTACCCGTTCACGCCGGTGACCTCGGGTGGCGCGACTGAGGCGTCTCCGCTGGCTCCGGTCGGCGAGTATGCGCAGTCCGTATTGGGCCGCGAGCGCATGCTGCAGTATTATTCGGGCGTCTACGGAACCCCGATGGTGATTCTGCGTTTGAATTACGCGATCGATATGCGCTACGGCGTGCTGCTCGATATCGGGACGAAGGTGTTTGAGCGCAGGCCAGTGGATTTGACCATGGGCAATGCGAATGTGATCTGGCAGGGCGATGCGAATTCGGTGGCGCTGCGGTCGTTCGCGCATGCCACGGCTCCTCCGCTCTTGTTGAATCTGACAGGACCAGAGACCATTTCCGTGCGCGATGTTGCGCTGCGATTCGGACGGCACTTTGGCGTGGAGCCCACTTTTACAGGGACTGAAGCGCAATCGGCGCTGCTCAACAATGCGGCTCTCTGCCTCCGAATGTTCGGCTATCCGACGGTGACGCCGGACGAAATGGTTGAGATGACCGCGCGCTGGATCGGCATGGGCGGAGCGACGCTGGGCAAGCCTACGCACTTTGAAACACGGGATGGAAAATTCTGATGACGTGGCGTGAAACACTACTGCAAGGCGTCGTGATTCCGGCGCATCCGCTGGCGCTGACGGCGGAACGGAAATTGGATGAGCGGCGCCAGCGCGCACTGACGCGCTACTATCTGGCGGCCGGTGCGGGCGGCGTTGCGGTGGGGGTTCATACTACCCAATTCCAGATTCGCGAACCGCAATTCGGTCTGTACAAACCGGTGTTGCAGATGGCGATGGAGGAGATGAGAAAGACCGATGCCATAGCGGTCGCCGGTATTTGTGGCAAGACGCCGCAGGCCGTGGCGGAGGCGGAGTTTGCCGCCGGGGCCGGCTATCATGCGGGGCTGCTTAGCCTGGCGGCGATGCGCGATGCCAGCATCGATCAACTGATTGACCACGCGCGTGCCGTGGGAGCGGTAATGCCGGTGATCGGCTTCTATCTGCAACCCGCGGTCGGCGGGTGCCCGTTGCCGTACGAGTTCTGGCGGCGCTTTGCGGCGCTGGAGTGCGTGATCGCGATCAAGGTCGCGCCCTTCAATCGGTACCAGACCTTGGACGTTTTGCGCGGCGTCGCCGATTCCGGGCGGGCGGGGAAGATCGCGCTGTACACCGGCAATGACGACAACATTGTTGGGGACTTGACCACCGCGTATCCGTACGGTAATCGCAAGTCCTTGAAGTTCGCGGGCGGCCTGTTGGGCCACTGGGCGGTGTGGACGCGCCGCGCGGTGGAACTATTGGCCGCGATCCGCATGGGCGAGACCGGCGGACCCGCGCGCCGCTCTTACGAGATCACCGATTCCAATGCCGCATTCTTCGATGCCGCGAACGGTTTCAAGGGGTGCATCGCCGGAATTCACGAGGTGCTGCGCCGCCAGGGACTGCTTGCCGGTCGCTGGTGCCTGGATCCGGATGAGGACCTCTCGCCCGGTCAGGACGAGGAGATTACGCGGGTGTACCGCGCCTATCCGCATTTGAACGATGACGAGTTTGTACGCTCCAACCTGGATTCGTGGTTAAAATAGACAGTTATGGCTGAACCAATCGATCGTAACCTAGGCTTTAATACCCGCGCGTTGCACGCTGGGTACGCGCCAGACCCGACCACCGGCGCGCGAGCCGTCCCCATTTATCAATCGACTTCTTTCGTGTTTGAGAATTCCGATGATGCGGCGGCTTTGTTTGCGCTGCAGAAGTTCGGCAATATCTACACGCGTATCATGAACCCGACCACGGCGGTGCTGGAAGAGCGCGTCGCTTCGTTGGAAAATGGCGTTGCCGCACTGGCAACCTCGAGCGGCCAGGCCGCGCAGTTTCTGACGATCAACAGCCTGGCGGACATCGGGGATCACATCGTTTCATCGAGCACATTGTACGGTGGAACCTACACTCAGTTCGACGTCAGCTTCCGCAAGCTGGGCATCGATACGACCTTCGTTGAACCGGACGATCCGGAGAACTTCCGTAAAGCGATCACGCCGAAGACCAAGTGCATCTACGCGGAGACGATCTCCAATCCGCGTGGAAATATTCTGGACATCGAAGCGGTCGCGAAGGTTGCCAAAGAGGCCAACCTGCCGCTGGTGATCGACAACACGTTCGCCACTCCGTATCTGTGCCGTCCGCTCGATTACGGCGCCAACATCGTAGTGCATTCCCTCACCAAGTTCATGGGCGGCCATGGCACCAGCATCGGCGGCATCATCGTGGATGGTGGTAAGTTCGATTGGACGAGCGGCCCGTACCCGCAGTTGAACCAGCCGGCGCGCGCCTATCACGGCATGAATTTTGCCGAAGTGTTCGGCCCGATTGCGTTCATCATCCGCGCTCGCGTGGAAGGCTTGCGCGACTTCGGCCCGTGCATCAGCCCCTTCAATTCGTTCCTGTTCCTGCAGGGGATTGAAACGCTGGCGATGCGCATGGACCGCCATGTCGCCAATGCCCAGGCCGTTGCAGAGTTCCTGGAAGGCCACTCGCAGGTGAAGTGGGTGAAGTATCCGGGCTTGAAGTCGAGCCCGTATCATTCGCTCGCCAAGAAGTACCTGCCGAAGGGACCGGGTGCGGTCTTCTCGTTCGGTATCGAGGGCGGCTACGAAGCCGGCCGCAAGCTGATCGACAATCTGAAGATCTTCTCGCATCTGGCCAACGTCGGCGACGCACGCAGCCTGGTGATTCATCCTTCCTCGACGACGCATCAGCAGTTGAGCGAAAGCGAGCAGGCGGGCGCAGGCGTAACTCCGGATATGGTGCGGCTGTCGATTGGTCTCGAAGATGTCGACGATCTGATCTGGGATCTGGATCAGGCGCTGGCAGCAACCAAGGCCTAGTCCTTCGCGATCAGTTCCAAATGACCCAAGTGATGGCGGCAGTGCCACGCGTAAAGCAGCACTGTCGCATCCAGGGTTCTCTCTCCCAACTCCGGATGGCGAAAGGTGCGCGCGAACTGTTCGGGCGCCATCTCCAGCATCAGCCGGACCCACCGTTCATGCAGGCTGTCAATCAAACGCAGAGAAACTTCAACCGGTCCTGACTTGGCGTTCGGGAGTTCGGCCCAGGCCGCTTCGTCGTACGGCTTGATCACTGGATTCGATTCCGTGAGCGCGAGGCAGAACCGGATATAGCTGTTCATGTGGCTGTCGGCCACGTGATGGATCACCTGGCGCGCGGTCCAACCGCCTTCCCGATACGGTTTATCGAGTGATTGTTCTTCGGCCAGCACCGCTGCCACGTCCTGCAATTTACTGGGGAAGGCGGCGATCTCGGAGATGCCGCTGAGCCGCATCTCACGCGTGATGGGGCTGGGGAGTGTGAAGGGTCCTACCGGGTAACGCAAGTCCATTCAGAAAGTATCGCAGATGTTCTGATACGATTACCTGCACGCCATCATGAAATCACTTTTACTTGTGCTCATCGCCGCTGGCAGCGGTTTTGCGGCCGATCCGATTACGGTGGAGTCGAACGTGGTTTATGGAATGTACTCCGGCACTGCGTTGCTGCTGGATGTTTACCATCCGTCACGCCCAAACGGCTTTGGTGTCATCTATATCTCCGGTAGCGGTTGGACCGCGCCTCTCGCTTACGGCGCGGCTGAGTTGAAATCCGACAGTCAGTCCAAGCTTTACGCAACGGCACTCGCCGGTGGAGGTTATACGGTGTTCACAGTGAACCACCGCGCGGCTCCGCGTTTCCGCTATCCTGCGCCGGTGGAGGACGTGCAGCGCGCGGTCCGCTTTATTCGCCACCATGCGAAACGCTATGGCATCAGCCCCGAACGCATCGGGGCCGCGGGCGGCTCCTCGGGCGGACATCTGGTGAGCATGCTGGGTACGCTCGATGGCAAAGGAAAGCTGAGGGATCCAGACCCGGTAGAGCGTGAGAGTGCGAAGGTGCAATGTGTCGTGGCTCGTGCCGCGCCGGTTGATTTTCTTGCAAGCACCAACGGCAAGTTCGTGCTCGGCATGGCACAGCCTGCGGCCGGCTCCGAGGGAACCGAAGAGTACCGCATCTTCAAGGAAGCCTCGCCTGTCTCACATGTAACGCCTGATGACCCTCCGATTTTGTTGATGCACGGTGATAAGGACGACCTCGTCGATTACAAACAGTCCGAGGAGATGGAGGCGAAGTTGAAGGCCGTGGGAGTGCCAGTAAAGCTGCTGCGCATTCCCGGGGGCGGTCACGGTGAGACCTTTCCCGGCGCGGTGAATCCGCCTGACTACCTCGGTGAGATGGTTCGCTGGTTCGATCAGTATCTGCCGAAGAAGTAGCGCCGCAAATGCAATATAATTGACAGATCATGTCCATCCCCATGGTTCGCAGGCCTCTTTCCCGCCGCAGCGTTTTGCGCGGCACGGGTGTTTCGCTCGCACTGCCGTTTCTCGAATCGATGCTGCCGGCATTTGCGCAGAGCAAGCCTGCGCGGCCACGCCGGATGATTGCTGTCTGCAATAACCTGGGACTGTTGGGCGAACATTTCTTCCCCGCAGATAAGGGCCGTGATTACGCGCTGTCGCCGTGCTTGCAGCCGCTGGCGGCGTATCGCAACGAATTCACTGTGTTCTCTGGCGTTTCGCATCCGAACGTCGATGGCGGGCATCCGGCCGATGTCTGTTTCCTGACCGCGGCGCCGCACCCGGGCAGCAGTTCCTTCCGAAACACCATTTCGCTTGATCAATACATCGCCGAGCAGATCGGCACACAGACCCGCTTTCCTTCCATCACGCTGGCCGTGAATACACGCAATCGCAGTCTGTCGTGGGGTGGAACGGGTGTGGCGATTCCGCCCGAAGACAAGGCCGCCGCGGTTTTCCAGGAGATGTTCTTCCAGGGCAATGCGGAGCAGGTTGCGTCGCAGATCCGCAAGCTCGATACCGGCAGCAGCATTCTAGATACCGTTGCCGAACAGGCGAAGGATCTGCAGAAGAACCTCGGCGCACGCGACCGCGAGCGCATGGATCAGTACTTCACCAGCGTTCGCGATCTGGAGCACCGGCTGCAGGCTACCAAAGGATGGGAGAAGAAACCGAAGCCGGTGGTGAAGGCTGCTGTTCCGGTTGATCCCGGTACGCCTGCCGCCTACATGGAAAAGGTGAAGGTGATGTACGACCTCGCCCGCCTGGCCTTCGAAACCGATTCGACCCGAGCAGTCACGCTGATGCTCGATAGCGTCAGTACGCCGGTGATGGATCTGGAAGGAACAAAGATGACGGACGGTTATCACAACCTTTCGCATCACGGAAAATCGGAGGACAAGCGCTCCCAGTTGAAGGCCCTGGATCTGTGGCAGATGCGGATGCTGGCTCATCTGCTGGGCGGCTTGAAGTCGGTGCAGGAGGGAGACCAGACTCTGCTGGACCGCACCATGGTGTTGTACGGTTCGAACTTCGGGGACGCCAATATGCACACTTGCGCGAACATGCCCATCGTGTTTGCGGGCGGCGGATTCAAGCACGGCCAGCACCTGGCGTTCGATAAGGCCAACAACTACCCGCTGCCGAATCTGTTTGTCTCGATGCTTCAACGGATGGGGCTTGAGACGGACCGCTTTGCGTCGTCCACGGGTACGATGCGCGGCCTTGAAATGGCATAAATGCGAGTCCTTGTTTTTGTTGCTACATTGGTTGCCGCCGGTTGCATTGCGTCCGCGGCGCCGTTGAATCAGGCTTTTCTACAGAAGAACTGCGTGATGTGCCATAGCTCTAAGGTGAAGCAGGGCGGTCTGGATATCACCGCGCTTAACTTTCCTCCCGCGAATTCGGATCAGTTGATCCGGTGGATCAAAATTCACGATCGCCTGCGTGCCGGCGAGATGCCGCCGAAGATGATTACGAAGCGCCCCGATGTTGCCGAGTCCGGCGCATTCTTGCAGACACTCTCGGCTGGGTTGATCACGCACGAAAAACAGAATGTGGTTCGTGACGGACGTACTCTGAATCGCCGCTTGAACAGCCAGGAGTATGAATATGCGCTACGCGATCTGCTGCAGGCTCCGTGGCTCCAAGTGAAGGGACAGTTCCCGGAGGATGGCGAGGCGTTCCGGTTCAACAAAAGCGGCGAGGCACTGGATATTTCGCATGTGCACCTGGCCCGATATCTGACTGCGGCCGACTACGCGATCCGGCAGGTGTTGAGCGTGAAGTATTCGCAGCCGCCGACGGTGACCACCCGCTACTATGCGCGAGAGACGCCGGACCTGATCAGTAAAATCAACCATTCAAATCAACGCGGCGACCGCCAGATGTATCCGATTCTTGGCTGGACTCCGCAGCCCGATGTCAACGACAAGAAGGCGCCGATGACCGTGGGGAGCGCCGATCCGAAGACTCGCGAGCAGGAGGCGGTGGCGTGGGTTTCGAGCAACTATGTCACGGGTTTCCGCTATCGATGGGATAGCTTCCGCGCGCCTGTTGCCGGGCGGTACAACGTCAAGTTCAATGGCTACACGATTTGGGTTGGACCGAGCCCTGCGCCACGTCCGCATCTTCCGAATTTCCTCAAGCTGGAGCATGGCAAGCGGTACGAGCCTGTCACTGTTTATACAAGAAATGGAGTCCTGAATCGGCGCGCCGGTGAGTTCGATCTGACGGCCGAACCTGAGGTACACGACGTAGGTCAGGTGTGGTTGTTAGCCGGCGAGACGCTGGTTCCCGATGCATCGCGCTTCTTCCGCTCGCGTCCGACGAACTTCAGGAATCCCTTGATGGGGGCTGATGGCGCCCCCGGCGTGGCATTCCGTTGGATGGAGGTGGAAGGCCCGATTTACGATGCGTCCACCACGGCCGGCTACAAGCTGTTATTCGGTGACCTGCCTTTGCAGAAGGTCGCGCGCGGGGCCGGCGGAGTAAGCCTGCCGGAAGCGAAAGTGACCGTCGATGTGATCAGCAAGAATCCCAGGCAGGACGCGGAACGTCTGCTGCGGCAGTTCGTGAAGGCGTCGTATCGCAGGCAGGCGAGCGAGGTCGACATCCAGAGATTCCTGCACCTGATTGAAGACCGCCGCCAGGCAGGGCTGTCGTTCGCCGAGGCAATGATCGCGGGCTATACCGCTGTGCTGGCGTCACCGGGCTTTGTGTTTGTCGCCGGCAAGCCAGGCAAGCTGGATGACACCGCGATCGCCACTCGGCTGTCGCTTTTCCTGTGGAACACGTTGCCCGATGAGCGGTTGCGTGGACTGGCTATTCGCGGCGAACTGAGCAAGCCGCAGGTCTTGCGAGCAGAGACCGAGCGCATGCTGACGCATCCGAATGCGCGACGATTTGTCGAAGCGTTTCTCGATTATTGGGTCGACCTGCGCAAGATCGAAGACTCCACGCCCTCCACCACGCTCTACAACGACTACTATCTGGACGACGCTTTGACCGAAGCAGCTGTTACCGAAACGCAGCTGTACTTCGACGAAATGCTGCGCAAGAACCTGCCGGTCCGCAATGTGGTCAGCTCCGATTTCACGTTCCTCAATGACCGGCTGGCCGAGCATTACGGAATTCCCGGTGTGACCGGCATCGCTATGCGCAGGGTGGCTCTGCCTGCGGATAGTCCTCGCGGCGGCTTCCTTACGCAGGCCAGCGTGTTGAAGATCACGGCGAACGGAACCACGACCTCTCCGGTGTTGCGAGGCAAGTGGATCATGGAACGCATTCTCGGCTACGACGTCCCGCAGCCTCCGTCAGTGCCGGCGGTGGAGCCGGACATTCGCGGAGCGGTGACGATTCGCCAGCAGTTGGAGAAGCATCGGGCGGATCCGAGTTGTGCGATGTGCCACAACAAGATTGATCCTCCCGGCTTCGCATTGGAAAGCTTCGACGTGATGGGTGGCTGGCGCGAGCGCTATCGTGCGTCGGATGAGAAAGCAACGCCGGTGAAGGGGATTGGCAAGAACGGGCATCCGTTTGAGTATCATCTGGCATTGCCGGTGGATGCGAGCGGCAACCTACCCGATGGGCGGCCCTTCGCGAACATTCGCGACTTCAAGAAGCTGCTGCTGACACAGGAAGAGACGCTGGCTCGCAATCTGGCCCGGCAGTTGACTGTGTACGCGACCGGTGCGCCGGTGCGCTTCAGCGACCGCGAGCAACTGGAGCAGTTACTGCGCGCATCGAAGGCGCAGGGCTACGGGCTGCGGACCATGATTTTGCAACTGGTGCAGAGCCCGCTGTTCCTCAACAAGTAGTTGCCGGGGTACGGCGGCTGCTAAACTAAGAGTTCCCATGAAAATTGGAATAGATTTTGGAACCACCAACAGTTCCGTTGCGGTGGCACGGGGTGGTGTTGTCGAAATGGCCTCATTCTCCTCGCTTGCGGGAATGAGTGAGTCCTTTCGATCCGTGTTGTACCTGGAACTGGTAAAGCAGGCAGGCGGGATGTCGTCAGTGAAGTCCTGGGGCGGCAACCAGGCTATCGATCAATACCTGGAGGCCGAGACGAAGGGCCGCCTGATTCAGTCGTTGAAATCCTTTTTGAGCAGCCGCATGTTTCAGAAGACCGAAATCCTGCGGCGCATGTACACGCTGGAGGACCTGATTGCGCGCATGCTGCGCGAGGTCCGCGAGCAGGCGGAGAAGCAGTTCGGGGTGCCGATCCGTTCCGTGATCGCGGGCCGTCCGGTGCGGTTTGTCGGATCGAATTCCGACGATGATGACAAGTTCGCCATGTCCCGGCTGGAAGGCGCTTACCTGCAGGCCGGTTTTGAAGCGGTCCGTTTTGAGATGGAGCCGGTGGGTGCGGCGCAGTTTTACGAGTCGAGGCTGGATCATGATGAACTCATCCTGATCGGTGACTTCGGCGGCGGTACCAGTGACTTTTCGCTGCTCAGGGTTGGACCGGGAATTCGCAAACGCGGTCGGCGGTCGAAGGATCTGTTGGGCAATGCGGGCCTGGGGCTTGCCGGGGACACGTTCGACGCGCGCATCATCCGGCAGCTTGTTTCGCCGGAGCTTGGCGCCGGAACGCAGATCAACTCGATGGGCAAGATCCTGCCCACGCCGAATTGGGTCTACGCGAAACTGGAGCGGTGGCATCAGTTGTCGTTCCTGCGCACACGCGAAACGCTCAACATGCTGGAGAGTGTGCGGGCGCAATCCTCCGATCCGGAGAAGATCGAGGCGTTGCTGCACATCGTGAATGAGGATCTTGGCTACCAGTTGCACAGGGCGGTGCAGAAGACCAAGTGCGAGTTATCGGTTTCCGAAACAGCGCGGTTTCATTTCACAGATGGCACCGTTGAGATTGATTCGATGGTGACACGCGCCGATTTTGAAAAATGGATCGGTGAGGAGTTGCGAAGCATCGAGACCTGCGTGGACTCGCTGTTGGAACGTTCAGGCGTGCAGCGCAAGGATATCGACATGGTCTTTTTGACCGGCGGCTCTTCATTCGTTCCGGCGGTGCGAAAGATCTTTTCCGATCGTTTTGGCGACGAGCGCATTCAGGCAGGCAATGAGTTCACGTCCGTAGCTCGCGGTCTGGCACTGATTCCATAGCGATTCCTACTTTGCGATCTTGCCGGCTGCGATGCCGCCTTCCAGTGTGAACGACGAGCCCACAGCCCCGACGTTGCAAGTTTGGCGCGTGAGGCCGGTCAGTTCGCGAAGCTTGTAAACGGCCTCGATTCCGGTGCAGTGCGCACCCACGAAATTGGCAAGTTTCATTTCACGCAGTTTGTCCGCTGTCCAGGCGAGCGTTTTGTCATCGGCCTGGAAGAGATGGAAGCCTCCGATGGCCGCGTGCACCGGTGCATTGCGGATCTTCTGCTGCGCATAGGTAAGCGTGTTGATGATGCCGGAGTGGCCGCAGCCGGAGAGCACCACCAGTCCTTGCGCCGTGTTGATCACCAGTGACTGGTCTTCCGGGACATTGTCTTCCATTGACTTTCCATCGGGCAAGGTGACGGTGCCGGCCCTGCCGTTCGTGACGAAGTTGCGTTCGGGATACTGCCGTGGCACGGGTCCGGTGAGCCAGACGCCGGGATAGATCTCTCGCGGCGCATTCAGCTCTGTGAACGTGCCACCTGATCTCAAGTAGCGGTCGCGCTGTTCAAGCGTGCCGTTGCGCGCCCTCTGGTAGAAGATGCCAGTTGCGGTATACGCGCGCGCAAGTGCCTTGGCATTCTGCTTCATGGCATCTTCGCGGAGAGTGGCGAGTCCGCCGTTGTGGTCGGGATGATTGTGGCTCAGGATCAACTCCGGAACATCTCCCAGGCTGAGTTTCAATTCCCGCAAGTTGCGCTGAACGGTGTCAGGCGCCGCGCCTGTATCGAACAGGAGCTTGCGCCCATCCACTTCCACCAATGCCGCGAATCCCCATTCTCCAAAGCCGCTATCGGCGAGCATGGTAGAAAGCACGGTGATCTTCAATGTCTTCACCTGCGCGAGCGGCTGAGTCTGCGCCAGGGCGCTGAGACTGATGAGGAAAAGGGTAAGGGAACGGGTCATCAATGTTCGTATCATATACTGTTTGGTGACTATGAATACTACTACTCGACCGAACAGCCGCAGGCAATTTCTCGCAGCCGCCACGGGCTTCAGTCTGGCCACTGCCTTTGGGCAGACGGCTCGTCAAAAGCGACCCAATATCGTTGTGATTCTGGCGGACGATCAAGGCTGGGGTGATTTGAGTATTCATGGCAACAAGAACCTCTCCACGCCGAACATCGATTCGATCGCCAATGATGGAGCGTTGTTCGACCGGTTCTTTGTCTGTGCCGTCTGCGCGCCGACGCGGGCTGAATATCTGACTGGCCGCTACCATGCGCGCGGCGGCGTCCGCGGGGTGCAATCCGGGGCGGAGCGTTTGAACCTGGGCGAGACTACCATCGCTGAGACGTTTCGAGCCTCTGGATACAAGACGGCCATCTTCGGCAAGTGGCACAACGGATCGCAGTTTCCGTATCATCCGCGCGCCCGCGGGTTCGACGAGTTCTACGGTTTCACCTCAGGCCACTGGGGGCAGTATTTCGATACGGAGATGGATCACAATGGCGAACTTGTGCGAGGCAAAGGCTACATCAGCGACGACCTGACGAACCACGCGATAGATTTTATGAAACAAAATGCGGCGCGTCCGTTTTTTTGCTATTTGCCTTTCAACACGCCGCATTCCCCGATGCAGGTGCCGGATCAATACTTCGAAAAGTTCGCCAACGTCGAGCCGAAGATGCGGGCGAAGAATCCGAAACAGGAAGAGATTCCAATGACGCGGGCGGCGCTGGCGATGTGCGAAAACATCGACTGGAACGTGGGCCGCGTGATGAAGAAGCTCGACGAGTTGAAGCTCCGCGACAACACGATCGTCATGTACTTCAGCGATAACGGACCGAATAGCTGGCGGTGGAATGGCGGGATGAAGGGGCGCAAAGGGTCTGTCGACGAAGGGGGCCTGCGCGCGCCGTTTCTGATCAGATGGCCGGGTCACATCAAGCCTGGACTTCGCGTCGGGCAGATCGCGGGGGCGATCGATTTGCTGCCTACGCTGACCGCGCTTGCCGGTGTGCCGGTGATTTCAAAGAAGCCGCTCGATGGCGTGAGCCTTAAGCCGCTGCTTGAAGGCAGCGCCGCTGCGTGGCCGGAACGGATGATCTTCTCGCTGCAAGGTAAGCGGACCAGTGTGCGGACGCAGCAGTACCGGTTGGATGCGGATGGATTGTTGTTCGATATGGTCGCCGATCCGGAGCAGGATCGGGATGTCTCCGCGGCAAAGCCGGAGGTGGCCGCGAAATTGAAGAAGGCGATGGCTACGTGGCGCTCGGAGATGCTTCCGCTGGTTAGGACGGATGATAGTCCTTGTCCTGTTGGACTGGGCAAGTACACGTTTCTGCCGGCGCGGGATGGGGTTGCGGCGGGAAAGATTGAGCGCAGCGCTCGGCCGCCGAATAGTTCTTACTACACTAACTGGAAGACGAAGGACGATTCGATTTCGTGGGATGTTGAGGTTGGCGCGCCCGGCCTGGCCGATGATGGTGCTGGCCGGCTACTTCCTGCTGTCCGTCAACTGGTCGGCCTACCCGACGGAGTCGTTACGCGCGTTCGGGGTCTTCTTCGCTGAGATCGTTATATGAAAGCGCCTTGGTATCAAGACCCTGTGTGTTGGTAACTATGAGGGTTTGGTCGCCCCTTTGCCCGCAGATGGTTACCTCAACTGTGCCCTTTTTGTTGGCGTTCGGGGTATAGGCATTCTCATAGGCCGATATGTTGCCGTAATCCGTAGGGCACAGGTATCTTTCGATTTTTTCGTTGGTAGTCAGTGTGTAAT
>Ga0118677_10002473_pt1 | contig 37109 bp, 35 predicted proteins | sample AliMusrvi5mmetaG_FD_86154 | JGI IMG/M metagenome (GOLD analysis project Ga0118677, IMG submission 86154)
CAACAAAACGCCGGCACAGGTGTATGAGACGAACCGGAAGCCCGCAACCCCGGCAACAGAATTGAAAGAAGCCGCATGAAAACTACCGCCGGGAACCTCCCCCCTCTGCCGACCGATTTTTATGCTCTTCCGCTACAGGCCCGCGCGGGCCTCTGCGCTACGCTCCGAGGCCAGCCGGGCCTTGCGCTCCAGAGCAAAAAAATCGGAGCTCCCTTCCAATCGGAGGTTGATCCCTCCACAACCAACACGTAGAGTCCAAATCACACCCGCATTCCATAGCTTATTTTAAGCTTCTGCTGGTTCGAAAACGGGGTCCACCCCAGGGGGCGGCGCGCTTGAGTTCCTTGCCAATGTTTTTCTTGTTCATGCGCTTGGCTTCTTCCATAAAATGGGCTTCAACGGTGTCAGTTGGAGCATCAGTACGGAGTTTTATGCGTATGCCTTGTTTGGCTTCGTGCTGATCACCTTCAAGACGCATTATAAATATGTTGTTTTTGCGTTACTGCTTTTAAGCGCACTGCTGCTTATGCGAATAAGCTCCGATCTCTATGCGACCATTGATTACGGTTTCCTTCGCTGCTGTTATGGTTTTGCCACGGGCGCAATGACATTTTACTGCTACGATGCGTTATCTAAAACGGATATTCAACAAAGCGATACCTCATCGTCATTTTGGCGCGCCACGATGTTAGAAACCTGTATCGTTGCGATCACGCTGTGTTATATTCAATATTTTTCGGAAGGTCGCGCCTCATTTGCTGCTCCAATCATCTTCGGTATTTTAATTTTTACCTTTGCATTTGAAAAAGGCGGGCTTTCAAAACTGCTGAAATACCCATTTTTAGTATTTATTGGTTCTCTCTCTTATTCGATCTACATGATTCACCCATTCATTTCCTTCAAGATTCTCAAGCCGCTTTTTACCATGCTTTCCGCAAAAGGTGTTCCCTTGCTGTTTCACACGACGGATGGGAAAGTGCTATTTGGAACAACCAAAATGGCGGGCACTTTGATTGAATTGGGATACTTGATCTTGGTTATTCTTTGCTCGTATTGCCTATTTATCACAATCGAACGCCCGTGCCGGGATTATTTCAAACGTCTGGCGCGGCGAAATACTAACAGTTAATTGCTATGAATAACATATTCGAAGACATGCGCATGAATGCAAGGCGGTCGTTTTTTTCAATTACTAAATTTCCATTGAGCCCGCTACACATTTTTTTGTTGTTGGCAATTTATGTCGCGGTATGGCTGCCTGCCCTAAATCTGATTAATATTGGTATTGATGATCCCTGTTTCACGGATCCTGCCGCGAGCCTTTATTTTGGACATGGGTTTCGTTCAGGCATGTTGATGTGGCAACGGCACGACACTTTTTGGGCAAGCAGTCTTCCACTATATCAGTTTATTCTATATCTTTGGTTTCATGTGGTCGGATTCAGCTACCAGGCTGTACGTTTTCTCGCTCTTGCTTTCTTTTTGACGGGAACGATGCTAACTTCCCTCGGTGCGTCAAACTTCGGTTTACTCCCCACAAAAAAACATTCTGCCATCTTTCTTCTTCTTGTTTTGCTCTCCTCGACAGCGGTAACAAGCATCACATTTGGAAGGCCGGATTCCCTCTGCTTCCTGATTGCGGCCAGCCTATTCTACTGCTCAAGCCTCCCAGCATCCCGCTTGAAGTATCTCAGCATGTTTATCTTGGGATGTGCCGCCGCTTGGTGCGCTTTGCAACTTGCTGCATTTCTTTGTGTTGGGTCAGTAATTATTCTCGTGCTGACGGGGAAACGTCATTGGAAGGAACTCGCATTTGCTGCGGCGGGAGGAGTTTTGGGTCTGTGCCTGGTGTTGATTTTATATCATCACCATCATGTTCTTGACATTTTCATCAGAGCGGTCGCGCCCTTTGTCGGCGATCACAAGGGACTTCGGGTTCAGAAAACTCTGAAATTTAGATGGGGCGGAATGCTTGATCATTCCATGTTGTTCCTAAGCATTGCCTCGGTAACTCTCATCGCCGATCTGTTCTATAGCAAACGAAAATACATTAGGCGTGATGTTGTTGGCTTGTTGTTGTTTTTAATCGGGATTCCTGTTGGAATGAATGCCTTGGGATACTTTCCAATGTATTACAGTTGGATGGTCTTTATGCCAGTGTCACTTATCTATTTTAAATTGCTGTCAGCCCATAAATCACCAAATGGATTTCTCCTGTATTTGTCGTGCTTTTTTGTATTCTGTGCGATTATAGCAGGAATTCCCAGAGTTGTCGGCACGGTTCTCTATCTTAAGCCGCTGAATATTAATGTAACGAGCAATCGGTTTGCAGCGTCACAAGTGAAGACAGGTGATGTCGCTTTGGTTGATACGCAAGCTTACTATGGCGTCAGGCCTTATGTTAACTCGGTATTTTTTATCTATGAATGCCCTTGGCGGATGGACAAGGATGAGATTGAAAAACTCTCGCTTCTATTAATGTCGGATCAGGCTTTCACTCGACTAAATAGTATTACTGGCAATAATTGGCAACATGTTGCCGGCCCCGTACAACTTCCCAATTACAATTTCATGTTTCTTCCGTTTTCAAAGTTTTATGCAATGAATTCATTTATTGAAATTTCCGCATATCGACCAACGGGCTTTTCCGATCCTGATAAATCGAAATAGTTTTTAAACATACTCCTTCGACACGAAGAACTGGAAGTTCATCAGCAATCAACAATCGGCATTGAAATTATGAGCACTCGATCTGAAATGGCAATTCTTTCGCTTCTTCTTGCGATCTATTTCATTGCGAGTATTTTTCTTCTGCCAGATATGCCGATTCATGTGGACGAACCAGCATACACCGATCCTGCCGCTAGTCTTTTTTTGAAACATGAATTTTCCTCGGGAGCATGGTATGCCCAGAATATTCATGAATTTTGGGCTGGAAATGTTCCCCTGCACCAGATTTTACTTTCAAGTTGGTATCGACAATTCGGATTCAGCCTCGTTTCAACACGTGCAATCAACCTCATTTATGTAGTCGTCGCCATGTTTCTGTTATGGAGGGGGCTTGTTCAAACGGATTGGTTTGCTTTTGGTCGGTGGCGCATAACTTTAGTGGGCACAGTTCTCGGAACGTTTAGCGTGGGTTTAATGCCGTTTTGGGGACGACCCGATGGAATTACCCTTCTTTTGCTGTGTGCTGTTTTTTGTGCGTGGTCTGTGCGTGGTGTCGAAACGGTTCGCCTTCTTGTGTTGGGCCTGCTAGCATTTCTGTCAGTTTGGGCCGGGCTACAGCTTGCGGTGGCGGTCGGTTTCTTTGGGATTGTCCTGTTGGCAGTTGATTTCAAAAGACAATGGAAGACCGTCTCCGCACTTGCAGTTGGGGGACTTTGCGGTGTTGTCATGCTAGTCTGGTTTTATGTCGCAAACGGTGTATGGAATGGTTTTCTCGCATCGGTAATGCCCCATATGGGGGGGAACACACAAGGAGCACCGCCACGGACTTGGTCTCACCGTATTGGCTTTTTGAAGGATCCCTCGTATCTAATGGTCATTCTAGCTACTGTCGCCACCGTTGTGGGGATGTTTTGGAAGTGGACTCGAAACCGAAACCCACTCATCTTGCGAACAAATTTACTGCTTTTGGCATTTTCGGTTGGACTGCCCCTTGTCTTCGTCGGCCTTTCTGTCTTCCCCACATATTATTCATTTTTCGCAGTCATTCCTGCACTTGTCACCATTTTTTATGCGGGTTCCAAAGGGCTATTAATTCCCGAATTGAAATGGACGGCGCTATCCGCAGCCGCTCTGGCGGTAATTTTTGGGGCACCGTGGTCAATGGCCCTTGCCTTCACACATAATACAGACAACCAAACCCGAGTCTTTGAGGAATTTGTTGCCAAGGTTGTCAAACCGACTGATTGCGTGCTTTATGAGCGACCGGCGTATTACGCCTTGAAACAGCGCACACCAAAATGCTACCTTATCAATTGGTATTTCCCTCACATGAAGTCAGAAGAAAAAAAAAATCTCACCCTTCTTCTTTTGGCCAAAGACACTTTTGATAGGACATCACCTTTGCTTGAAGGAAACTGGATTCAAGTTTTGGAACCGGCCGCCGTGCCGAACAGGAACCTCAAAGCCCTTTCTAATTCTGATTGGTATCGCAAAAATCCAATCATCGAATTGCGAGCATATAGAAGGCAGCCTTAGGCAGCCGTTTCTACCGATGATGTGTGGTAGGGGCGCATCGCCGAGGTGCCCGACTTGTTGTGCCTATCCCGGTGTGTGTTTGTTATATGAACCGGATGTTAAATATTAGATTTTTCTGAATTAATCGCATGAATTCTTACCATCAGCCAGAGTTGGCACTTGTAATGCCAGTTTACAACGAGCAGGCATCCGTTCGAAAAGTGGTGATGGAATGGTTTCAGGAAATCGAAAACTGGACTGAAAACTTTTGCTTAATTGCCATAGACGACGGCTCCAAGGATGCGACTCACGAAATTCTTTTGCGTCTGCGTGAACAACTCGGATCGCGTTTCGAGGTCATCAGCCGTGAAAATCGCGGGCATGGCCAAAGTTGCCTGCAAGGTTATCAAATCGCGTGTGAAAGGAAAATTCCCTATGTCATGCAAATTGATTCCGACGGTCAGTGCGACCCTCAGTATTTCTTTCGATTCTGGAGGGATCGGGATAAATTTGATGTGATTTATGGATTCCGCTACCGCAGGGACGATGGACTCAAACGAGTCTTTGCCAGCTATATTCTCCGCGCAACTCTCCTAATTTTTGCTAAAGTCTGGTGCATTGATGCAAACGTTCCTTACCGGCTCATGAAAACCACTGTTTTACACAATGTTCTGAATCTCATTCCAAAAACATTTTTTCTCTCAAATGTGGCGGTGGCGGTGTTGCTTCGCAGGGAAGGGTGCAAGGAAGGGAATGTTGCGATCCGATTTCGTGAGAGGTATGGCGGAGAACCCAGTGTAAGGCTTTCAAACTTTGGCAATAAGGCCGGCGAGCTAATTGCCCAACTTTATAGTATGCAAAGATGAGTCGAGGAATTTTTTGATTATCAGCAATGCCATCAAATCCCACATGCGCCATAGTTTCTCCATATCAAGGCACCCCGCTCAATGACGTTTCGCGACTGAGTTTTGAGCGGACAGCCTCGGTATTGAGCCGCCACCGATGGATTTTGGCCCTGCCCGAAGGAACGGATCTGGCCCCCTTCAAGGAAATCCGGCATGATATCGAAGCCAGGTTTTTTCCTCCCCGTTACTTCGCATCGAAGCGCGCCGCCCAGCATTTTTACATGCATCCTGATTTTTATGATGCGTTTTCAGATTTTGATTTCATTCTCATCCATCAGCCTGATGTCTATGTTTTCGATGACCAGTTGGACTACTGGATCGGATTCATGTCCGAAAACAAGTATGACTATATCGGCGCGCCATGGTGGGATCACGAATGGCTGAAGTTTGCCCGGAACCCGATTGCGCGGCTGCCATGGCATTGGATGCTCAACCAAAAGGTCGGAAGCGGCGGATTTTCCATTCGTAACCCAAAAAGGTTATCCGAAATCGCAAAAGAGCATATGACCCTCATCAGATATCTGGCGCGATTTGTTCCCGAGGATATTTGGTGGTGCCAGATTGCGAGGCTTTGTGGCAGCCCGCTTCACATTCCTTCACCAGAAGATGCCGCCAGATTCTGCGTGGAAACCCAGTGCGCCCGGGGAATCGCGCTCGGCAATGGCACATCGCCATTTGCCGTCCACGGTTGGAACCGCCACGACTGGGATTTTTGGCGAGGACGCATCCCGGGCGTGGAGGCTATCTACGACGATTTGGCCAAGAATGGGGTTCGACCGATTTGATCAAATTATTTTCATTGAACTCCTCAAAATCGATTAAACCCATCAATGAGGCAAGCGTTTCACGGCTTGCATTTATTGATATTCTTCGCGGACTTGCGATCTTATTGGTGATTTCGACGCATCTGAAGGGCATTTTCCCGGGTGTATGCGCTCCCGTTAATGCCCTTCTTTCGTTTGGAAGAGCCGGAGTCCAATTGTTTTTTATTGCATCGGCATATACGCTCTGCGTTTCCTGGGAATCTCGAAAGTCGGAAGGGAGGCTGGAAACGGCATGCTTTTTTGTGCGCAGGTATTTCCGAATCGCCCCATTATATTATTTCGGCATCCTTCTTTACCTCAGCAGGGCGGTTTTGCTGAGTTATCAAGCAAACCATCCATTTCTCTGGCCTGATCAATACAACCCGGCCAGCGTGCTTGCAAACGTGTTGCTTTTACACGGGTTTTATCCTCCGGGATACAACAACGTTGTCCCCGGGGGATGGTCGATCGGCACGGAGTTTGCATTCTATCTTCTGTTCCCTTTCCTCTTCACGTTCATGAAGAAAAGATCGGAAAATCCTCTGAAGATTGGGGCCGTGGTAATTGTCTATTTTGCCTTGGTTCTTCTGGTGCATGCCGGCGCATCGGCATGGTTCCATTTCCACATGAAATTGGGCGATTATTGGTTCCATTCCATTTTTAACCAGCTCACGGTTTTTCTTATCGGCATCACCGGCATGATTTTTCACGCCCGGTATCTCAAACGATTCCCGCCAATCTGTGACGTGGCATTGATCCTGACAGGTTTGATTGGTTCTTTTGCGATTTGGAATCTGGAACAATCACTCTTCATGTCGTGCCTGCCATTTCTACTCGGAATGACGTTTATTTTCCTGCTGTTTTTCATCTCCCGATACGAAATCCTGTGGATGCCTTTGATCGCCAGCATCGGAAAGGTATCTTACTCCATGTATGTCTGGCATTTCCTTGTCATTTCTATCTGCGCCTCAGCGATTCCAGACGCCCTCTTGAAATGTCGTGAGTTCGCTCTTCTTCCCTTTTTTGTTGTTGTGACGACTGCGACCTATTTGATCTGTCGGCTTTCCGAATGTTTCATCGAACAGCCGGGAATTCGATGCGGCAAAAGAATCGTCAATTATTTGCGGTCTAAGTATTCCGATACTGTTGCCTGAGCGTATCAAAAAGGGTCTTTGCTTTTTACGACCGTCCGACCTGGAGAAGATGGTTGAAGGCCTTTCTTAGAAAAGCCCTCAATTTATAGGCAGCTATTGCAGCAATCTGCGGTTCGTAAAAACCGCGTTTCGTGTAGTCAACATGAATATTGTTTTTTGCGAACAACCCGATCACGGCGGGCTTATACCATTTACCCCGGACAATTCCTGTCGAATGGTAGGGATACACTCCGCGTTCAGAACCGTTGTAGAGATCCGGATCCATAAAGTAGATGCTGTCTTTGATTTTGTGTGCGCGGCGGGATCCATCCCGCTCCCACTGCCAGACTGTTTCTCCGGGCTTGAGGTAGGAGAGTAATTTTTCGACGCGCCAGATCCCGGCGGACGTGGAGAGCCTGTATCCTCCGTGCTGCGGCATCTCGATGAGTTCCGGATGCCTCGGGTGCCGCCTCCATGATTTCCTGGGCGTTGAAAACTGAAGGTTCACATTTGTGAGCCCCTCTTTTTCCATGATTTCAATAATCTCATCCATTTTGTCCTGCCGGACACGGTTGCTGAGAAAATAGTCCTCCTGCAGATAGAGAACATAAGGAGTTTTCACCTGTTTGAGGCCGGCAATAAATCGACACGACCAGGAATGGAAGCGGTCAAAGCGGGAAACGTTTCCGACAAAAGTATTGTGGATTTCGAGGCCCGGGTGATTGTACTCCAAGAACTCGTTGTTAAGAAAAAGCGGTGCCTTGCGGTCTGGCCAGTAGATTCGCATCAATTCGAAAAGCGGCTGCCAACAGTCGGAATAGGAATCTGTGGAATGAACAAAAACAGAAAGCATCGGGAAGAACTAGCTCTCTCCTCTTCGCTTGGCAAGCGGTTGCGTGTTCTTATATCGGCATTTTCTTTTTCTCCCAGCAGGGGGTCCGAGGGAGCGGTGGGCTGGAATATCGCGACGCTGCTTGCCAGAGACTTTGATGTCACGGTTCTCACCGGAGATCTCAAAGCGGGGGAGCCGTATCGCAAGGAGCTCGAGGAATACGCCCTCGCAAACGGATATCCTCCTGGGATCTCGGTCCGGCATGTCAGGCCAACCAACCTTATCAAAACCATTGAGAAGCTCCACCATTTGCCGGGCCAATGGTGGTTGTATTACCATGCTTACCGCCTCTGGCAGCTTGAAGCATACAGGGTTGCTTCCCGCCTGCACGACGACTCCCCGTTTGCGCTCTGCCACCAGCTCACTTTTATCGGCTATCGCGAGCCGGGTTACCTTTGGAAACTCGGCATTCCATTTTTCTGGGGGCCGATTGCCGGCGCGGATACCATGCCGCCAGCCTTCTACAGGATGTTTTCTCTTCGGGAAATTTTCCGGCCCTTGTCGCGGGATCTGCTCAACCATATCCAGAAACGAACCTCTGTTCGTGCGAGGCGGGCCGCGCGCACTGCCAGCAAGATCTGGGTGGTTTCCGAGTCCGACAAGATGATGGTGAAGAGATGGGGATGCGAGAGTGACCTTCTGCTGGAAACGGGTGCGGCCAATCCCGGTGACATCATGCCAAAGGAGCTTGCTGCCGGGGCAACATTGAAAATGGTATGGAGTGGATTGATGGTCTCACGAAAGGCTTTCCCTCTGATGATTGAGGCGCTCGCAAGAGCAACTCATGCCCTGCCCTGGCAGTTGGATGTTCTTGGCGACGGCCCTCTTCGCGAACAATGGACTTCGCTCGCAAACAATCTTGGTCTGCACAGTCACCTGAATTGGCATGGGAACCTGCCCAGATCGGCCGCCATGGAGGTCATGAACTCCTGCCATGTGCTGGTGCATACCGGCTTGCGTGAAGGCACTCCGCACGTTGTGATTGAAGCACTCTCCCTTGGGCTGCCCGTCATCTGCCACGATGCCTGCGGCATGGGGGTTGCCGTGAACAGCACCTGTGGCATAAAAATCCCGTTGCTTGATCCTGAAACCAGCATAAAGGGATTTGCGTCGGCAATTCTTCAGATGCGTGATCAGCCGGGGCTGCTGGCCCGCTTCTCTGCCGGAGCTTTGGAACGTGCCCGGCAACTGGGCTGGACCGGCATCGCCGCCCAGATCGCCAACGCTTATCGCGAGAACGCCCCCTCCATCCCATGAAACAGAGACCGGTAGTCGCGCTCGTCAACCAGACCGTTTTGTCCTACCGTGCAAGCTTCCACATCCGGCTTTCAAAACTTCTCGCCCGGGAAGAAATTCATTACCGGCTGATCAGCGGAAACCGCTTGCCTTCCGGGATAATCCCGGAAGTGGATGCCATTTGCATTCCCGCCCGGTCGCTGGGCAGGACGGTCTGGCAAAACCTTTTTTCCGTCACGGGGGATACCGATCTTCTCATCATGGATCAGGGCGTTCGACAGTTTGCCCTTTATCCTCTATTTCTCAAGCACATCCTCGGGAAACAAAAACTCGCGTTCTGGGGGCACGGGAAAAACTTTCAGGCGCGAAATCCGAACAGCCCTGAAGAACGCCTCAAAAGGTATCTGACCCGCCATGCCCACTGGTTTTTCGCTTACAACAACATGAGCGCACGCGTCGTTCGGGAACTCGGCTTTCCCGAGAACCGCACGACCATCATGATGAATGCGATTGATACCTCGGGTCTTTCATCCGCAAAAGCCGCGCTGACAGATGCCGATCACCAGCACCTTCGCTCCGAACTCGGGATCCGGACCAACAACGTCGGCGTCTATACCGGAGCCATGTATGCGGACAAGAGAATGCCGTTCCTTCTCGATGCCTGCCGGGAAATCAGGAAACGGGTTCCGGACTTCGAGATGATTTTTATCGGCGGCGGCGACGACGCCCCGCTTGTTGAACGTGAGGCTCAAAAATATCCTTGGATGCATTTTGTCGGCTACAAAAACAATGAGGAAAAGGTTCCTTACTGGGCCTTGGCAAAGGTGTTTCTGATGCCGGGAGCCGTTGGCCTGGTGATTCTCGACTCGTTCGCCCTGGAAACTCCGATGATTACGACCGCCGTTCCCACGCACGGACCCGAAATCGACTATTTGGAAAATGGGGTGAACGGCATCATGGTGACAGCGCGGGATTCTGTCTCCGATTTCGCAAATGCCGCGGTTCACATTCTACAGGATGAGGAGGAGAGGCAACTATTGGTGAAGGGGTGCCGCAGGTCTGCCCCGAAATATACAGTCGAGAAAAGCGCGCAACTGTTCGCCGACGGAATACAGTCGGCTCTTCAGGCCCGGCACTACTTCGGCTGATTTCTTGTCGCGAGAAGCACCGAGTTTCTGATCCCGCAAAACAGCCACAGCGGGAAGTGGGTTTCCGCATTTGGCTTATTACTGTTTGCTTTTCAGTCTTACATTCCACGCCTCGACGATCTGGCGGATTGTTTCTTCGAGCGAAATCGAGATATCCCACGCGGGGTAATGGGCGCGCATTTTGCGGAGGTCGCTGTAGTAGCAGATGTGGTCGCCGATACGGTTTTCGTCCGAATAAGTGAAGGTCTGTTTTTTTCCGCTGAATTTTTCCGCGATCAGGAAAGCTTCGAGGATCGAGCAGGAATTCCCTTTGCCCCCTCCGATGTTATAGACCTCGCCGACACGCGGAGCTTTGAGAAATTCCGAGATGAAGCGGGCGACGTCTTCGCTGTGGATGTTGTCGCGAACCTGCTTGCCTTTGTATCCATAGACATTGTATTCGCGGCCTTCGAGGTTGCATTTGACGAGATAGGAGAGGAAGCCGTGGAGTTCGACGCCCGAGTGGTTCGGGCCGGTGAGGCATCCTCCGCGCAGGCAGCAAGTGGGCATGTTGAAGTAGCGCCCGTATTCCTGAACCATCACATCGGCTGCCACTTTTGACGCCCCGAAAAGCGAATGCTTGCTCTGGTCGATGGGAAAGTCCTCGGCGATCCCGTTTTCGAATGCCGTGTCGGCGTAATCCCATCGGGCAGCGTGTTCCTGAAGGCGGATGGTGTTGGGCCGATCCCCATAGACCTTGTTGGTGGACATGTGCGCGAACGGGGATTCCGGGCAGGCCCGCCGGGCGGCTTCGAGGAGATTGAGCGTGCCGACGGCATTGGTATCGAAATCATCGAAGGGGATTGCGGCCGCACGATCGTGGGACGGCTGGGCGGCCGTATGGATGATGGCATCCGGCTTGATTGCTGCGACAAGATCGAGAACTTTGGCCCGATCCCGGATGTCGAGTTCGTGGTGGGTATAGCCGACAATCGCCTTGGCCAGACGCTCCTGGTTCCAGCGGGTATCACCCTGCGGCCCGAAGAAGACGGCCCGCTGGTTGTTGTCAACTCCGTGAATTGTGCAGCCCTGCCGTGCAAAAAAAAGAGCGACTTCCGAACCGATGAGACCGGAGGAACCTGTGATGAGGATTTTCATGGAGTGGAATGATTTGCCTTATGCTTTGGTCAGATTGGGATTCGGCGGAACGACGTTTCTCGTGTCCACGATGCAGTCCGCCCATGCGGAAAGCTGCGAATAATCGACACACTTGTGGGCGGTTGAGATGAGCACGCAGTCGTGGGATGCGATCTCCGCCTGTCCCCAGTCCACCGATTTGCGGCCAGTAAAGTGGGCGTGCTCGCGGGTGGGAGGGATCACGGGAACGTAGGGATCGAAATACCCGACCACCGCGCCACGCGCTTCCAATAGTTCCATCAAAACAAATGTCGGGCTCTCGCGGATGTCGTCCACATCCGCCTTGTAGGCGAGTCCCACGATCAGGATACGGCTGCCATTGAGCGGCCGTTTTTTGTTATTGAGCGCCTCGCCGACCTTCTCGACCACATAACGCGGCATCGCCGTGTTGATCTCGCCGGCCAGCTCGATGAACCGGGTGTGCTGGCCGAACTCGCGGGCCTTCCACGTGAGGTAGAACGGGTCGATCGGAATGCAGTGGCCGCCGAGTCCGGGGCCGGGGTAGAATGGCATGAATCCGAACGGCTTGGTTTTGGCCGCCTCGATGACCTCCCAGATGTCGATGTCCATCGCCCCATAGACGACTTTCAATTCGTTGATCAGGGCGATGTTCACGGCCCGGAAGATGTTCTCCAGAAGCTTGGTCGCCTCGGCCGCGCGGCAACTGGAGACGGGAACGACATTGTTGATCGCGAGCGAATAGATGGCGACCGCCTTTTCGAGGCAGGCCGGAGTGTAGCCCCCGACGACCTTCGGGATTTCAGCGACCTTGCTTTTGGGGTTGCCCGGATCTTCCCGCTCGGGGGAGAAGGCGAGGTGAAAGTCCGGACCGGCTTTCAATCCGGAGCCTTCTTCCAAAACCCGGCGGAGATCCTCGTCGGTCGTGCCGGGGTAGGTCGTGGATTCGAGGACGACCAGGATGCCTTTCGGGAGGTGGCGGGCGAGCGCGCGGCCGGTATCAAGAACATACGAAAGATCGGGCTCGCGGTGCCGGTCGAGCGGGGTGGGAACACAGATGATCGCCGCGTCGCAGCCGGACACCTCCGCAAAATCCACGGAGGCACGGAACGTTCCCGCGCCGACCAGAGCCGACAGGTCGGAGGAATCGACGTGCTGCAGGTAGCCCTGCCCGGCATTGAGCTTTTCGATCTTCGCCGCATCGACATCGAGGCCCACGACCGGACAGCCCCTCCTCGCGAAAGCAAGGGCGAGCGGCAACCCGACGTATCCCAGTCCGACAATGGCAATGCGAGGCATAAGCGAGGTGTGTTTTTCCCAGCTTCCGGCGTTCGAGTCAAGTTCGCGCATTGTTCTCGCCCGTCCGGGGACAGTGAAGTCTTTTCTCGATTTTGGATGCGTTTGGTGGCACGTTCCCCTGCCATGCGGATTGTCCTTCTTTCTCTGGTCATGCTGGCGTTTGCCGTCCTGGAGGTTTTTATCGGCGGTGCCCGCGTGCTTTACGCGGTTCCGGGGGTCTGCTTGGTTGCGCTGGCGGGACTCCTGAGCTTCGTCCCCCGGCTCAAATTGAACCCTCGCACCGACGTCTTTGCGCTGGTCTCCGCCTTTCTCTTCGCAGGCTACATTCTCACGCGAAACCGGATGTCCGAAGTCGATTACATCGCCCGGCTCCAGTTTTTCATCATGGCGGGCTGTCTCCTCATCTACCTGCTTTTCACCCTCTTTCTCACAAGATCCGAAGATCGCATGTGGCTCCTGTATGGGCTGATGGCCCTGGCCCTCGTCCAGGTCGGGATCGGCGCTTTCCAGTTTGCCGAAAACAATGGATGGATGCCACTGCCTTGGGCGCAGAGGTGCGGTGGCGGTTGGCGGGCCAGCGGTTTTTTCATTTCGCATACAAATTTTGCGGGTTTTCTCGAAATTATAGCCATCATGTCGATGAGTTTTGTCATCTGGAGCCGTGTGCCCATAGTGCAGCGGATCCTTATTTGTTACATCTCGCTCTGTTGTATTGCGGGTATCGTGATCTCCGGCTGCCGCGGAGGTTACCTCAGCCTCACATTAGGCTTCTGCGCTCTATTGTTATTCACGCTTCTTGCTCTCAAACGCCTGCGCCCTGGGCGTTTTGCTTTAATTGCCCCCATTTGTGTTGTCATTGGAATCATCTTCTTCGCAGGAATTCTGCTTATCATGTTCCAGAACCAAACATTGTGGGGCAGAGTTATGGACATTTACGAACCTAAAAACATGCGCCTCTTTCTCTGGTCTTCTGCTCTCGACCAGTTCCACCTCTCTCCGATTGTGGGCACCGGAGGGTTTTCATTCCTCTATTACGGACGACTGTTCCGCGATCCCTTCGTGCAGAACGATCCTATCCACGTCCACAACGACTACCTGCAGCTTCTAGCCGATTACGGGATTGTCGGCGTGACCTTGTTTGTGATCCTCCTGGTGGCCCATCTGGTCGCCGGAAGAAAATCATTCCGGAGGCTCGTTGAGCGTGCGGAATCTTTCGGCGAACTGCGGAGCAATAACCTCGCCCTGTGCATCGGCAGCCTGAGCGTCATTGCCGCCTACATGCTCCACTCGGTGGTCGATTTCAACATGCAACTGCCTGCCAACGCCCTGCACATCGCTGTCGTCTTCGCCATTCTTGCCAATACCAACCCCTCCGGCAGCGACGGCTCACCCCCGCCGCGCCTGATCACGTTCGCCGGGTGGCTTTTGCCCGTCATGAGCTTGGCTATCCTGCTCTATGGCCTGCCCATGATGCCTGCGGAGTATTTCACCGAGCGGGCGCGGTTCGCACTCGTCCGTCAGGAAAATCCCGGCGAGGCCTTCGCCTTCGCCAAGCAAGGACTGAAAACCGAGCAAAAAAATCCCGATCTCTGGTATTATTATGGCGAGGCCGCCCTCCGGATGGCCGCAATGAACACCGGCGATCCGGTTGCTCTCAGGAAAGAATCCGTCCTCGGCTTCACCAAAGGGCTCGAAGCCTTCCCCTACGACTCGCGGCTCGCCATCAAGCTCGCCCAGGCTCAGAGCGAATCCGGCAATTACTTCGCAGCGTCCGACGCGATTACGTTCGCCGAAAAGTGGGATCCCAATTCCTCGTTTGTGTTTTTATACCGCGGAATCATCGAGCACGCCGCCGGATATGATGCCGAGGCGGAAAGCGCCTACAAAGCAGCATCCGGTCTCGGCGGCGAAGGCGGCGACTTCGCCAGAACGGCTTTGGCCCGGCTCAATAATGCCCGCAATCCCCAAAAAGCTCCTGCCCCGCCGGCCGAGTCCTCGTCGCCGCCTGCTTCTGAGCAAGTGCCCACACCCGCCGCCACCAGTCCCGTTCCGGAACCCGCGCCTCCGGTCTCCCCGCCGCAGGAAATTTCCGTCCCTGCCACACCACTTGCCGTCCCTCCTGCCGCATTGAAGACAAAACCCTCCTTCGAACCGGCTCGGATCAAAGACCTCAACGAAGTTTTCAGATAGATCGCGCATTGTTCCCCAACCACCACACAATCAGGGCGGGGCGGAGTTCGAGTCTCTACTTTCAGGGACTGTAGAGAACCAACATGATTACACTTTCCATCACAAACGCCGGAAAAAACTTGAGCTCATGGGACAAGTGATATGGCGCTCGTTCCCTTAAATTTACCGGCGCCATCGAGGCTTTAATGTGAAAGTTGAAATTTCTCCGGAATCGGAAGGGGAGGCCGGACAGATTGACATGTTGACGATCCAGACATGGGGCGGCTGGGGGGATGTGCTGCGGGAAATAAGCCTGCTGCCCGTGCCGCGAAGAATGCCATCGGCATGGGGTGTTTCTCTGGCCCTTCGGGTGCGCCATTTGTCCGCCGAACATATCCGGGTGCATGCGGATGCCCGTGTGCCATCAGCGGAGTCTGTGCGGGAGATGCTGGAGCGGTGTCCGGGTCTCCGGTGGGGCGGGGTCGGACCGGTGGCCCGGAGGTGGAAGGCGGCCGCGCGCGGGATTCGTGCCCTCATCGAGCCATTTCACCCCGGTCTTTTCGATCCGGGATTTGACTGGCGAGACAACGATATGGTTCCGCTCGAACCCGGTTGCCGGCACATCGTTGTGCAAACCCATCTCGAAGGACTCCCGGCGAAGCGCTGGACACTCACAGGCTGGCGCCAAGTGCTTGATGGATTGAAAATCCGATACCCGGACGCCATCCTGCATGTCCTTGATCCGGCTGGAGCCGCGCTCGTCGGCGAACGCATTGTCGTTCACGACTCCCTTTCGTTCCCTGCGGCGGTCAACCTCGTCGAGCGGTGCGACCTGCTCGTCTCGGTAGATTCGTGGTCGAAATACGTCGCCGGCTGGAAAGGCATCCCACAGGTGGTGATCGAGCCCGATCAAACTCCCGACTACCCGCGGCACACGGCAAGCACCATCTGGCGGCATTCGTTCAGGGGTCTGCACAAAAACAAAAACCTCACATTGCTCGGGCTGGCACCGGATGGCACGAAACGGGCGCGATACACCTTCGGCCCAATGAGCAACCTGCGCCCGCAGGACGTTTTGAGAGCCCTGCCCGCCCTCGGAACCAGTTGACCGCCCCATTCCTTTTCATTGGCTGTTATTCCAACATTCTTAAGAATGTTGGAATAAATGAAGGCGTGACGATGGAAATATTCCATGCGGTTCGTGCAGGAAGACTGCCTGTCTCGGCAGGGAGCACGTGGCGCGGGCGGAAACGTTGACGGTTCAAAAAACCGTTTGGTCTCTTCCCTCCAGTTGATGTTTCCGTAGATGTGCGACTTGCGTTTGGCGGTCATTGGCGAGGAATGGTCGGTCTGCAGCAGGTGGATCTCAATATCTTCGGCATTGCGGAAGCTGGCTCCGACTGGCCCGTGGGATGCGAATCCAAATTCATAACCCGCAAGCCAAGCTTCCATATCCGACGGCTTGATTTTTCCCTGGCAGTCTGCACCCCTCGGGAAATCAGCGAGCAAACGCTCGACGATATGCTTTTTGCGGGAGATCGGGGCTCCGGCTTGGTTCTGCGGCGGCGCAAGGTATTTTCGCGCAAAGCTCGCGCGGGGTGATCCTGCCTTGAGAGGCATCAACCCTGCCAAGGGCGCGTTGGAAGTCGGCTAACTTCCGTTTTGCCTCCGCCTTATCCGTGGTTTCCAGCAAGGAGCGTTTTTGTTTGCCCTCGTGCTTCGCTAGTGCATAATACACGCTGTTCGATGAATACCGATAGAGGCATGGCACGTCAGTCTTTTAACTCAGGCTTTTCAGCCCGTGGAGTTGCTGTCTTCATACACACAACCCACAGGTTACAAAAACGGGTTACAAGAGCTTCTTTCAAGGTGATTGCTTTATATGTAAGTCATTCATTGACATAGAAGTGGGGGCATAGCTCAGTTGGTAGAGCGCGTCGTTCGCAATGACGAGGTCAGGGGTTCGAACCCCCTTGCCTCCACCACTTTCCAAAGGCGCCGCCTTCCCCGTGCGACCGGCGGCAAGAACGTCCGCCTGGTTGCCTCGGCAAGGGCGAACCCGCCGGGACGGAACAAAACCATGACGCTCGCAAACAAGATCACGATTACCCGGATATTGCTTATCCCGGTGTTTGTTCTGTTTTGCATTTATTACGGAAGGGGCGTCGAGAACGGCGAACCCGTGGAATGGCAGCGTTGGGCGGCCATCATCACGTTTTTGATCGCCTCCGCAAGCGACGGGCTTGACGGCTGGGTCGCCCGCCGATGGAAGCAGCGCAGCCGACTGGGAACGATCCTTGACCCGATTGCCGACAAGGGACTGCTGCTGACGGCGATCCTCGCGCTGAGCTTCAGCAAGTGGACGTTTGCTTTTCCGCTCTGGTTTCCGGTATTGGTCATCGCGCGCGACGCGGTCATCCTGACCGGATGCGGCGTGCTTTTTCATCTGGATGAGAAGCTGACCGTGCGCCCGCTCTGGTCGGGCAAAGCGGCGACAGCGTTCCAGATGGTCGCCCTGGCGTGGATGATGCTGCAGCTTCCGCATTATCTGGTATCTGTTTATGTGGCTGGTATCTTCACTCTGATCAGCGGGGTGGCCTATGTCGCCCGCGGGGTCGCCCAGCTTCGCCACTTCGACAAAACTTAATTTTTTAAAACCCATGCGCAATGTCGCCATCGTCGGACGCCCGAATGTCGGGAAGTCCGCCCTCTTCAACCGCCTTGCCGGACGCATGATCTCGATCGTGCACGACCAGCCGGGCGTCACCCGCGACCGCATTGCCTCCGTTTGCAAACTCGGCGCCTCGCCGTTTGAAATTGTCGATACCGGCGGCATCGGAGACGAGCCGGATCCCGATTTTGCCGCATCGACACGCGAGGGGGCGCTCATCGCCATGGAGTGCGCCGATGTCCTGCTCTTTGTGACCGATGCGCATGACGGGGTCACGCCGCTTGATGCGGATCTGGCCTCGCTCATCCGGGGATCCGCGCGTCCGGTGGTTCTTGTGGTGAACAAGGTGGACATCGAAGCGCAGGAGGCGACAGCGGACGAGTTTTCCCGTCTGGGCTTCAAGCAAATGCTGGCCGTCAGCGCGGCGCACGGACGCGGCATCGGCGATCTTGTCGAGGCCATCGAGGCGGTTCTTCCCGCCGCGCCACCCGAGCCCGGCGAACCCGGCGCGGTGGCTCCGAAGTTGGCGATTGTCGGGCGTCCGAATGTCGGCAAGTCCTCGCTTGTCAATGCGATCGTGAACGACAAGCGCTCGACGGTGAGCGAGATCCCGGGCACCACGCGCGACACCGTGGATATCGCCACCACGCGCGATGGGCGTCCCTATATTCTCTGCGACACCGCCGGGATCCGCCACCGTTCCAGGCACAACACGTCGGTCGAGGTCTTCAGCGTGATCCGTTCGGAAAAAACCATCCAGCGCGCGGATCTGAATGTCCTCGTCATCGACGCAACGACCGGCGTCACCTCCCAGGATAAAAAAATTGCCGGCCTTATCCAGAAGGCGAACAAGCCGGCGGTGATCGCGCTGAACAAGTGGGATCTTGTCTCTCCCGGCGGCAAGGCCAGCGCGGAACTCCTGCGCGAACACGTCGAGCGCGTGCAGCGCGAACTCTTCTTTCTGGACTACGCGCCTGTCGTCGTGCTCTCCGCGCTCACCGGCGAGAACGTCCGGCGCCTCTTCACGATGGTCGAAAAAGTGCGCGAGCACTCGAACCGCCGCGCCAGCACCGGCGAGCTCAACCGCGTGCTCCGTGCCGCCATGGATCGCCAGGCGCCGGCAACCCGTGCGCACAAGCGGTTCAAGCTTCTCTACGCCACGCAGGTCAACGACACCGGCCCTTCGGCCATCAAGCCGCCGCAGTTCATTCTCTTCGTCAACGACCCGCGCCTCCTCCAGGACAGCTACGTCAACTACCTCTGCGCCCGCCTCCGCGACAAATGGGAATACCCCGGCCTCCCGATCCTCATCCGCCTGCGCGGACGCGAGGGGCGCACGGCCAAAACCAAGGAGACCTGAGCGCGCATGGACAGAACGCCCGTCACGATTCTCACCGGGTTTCTCGGCGCCGGAAAAACGACTCTTCTCAACCGCATCCTCACCGGGGAACACGGGCTCCGGATTGCCGTGATCGAAAACGAGTTCGGCGAGATCGGGATCGATCACGATCTGGTCATCAATGCGGACGAGGAATTGTTCGAGATGAACAACGGCTGCGTCTGCTGCACGGTGCGCGGCGACCTGATCCGCATTCTCGGGAACCTCGTGAAGCGGAAAGACAAGTTCGACCAGATCCTCATCGAAACGACCGGACTCGCCGATCCCGGGCCGGTCGTGCAGACGTTCTTTGTCGATGACCAGTTGAAGGAAAAACTTTTCGTCAATGCGGTTGTCACGCTGGTCGATGCGAAGCACGTCCTCGCGCACATCGACGACGGCGACGAGGCCCGCGAGCAGATCGCGTTTGCCGATGTCGTCCTGCTCAACAAATGCGATCTCGTCGCGCCCGGGGATCTCGATGCCCTGGAGGCCCGCATCCGCGCAATCAACGCGCTGGCCAAGATCCACCGCACAACAAATGCCGGCATCGGAATCGACAAGATCCTGGACGTCGGCGGCTTCGATCTCGATCACGCGATGGAGGTCGATCCCCATTTTTTGGAGCCGGGCCAGCACCACCATCACGATGCGAGCATCACGAGCGTGGGCATCGAGCACGACGGCGACTGCGATGGGAAAAAGCTCAATGACTGGCTCGGCGAACTCGTCCGCGTGCGGGGAGCCGACATTTTCCGCATGAAGGGCGTCTTCGCCGTCAAGGACAGCCCCGACCGCGTCATCTTTCAGGGCGTCCACATGCTCATCGATGCCGCGAATGGCGGGCCTTGGGGCCAACGTCCGCGATGCAACAGCCTCGTCTTTATCGGACGCAACCTCGACCGCGCCGCCCTCAACAAAGGATTCCGCAAATGTCTGGTCTGACCCACCTCGGGACAATCCAGGCCGCCGACAACATCCTCGACCTCGCGTGGGACGCCACAGGCGAACGCCTCGCCATCACGCCGTCAACCGGCAAAATTCCCGTCATCGATTTTGGCGGAAACCTTCTCGAAACGCATCCCGGCCATGGGCTCGGCAATGCCGGGCCCGCCTGGTTTTGCGGACGACTGGCCACAGCGGGCTTCGATGGTAAAATCCGCTTCGGAGACGGCCGGGAGATCCGTCCCGGCCGGGGACTCATCGAGCGCTTGAAAACCAGTCCGGATGGAAACTCCCTCGCCGCCGGTCAGGGAAAGACCCTGCATGTTTTCAATAAAGACGGAACAAGCAACCGCAGCCTTCCCGCGCTCGATGCGCCCGTCGCCGACTTCGCGTGGAATCCCGCGAACGCTTCCGAGATCGCCCTTGTCGGCGCGGGGGGCGCGCGCATGTGGCGGCCGGGTGAGGCCAAGCCGTTCGCCCGCTTCGACTGGGGCGGGGCCAGCCTGCGCGTCGCGTGGAGCCCGTGCGGACGCTGGCTCGTGACCGCCGACCAGACGGCAAGCGTCCATCTCTACGACTTCTCGCGCGACTATCCGCTGCACATCCAGGGCTTCGAAACAAAAGTTCAGGCGATGGCCTTCTCCGCCGACGGAACCCGTCTCGCCACCGGCGGAGGCCCGGTCATCACGGTCTGGCCGACCACCGGAGAGACCGGCCCCGAGGGCGTGACTCCGATCCAACTCGACGGACACGACAGCGATATGATCGCGGCCGCGTTTTCCCCTGTCACCGGACAGCTCGCCTCCGGGGACGACACCGGCACGCTCCTCCTCTTCACTTTCCAAAACGAAAAAAAAATCCTCCGCAAGCGCACGCGCCTGCCTGCCGGCATCAGCGCGCTGGCCTGGCATCCGACGCGCGCCGTGCTCGCCGTCGGCCAGTCCGATGGTGCCGCCACGCTGCTTTCCCTGGAAGAGGGCTGACCATGGACGCTTTGCAAAAAAAACTGAAAAAAATATTCGGCTACGATGCGTTCCGGCCCTTGCAGCGCGAGATCATCGAAACCTCGCTTGACGGCCGGGATGTCTTCGCCCTCCTCCCGACCGGCGGCGGGAAGTCGCTTTGCTTTCAGCTTCCCGCTCTGCTCCGCAAAGGCCTGACAGTGGTCGTCTCCCCGCTCATCGCCCTGATGAAAGATCAGGTCGATCAACTCGAAGCCGCCGGTGTCGCCGCCACGTTCCTCAACTCTTCGCTCAAGGTCGCCGAGGCAAAGTCCCGGCTCCGCGGACTCCACGAGGGGAAATATCAACTTCTCTACGCCGCGCCCGAGCGCCTCATGCTCGACAACTGGCGCGACAACCTTCTCGCCTGGAATGTCTCGGCCCTGGCCATTGACGAAGCGCACTGCATTTCCGAGTGGGGGCACGACTTCCGACCGGAATACCGGCAGATTTCGCGGCTGCGCGAGCTCCTGCCCGATGTGCCCGTGATGGCGCTCACCGCGACCGCCACCGAGCGCGTGCGGGAGGATATCGTCCGCCACCTCAAACTGCGCGAGCCCGTTGTCTTTGTCGCAAGCTTCAACCGTCCGAACCTCTCCTACCGTGTCCTGCCAAAGGATCAGCCGGTGAAACAAATCACCGAGTTTGTGCGACGGCGACCCTTGGAAAGCGGGATCGTCTATTGTGCGACGCGGGCCGCCGCCGACCGGCTTGCCGAGAGCCTGAGCGACCGGGGGTTCCCCGCCCTCCCCTACCATGCCGGGCTTGCCGCCGGCCAGCGCGCCCTCAACCAGGAATTTTTCCTGCGGGACGAAACCCGGATCATGTGCGCCACGATCGCGTTCGGCATGGGGATCAACAAACCGAACGTCCGCTGGGTGATCCACCACGACCTGCCGAAAAATATCGAAGGCTACTACCAGGAGACCGGCCGCGCCGGCCGGGACGGTCTTCCCGCCGATTGCCTCCTGCTCTTCAGCCCCGGCGACGCAGCGAAACAGACGCACTTCATCGACGAGATGAGCAGCCAGAAGGAACAGCAGATCGCCCGCGAACAGCTCCGCCTCATGATGCATTATTCCGAGTGCGCCTCATGCCGCCGCCGCGAACTGCTCCTCTATTTCGGCGAAGACCATCCGGCTCCGAATTGCGAATCCTGCGACAATTGCCTCGAACCCCGCGAGTCCTACAATGCCACAACCCCCGCGCAGAAGCTGCTCTCCTGCGTCTATCGCGTCCGGGAAGGCGCGCGCTTCGGCGTCGGCCTCAACCACCTCATCGAAATCCTCACCGGGGCCGCCACGGAAAAAATCCGCCGTTGGGGACATGATCGGCTCACCACCTACGGGATCGGCAAGGATCTCAGCCGCCCGGAATGGGCCGCCATCGGGCGCGAACTCATCCGCATGGGATTTCTCGCCCAGGAACGCGGGGAGTTTCCCACGATCGCGCTCACCGACGAGGGCCTTGAGGCCTTGCGCTCGCGGCGCATGATCATGCTCAGCAAGCCCATGAGCAAGCCGAAACCCAAGGCTCCGCGTGCCGGCGAAATTGCGTGCGATGAGACGCTGTTCGACCGCCTGCGCAAGCTGCGCAAACGCCTCGCCGACGAGCGCGGCGTTCCCGCCTACGTCGTTCTCGGCGATGCCGCCCTGCGCCAAATGGCGCGCGCATATCCCCGGCAGCCCGATGCCCTGCGCGGGATCACCGGCATCGGAGAAAAAAAACTCGCCGAATTCGGCGCGGCGTTCGTCTCCGAAATTGCCGCCTATCTCGAAACCTACCCGAAGATCCTTTTCAGGGATTGAACTCCGGTCTGCCGCCCCGCCAAGAATGCCCGGCCCGGAAAAAGGCGCGAACGCCCGCCCTTTGCTCGCTTCGATGATCTGATCGCACAAGAATTGTCAGATCGCTTTGACCCCGAAACGGGTGGAATTCACGGACGGCTCGGCGAGCCATCCCTACCGATCAGGTGGCGCATCGCCGAGGTGCCCGACTTGTTTTACCCATCCCGGTGTGTGTTTGGTATCAGATCGCTTTGACCCCGAATCCCGTTCGACTCTCGGTGACGGCATGGTTAGCCCGTATTTTTTTGCCGAGTGACCCAATACTCAGGTTTTCTAGAACTGTGTGCCACGGCCAATATCCAGAGGGTAGAACTTCTCGTTCTGCATTTTGGTTATTCTGAAGAATAGTGATACTTTGAGATAAGCTTCTAAGAAGAATTCATAACTCACCCATGACGTACATTCACCAGTATTCTTGGCGCCCTGAAACCGATCGTCTCCCCACCAAAGACTTTCAGGAATAGGCCTGATTTTGTCTGAAGCACCAATTGCTTGTTCGATCATCGCGCGAGGAGTTCCTCGCTCGGATGACCAGAAAATCGAAATGACATGGTTGTGACGGTAGTAACACCTCCCTATCCACGCAGTACAAATAAGGGTCAGCAAAGCTGCGATTAGCAAACCTCTGTGGCGCTTGAGCATCGATGTGTTTCTGCAGAACGTCGGCGATGACCGATCACCACATGCTTCTGGCATTCCTCCTGCCCGCGAAGCGGATTAGCAGGAGGTATGCCGAAAGTCCCGAAGGGACAGGGATTAGGTCGACTGGCCCGTTTCAACCATGGGTGTAGTCGGAGGGCTCGTTCCTCGCCTCCGCTACACCCTTTCCCGTTGGGCCTATATTTTTTTCTGGAAGGGTGAATACGCGGGGACTGGAATCGACTTGTCTGTTTTCCATCTGGAAATTGTAACCTGATCCGTATTTAGGTAAGCTGTTCCATGTCGTAGCTTGGCATTTCCCCTTGGTGTGGTTGTATATGTTTCCGTTCGTTGACTTCCCGTATCTTCGTTTACATTGCTACCCACGTATTTCCAGTCAGCGTTCGCTTTGCCATGTCCAATGAGATCGGCAAACATGATATGAATAAACTCAATATCTCCATTTGCCTCGTCTAGTCGAAAGCAGGCAACTACGTGCCAACCAGAATGACCGTTATGGCTTTCGCCACCCTTACCCGGCTTAATTGTCGATTTCACTTCCAGCCCGACTTTGCGTCCGCCTGACGCAACGTGTATCAAATCGGGGTATCTTTGGTCGTGATTGTGTTTGTAGGGCGTAAAACGAGAAAATGAGTCACACAAAATATTGGAAACAATGCCGCTAAAGTTGTTACGCTGAATGTAGGCTGAAAGCGGACGAGCGGTAACCTGTATCAAAGTCGCATTGATCATGCGAATTACGCCTTGCGTCTCGTTGAGGGCTTTCTCAAGGTGCTGAATTGTCAATCCAGACGGAAGGGGGGCTCTCTTCACAAAAAAACGCGAATGGACCCTTGGTGGGGGGGATGGCTCGGGATTGAATGCGTGCGCAACGAGAGGTGCCACGGATGTCCCAAGGGAACGCGCCAAGGACTCAAGAATTCCGATGCTGAAGTTCTCCTTTCCGTTCTCAAGGGCAGAAAGGTATTGATATGTGATGCCTGCATCCTCAGCCAATTTCTCTTGGGAGAGCTTCAGTGATTCCCGTATTTGTCGAATGGCTTTTCCAAGGCTTGTTTTTGCATCCATAAAACGCTTGACAGTAGCAGCCATTGGCTGCACTGTCTTTCAACTATAGTAGAAAATGAGCAAGTTCAGAACAATTCTTGGAGATTGCTTTGAGGAGGTGGCGAAGCTGCCAGACAACTCAATTGATGCCGTATGCACGGACCCACCATACGGAATTGTTGAGTTCAGCGAAAGTGAGGTCGCAAAACTCAGGTCGGGCAAGGGCGGGATTTGGCGCCTGCCGCCAAAATTCGATGGGAAAGAGCGCCGTCCGCTCCCGCGCTTCTCGATTCTGAGCAACGAACAAAAAAGCGACATAGAGAAATTCTTTGCTCGCCTTGCGAGCGCGATTGAACCGAAGCTGAAACCCGGCGGACATATGCTGATTGCCGGAAATCCAGTTCTCCAGGTAAATGTTCAAGCGGGTGTTGTCGCGTCTGGTTGGGAAAATAGAGCAACAATCTTGCGACTTTATCATGGGTTCCGTGGAGGGGACAGACCGAAGAACGCAGAATTAGAATTTCCAGAGGTTTGCGTAACGCCTCGCGGGAATTATGAGCCTTGGATGCTTTTTAGAAAACCTATTTCAGAAAAGACGGTGGCTGCAAATCTTAGACGATGGGGGACAGGGGGATTGCGTATGCTGTTCGGCGGAAGACCCCTTCCCGACGTAGTTCCAAGCTTTAAGACACCCGCACGAGAAAAGGAAATCGCTGATCATCCCTCGCTCAAGCCGCAACATCTGTTAAGAATTCTTGTTCGCACATTATTGCCCACCGGCTCAGGTGTAGTGTTAGATCCATTTATGGGTTCTGGATCAACTCTGGCTGCCTGCCTTGCTGTAGGCTATGAATCAATTGGGATTGAGCGCGACTCGGAATATTTTGCGGTGGCCGAGTCCTCGATTCAGAAGCTCGCATCCCTATACCCTCAATTTGTCGGCGATACTCTTGAGAGCGATGATTTGAACGGATCGGCTACAGAGCTTCACGCGCAGCTTCGTCTTCTCGAAACGCCAGCGAAATACAGTCGGCGATAATCTTCTGCCCAACAGTATTATTGAGCCGCGCGCGGCATTTGCAGGTAAATTGCCGCGTGCGGTATATGTCCTGCAAATGCCGCACCGAAGTGCACAACCTGCCGTTGGCGTTTCATGGGGAGATTTTGCACCCCCCGCAACACCAGATCAAGAATGCTCGCACAAGACGGAATCGCTTCGGACTGAAGCCAACCGCAAAAACGATCATTTTCCTCCCGTGATCTTATCCGGGGGACGTTCTACGGGCGGCGATCCGACAGATTTTCCAATTTCCCTCTATCGCGCTCAGTTTGAGCGGATCAATCCCGGAGGAACTTTCCAAACTTCGCCCGCTCGTCCGGGGTCATCGGACGGAATCCTTCTTTCTTCAAAATGCGGTCGCAGGCCTTCACGGGAAAAGGAACTTCCGCTTCCGTCCGGGTTTCCACAAACGGCAAACCGAAATCAGTTTTCCTGAAAGAAGCGAGCAGGCACCAGTTCCTCCCTGTTGACGTAATGGGGGAAATGGATGCGGAACATTCCGCTGTTTTGCGCGGGAAGAATGTCACCGCGAGTCGAGCGATCTCCAGCCTGTGTTTGAGGCGGTTCGAATTTCCGCTGCGCCTTACAGAAAAGGATTGATCACCCGCACGCCGCCATAGTCTTGTCCGTCGTTCAGATCCTCGGACAAGATCGCGCGACACTTCAGCGTTTGTGCGGCAGCCAGAACGAGGCTGTCCCCGTAGGAAATCGCATAGCGCGCGCGGATCCCGAGTGCCCGGAAAACTTCGCCGGGCCCGATGGGCAAAATCGGAAACGCCTCCAGTTTCCGCAAAATCCGGACGGCAGAATCGTGGCTGATCGGCGGCGAAAGCTTGCGCGTCGCATTGACATAAAACTCGCCGAGCACCTGGGAGGAAAACGCGATTCCGGGACGCCGCAGAGTTTCTCTCGCGAGTTCGCGCTTCCCGGTTTCGTCGGGATGCTTCGATTGGGCGTAGAGCAGGACGTTTGTGTCGATGAAGAAATCAGCGGTCATAAAGTTTGGATCGATCCCGTTCCCGTGCCCCGGCCCTCCCTGGGGTTCCCTCCCGGTCCATCACCTCAAACAACTCCTCAATCTGCCTGTCAGGGTCCGTTTTCTCGGCCTGCAAGGAACGAAAGAAATCCCTCACCAACCCGCTGACCGATGTCCCCCGGTGCGCGGCCGCAATCCGAACGTTCCGATAACTGTCCTCATCAACGCTCAGGGTAATATTTCTCATGCGGATCACATAATCACGTGATGCACATGATGTCAATGTCGAAAATTTCTTCACTCCCCAAGTCGTAGCTGGTGGTGAATTCCGCTTCCGTCTTCGCCTCTCTGGGCAGGTCGTTTTTTTCTCCCGAAGCGGAACAGCGTGCGGATGGCCTTGCGGCAGTTGTTTTTTTGTCCGGCTCGTATTTTTCTTCATCGAGGCCAGTTCATATCGGCGGTCTTGATGTCGCCGATATTCGCGGTGAACAAGCACGTGGTAATCCTTCGCCGTGAAGGTGCCGATGTGGACGGTCCCTTTTCCCAACTCCTTCCTGACTTCCTGCGCCCGCTTCTGCGCCTCCGTGCGAAACCTCTCCCGGCACCGGCGACCCTCTTTGTAGTAGGTGATGCGATACGAGGAGCATCTATTTCCCTTTAGGCGCTGTTCAGAAATAACCTTTACAGTCTGGCTTGATCTTTTTGCCGGTGGCTGCGTTGCTCGCTTCTTACAGCCTGCAACGAGGCTGCTCGGCGCTCGCGCCTTGCCACCGACAAAAATCTGCCGCGCCATTTTATGTGAACTTTATTTCTGAACAGCGCCTTATCGTCGAGGGTTCTTTGGGGCGTTACCCCCGCCCGCTTCTTTTGGGTGTCGCTTCTTTTGGGTTGCCAGCGGGAGTGGCTGTGATTACCAATACCGAACTCTCGAAATCCGCCGGTTGACAGCCAAGGAACGGCAAGCCGGGCAGGATTTCGTGCCACCATTTCCCGATGCCGCCAACACTCTGTCTCGCCTCTGTCATTTCGTTGCATGCTCCCAGCTTGCTGCGACGTGTCGAGGGCTCGCCGTTCGCGGGATGGCTGACCAACTCGATTCTTGTCAGCGTGATTGTTTCCGCGTTTGTGATCTGGGTCTGCCGCAGGGCCACACGCCACATGACGGTCGTGCCGGGACCGGTCCAAAACCGCTTTGAATCGGTCGTGCAGGCGCTCTACGACCTGCTCGAAGGCATCGTCGGCCGCCACATGATCCGGCGGACATTTCCGCTGCTGGCCACCCTGTTTATTTTTATTCTGGCCGCCAACTGGTTCGGGCTTCTTCCCGGCGTGGGATCGATCGGATGGGGGGAGCCGGGGGAAAAGCCCGGAGCGTTCCATTCTCTCGCGCATGTCGCCACGCCCCTGCTGCGGCCGACGACAGCCGACCTGAACATGACGCTTGCCATGGCCCTCGTCTTCATGTGCCTGTGGTTCTACTGGACCCTGACCGAGGTCGGCCTCAAGAATTTTGTGATCCACCTGTTCGGGGTGAAAGGCGGGGCGTCGGGGATTTTGGCCTTTTTTCTGTTTTTTATCTTCCTTTTTGTTGGCGTGATGGAAGTCGTTTCGATTCTCATACGGCCGGTCGCGCTTTCGCTGCGACTTTACGGAAATGTTTTTGCCGGGGAGAACCTGCTTTCTTCCATGATCACGCTGGGGAAAGATCTTCACATGCCGCAGTGGCTTTCCTCCATCGCCTCGGTGACGCTGCCGATCCCGTTCTATTTTCTGGAGCTTCTGGTCGGCGTCCTGCAGGCCTTCGTTTTTATGCTGCTCTGCGCCGTTTATCTTCAGCTTTCGACGAGTCACGACGAGGACGAGGCCCACTGAACCCCTTTTCGGCCGGGACCGTGGCCAGACCGCGGACGGCAAGGAAACCCACAACCAACACAAACCCAACAATACTATGAATCCACATCTCATCGCAGAAGCCGCGGCCGCCGCCGGGGTGACAGGCAGTTTCACACTTGGCATGGCGGGAGCCGGTGCTGGGATCGGCATCGGGCTGATCGGAGCCAAAGCGGCCGAAGCGGTCGGCCGCAATCCGGGAGCATTTGGCAAGGTGCTGACATTGAGCATGATTGCGATGGCCCTTGCCGAGTCGATCGCCATTTACGCGCTCATCCGGGCTTTTCAAGGCTTCTAATTTCAACCTGCCGGGGTCTGCTGATGCGGGCCGTTCCGGCAGTTTACCGATCCCATGGATGTCATTATTCAACTGCTGACAGATTTCGGGGTGACCTGGCCGAAGTTTCTCGCGCAGGTTTTCCTGTTTCTCACCGTCTATGCCGTGCTGCGGAAGTTTGCCTTCGGACCGGTCGTGGACATGTTCGAGAAGCGCCGCCGTCTCATTGAAGAAGGCCAGGCCAACGCGGAAAAAATCAAGCGCCAACTGGCGGAATCGGAGGTTCGCTGCCAGGAGATTCTGCGCAAGGCGAATGCCGACGCCCAGCGGATCATCGAGGAGGGCCGACTCAGCAGCGATGCCCACACCCAGAAACAGCTTCAGAAAGTTATCAGGGACGCCGAGAGCATCATTGCCAAGGCGCACGAGGCGGTTGAAATCGACCGGACCAGGATGGTTTCCGAAGTCCGCAGGGAAATGCTGCATCTCGTTGTGGACACGACATCGAAAGTCACCGGCCGCGTTCTCACGGAGGCCGACCAGGAACGTCTCGCCAGCGAGACCGCAAAGGAACTCGCCGCCTGATCTCCCGCGCATGAAACTGAGTCGTGAAGCCCGCCGCCAGTCGCGCCAGCTCTTTGAGCTCGCGCTGGTCGATGCGCGTCTGGATGTCCCCCGTCTCCGCTCGATCTTTGACGGGGTTGCCGCGCGCAAGCCCCGGCAGTATGTCCAGATCCTCAAAGAGCTCACGCGCCTTGTCCGTCTGGAACTCTCCCGTCACCACGCGCTCATCGAAAGCGCCCGGCCGCTCGATGCCGCGCAGTCCGAACAATTCGCATCCGCTCTGCGCGCCCGGTTCGGCGACATCACGACCGCGTTTCGGTCAAACCCCGCACTGATTGGCGGCGTCCGTGTCCAGCTCGGCAGCGATGTCTGGGACGGCAGCGTGCGGGCCCGCCTCCAAGCCGTCAAACAACTTCTCTAACCACCCAATTTACCCATGAGCAATATCGTCCTCGAACTGGAAGAAAAAATTGGCGCGATCAAAAGCGCATCCGCCCGCAAGACCAATGTTGGTGTTGTCCGGGAGATCGGCGACGGCGTGGCGCGCGTCGAAGGCCTCAGCGCGGCGATGCTCAACGAGATGCTGGAGTTTCCCGGCGGTCTCTACGGGCTGGCGCTCAATCTGGAAGAAACCGAAGTCGGGGTGATCATCCTTGGGGATTACACAACGATCAGCGAGGGCGACGAGGTCAGGACGACCGGCAAGCTCCTGCAGGTGCCGGTCGGCAAGGGGCTCCTCGGCCGCGTCGTCGATGCGCTCGGCCGGCCGCTCGACGGCAAGGGCCCGATCAACGCCACGGAATTCTATCCGGTCGAAAAAATCGCCCCCGGCATCATCAAGCGCCGGAGCGTGAGCCAACCGGTGCAGACCGGGATCATGGCGATCGACGCGATGATCCCGATCGGCCGCGGCCAGCGCGAGCTCATCATCGGCGACCGGGCGACCGGCAAGACGGCGATCGCGATCGACACGATTATCAATCAGGCGCGCATCAACCGGGCCGGCGAGGAAAGCGGCGACCCGCATTTCCGGCCGCTCTACTCGATCTACGTGGGTGTCGGTCAAAAGAACGCGAACATCGCGCGGGTCGTGGGGGCATTGGAAGCGCACGACGCCCTGAAATACACGATCATCGTGGCTTCGACCGCTTCGGACGCGGCTTCCGACCAGTATATTGCCCCCTTCTCCGGGGCCAGCATGGGCGAATGGTTCATGGACAACGGCATGGATGCCCTGATTGTTTTTGACGATCTGACCAAGCACGCGAATGCCTACCGCCAGATCTCGCTTCTGCTCAAGCGCCCCTCCGGGCGCGAGGCGTATCCGGGCGATGTCTTCTATTTGCACAGCCGCCTGCTCGAACGCTCGGCGCGCTTGGGCGAAAAATATGGCGCCGGATCGCTCACCGCGCTTCCGATCATCGAGACGCAGGCCGGCGACGTGTCGGCGTATATTCCGACGAACGTCATTTCGATCACCGACGGTCAAATCTACCTTGAGACCGATCTCTTTTATCAGGGCGTCCGGCCGGCCATTTCTGTCGGTCTCTCGGTCTCGCGCGTCGGTTCCGCGGCGCAGATCAAGGCGATGAAGCAGGTCGCTGGAAAAATCAAAGGCGACCTCGCCCAGTATCGCGAGCTGGCCGCCTTCGCACAGTTCGGTTCCGACCTGGACGCCCGCACGAAAGCGACCCTCGAGCGGGGCGCGCGCATTGTCGAGCTCTTCAAGCAGTCGCAATACCGTCCGATCACCGTCGAGACGCAGGCCGCCGTCCTGTGGGCGATGCAGAAGGGGATCTTTGATGCGGTTCCGGTCAGCAAAGTGAAGACCACCCAGGACAAGCTGGTCGAATTTTTCGAGACGCGCAAAGAGGCGATCATCGCCAAAATTGCCGCCAAGAAGCAGATCGACGGGGAAGTGGAAACCGAACTCCTGGCCGCCATCGAAGAGTTCCAGTCGTTCAACAGCTGATCCGCACATGGCCAACCTGCGCGACATCCGGCGGCGAATCAAATCGGTCAAGAACACGGCCCAGATCACCAAGGCCATGGAGATGGTCGCCGCCTCGAAGATGCGCAAGGCCCAGCAGGCCGCGATCAACGGGCGCGATTACGCGCAGTTGATGAACCGGGTGATCGTGTCGCTCCGCGATTCTGTGGATCCCAATTCGCACCCGCTCCTGGCCCGGCGCGAAGTGAAAAACGAGCTCGTTCTCCTCTTCAGCACCGACAAAGGTCTGTGCGGCGGGCTGAACACAAACCTTTTTCGTGAAGTCCTGGCCTTCGACAGCGCGACCACTTCGTTTGTTTCTGTCGGACGCAAGGGCACGCAGTTCCTGACGCGGATGAACCGCAAGATCGTCGCCGACTTTCCGCTGCGCGACCACCCGACGTTTTTGGAGACCAAGACGATTTCGCGGTTTGCCATCGGGAATTTTCTCGACGGGAGCGTGGACAAGGTGACGGTTCTCTTTCCCATGTTTGTCAACACGCTGACCCAGCAGGCGCAAGCGATGCCGCTCCTGCCGATCACAAGCCTTGAGGAAATCGGGATCCCCAACGAATACGGACAGATGGATGGATTGGATGGCGGCATCCTGTTCGAGCCGGACGCCTCGGAAGTTCTTGATGCGATCCTTCCCGCCTACGTGCATTTCGGAGTCTACCAGACGCTTCTCGGAACCCGCGCCTCGGAGCAGAGCGCCCGCATGGTCGCAATGAAAAATGCCACCGACAACGCCAAGAATCTCGTCAAGGATCTCACGCTCGAATACAACAAAGCCCGCCAGGCCAGCATCACCAAGGAAATCCTCGAGATCTCGACCGCCCAACTCGCGCTCGGATAAGAGGATCGCGCGGGGGACTGCGCTGGCCCGCGGATCATGGCGGTTTGAAAGTCCGGCCCGGGCAAAATCAAAGGGGACCGGCGATTCCGCGGACGGCCTTTTCTGTTTTCCATTCGACTCCGGGCCGGAAGTCGGACAACGTGCGGGCATGTCCGATGAAATCCTTCCCGACCTGCAGGCGTGCGTGCTTTGTGAAGACGTGCGCCAGGAGGCGAGCGGCCAGCAGACGCTTGTGGGCATCATCGGCGTCCTTCCCGCCCCGGTCATGCCGATCGGCTTTTTCAAGCTTTGCCTGTGGACCCGCTGGTGCGGAGGGGTCGGCAATTTTTTGCAGCACTCGTCGATCCTCAATCCCGACGATGACGAGCCGATTGCGGCGAGCGAGGTGCAATTTTCGCTTCCCGCGCTGGATGCGCACGCCACCAACGTGCATGTGTTCGGCGGACTGCAATTTCCGAAGCACGGGATCTATACGGTCGAGGTGAAGATCGACGGGGAATTGCGGCTGCGTTTTCCGCTGCCCGTCGTGGCCGTGACCCAGAGCTAGAGCGGTTTTCCCCCCATGCCTTCTGCGTTCACCAGGATCCACCGCGTTCAAATTCCGCCAGTGCCATGCCGACGACCTGATCCATGTTGTAATAGCGGTAGGTGGCCAGGCGGCCGATGAAGGAGACCGATGGCGCATTGCCGGTTGCAAAGGCCGCGGGCAATTGTCCGGAGTCCGCCAGCGCTTTGTATTTGTTGTAGAGGGCGGTGGCGTCGGGGGCGGGGATGGGGTAATAGGGTTCCTTGCCCGGGCCGAAGTCGTCGGGGAATTCGCGGATGATCGTGGTGTTCGTGCAGAGCTGGCCGGTGGCGTGCTTGATTTCGACGATGCGGGTGAAGTCCTCGTCGTTCGGGTAGTTGACCTGCATCGCGGGCTGCCAGAAGCCGGGCATGCCGGAGATCGGCTCGCGGCGCACGAGTTGTTCGGGTGTGAACGACTCGCTTTCAAAGCGCAGGGATCTGTAGGGAAGCTGCCCGTGGCAAAAGTCGAAAAACTCGTCGATTGGTCCGGTGTAAATCAAGCGGCCGAAGCGCAGATGCGGGAGCACCGCGCGGTAGTCGGTCTTGAGCAGGATCTTCACGCGGTCGCCGCAGGCCAGGATCATCTTTTCAAACAGGCGGGTGTAGCCGGCCTTCGGCAGGGCCTGAAAGGCTTCGCTCAGATACCGGTCGTCGCGGTTGGTGCGGAGGGGAATGCGCCCGCAAACCGAGGCATCGAGATCTTTGGGATGCCGGCGCCACTGTTTGAGCGTGTAGCCCTTGAAGAACTTTTCGTAGAGTTCCCAACCCACCTGCGAGACAATGACTTCCTCGGAGTTCGTCGGGTTTTCGACCGGTGCGCGGTGCGCGGCCAGCCAGTCTTCCATTTCCGCGGAGGTCGAGGGGCGGCCGATGAACTGCTCGAACGTGTTCAGGTTGATCGGAAAATTCCAGAACCGTCCGCCGGTATGGGATTTGATCCGGTATTCGACCGGATGCCAGTCGGTGAACTGCGAGAGATATTCGCGGATTTTCGGCGCGTTCGTGCGGAAGTAGTGCGGGCCGTAGGGGTGGGTGAGGACGCCGTGGTCGTCGTAGCGGTCGTGGGCATTCCCTCCGATGTGGGCGCGCTTTTCGACGACGAGGCACGACTTGCCGAGCTGTGTGGCCAGCCGCTCGGCCATGGTGAGACCTGAAAACCCGGCCCCGACAATCAAGAAATCAAAGTTCCAAGGCATGGAAAAAGCCGGGCGGCGGTGTCACTTCTTCGAGAGCATAATTTCCGGGGCGACCTTCCCGATGAACTGCCTGAGGCTGTCGAGTGTCTGCTCCTGGTTTTTCGCGCCGGGGGCGAACCCTTCGAGCACGGGGGCGGTGACGACGGCGTAGGCCCAGCGGTGGCTCACGCCGTGCACGACGCGATCCCAGTCGGTGTGAAGAATCCGATACCAGTGGTGGGGGGTGGTCACGTCTTTGCCGATGAACCAGTAGAGGAACAGGCTCGTGAGCTCTTTGCGCACGCCGGGCTGGACTTCCACGGGCCGCGAAATAACGAGTTTCATGACCCGCAGCGTGCGTCCGTCGTTGAGTTTCACCGGGATCACCTCGCTGGATTTTTTTGTCCAGCCCTGGGCGGGAAGGCAGGTTTCCGGACGGTGGATGCTTCGCTTTTCGCCGCCCGAGAGGACGATCTGGCAGATGATCTGCTCGTTGCCGGGACCGGTGTAGAGCATTTTTGCGAATTCGGTATCCTTGGGCAGGATCGTTTTCTCTCCTTCAGAAACCGGCACCGGTGTTCCTTCCATCCCGAGGAGGATGTCGGGAAGATTCATGATGACTCCCGATTCGGAAACGCTTTCGGATGATCCTCCCTGAAAACAGAGGAAAAGAGTGATGCACGTCATCAGCAAAACAACCGCCTCCCGGCCGAAAGGAATGCGTCCGAATAACGCCGTTCTATTGTATCGAACTGCATCCATAGTCAGTAAAGGTCACCCTCGTTTTGGCTTTCTGCGGGTTTTGGTGCCCGAATAACCGATGATTGTTTCTCCGACACCCTGACAGTGCCAACCTGGCCGAGCATTCCAGCAACCAAGACCATCCCTCCCAAGGCCACTAGAAAAACAACATATCCCGCCAGCATGTGAAAGAAGCTCGGGTGCTCCAGACTACCAATCGCGCGTTCGGATCCCATGATCATGGTGCCGGCGGTAAGCATGACGATACGGCAGATGTTTCCCGCGATAGCGAAGGGAATTGAAACCAGAAAGAGCGTCAACCGTGCCCATGATGCCTTGAGGGTAAAGTAGCCGTAGAGGGCGCTCACCATCATGAGGGCAAAAAGGGATCTCATCCCGCTGCATGGGAGGGCGACATCGACCGCAAATTTATCACCCTGTGCAAGATGTTGCAGGGGATCAGCCGCGGAAAGAATCCCCGTTCCGTTGAGGATGGATGGAATTCCCATCAGATTGAGGACAACCACGCCTGCATGACTCACCGTCAGACGCAGGGGAAATGAAATAAAACTTTCCAGGAACAGAAGCGGCCACATGAAAACGAGGAATAGCCAAGGGAAGGCAAGAACCCTCATCCACCCCCGGCCTCCAAACCAAATCACCAGTCCCGCCAACAGGATCTGTGCCGCAGCATACGAAAAGTAAATGTCATCGGCCTTGAAGCCGAACCAATAAATGAAAAATCCGGCCAGCAGGATCCAGAACCCGGCATCGGAACCGACCATTGGAACAGCCTTCAGCTTGGCCCTCTCAAGGTAAACGATAAAGGCCGCTGCAAAAGGAACCATCATGCAGTGCCCCCAATCCTCCAACTGCCACTGGGCATAAACGGCATTGAAAATGGTCTCCCTGATCTGTCCGTACCCGAGGCTGTATTTCACCAACCCGAAAAGCAAAACCAGGACGACCGTCGAGACCGTCAGGGCCGTGATTATTTGCCAAGAAACTTCCTTGGTTGTTATCAGATTCTTCTGGGGAGAGGAGTGCGTCATCTGTGGATAAGTCCCTGGAAGTTAGTGATCTTTTAGCATAAATCCCGCAAGGGATTTTACCTGATGAAGAGACCAGGCACCATCCTGCAGCCAACGTTCAGAGAAGGGATTCTCCATGGGAACCACCTGAACAAATCGGTCCTGCTCTTCCATACCCCTTACCCTGTAGCCGAGATGATGGGCAAGGGAAGGAAGATAAAGTTCCAGGTAGACTGGGAATGGTTCAGGGTGTGCGGCAACGGCATCAAAAGCAGCCCTCTTCCAGAAAGAACCGGTCATGATGCCATTAAGAAACAGTCCCCTCTCCTCACGCTGGGACACATCCTTCCAAAGTTGGGCAAATCGCTGATCATAACGATGGTAGAGGTAATGGGAGGCATTGGTGCAGTCAACACGGGTAAGGTGGTGACAAAGCACGTCAGCGCGAGTTTTCTGCATCAAGGAGCAGAGCTTTTCGCCCCAATCTGGAACCAGTGGCAGGTGGTCGTATTCGACAAGGGCAACGGCACTGACATTCTTTTCCCTCAACCAGGAAGCCACCTCGCGGAAAACTCCATGGTAACTTTGTTTTTCAAGCGGATGGCGAACAGTGCGAATCCCCATGTCCTCAACGAAGACCTTGTTGGGAACATCGATTCCCTCAAAGTCACCCTTCTTACCTGCATGCACCAAAAGGATGTTTTCCGCGGAATAGCCAAATGTCTTCCAATAACCCAGAAGTTCACCCACACATTCAGGTGACTGGTGGACGAGGATCGCCCAGAGAATGGAGTCGGGACTCGCGGATCCGCAATCATGCAATGAGGGGTAATCGGGTTGCTCATGCGTCGCAAAACCGACGCGGTGCTTGGTGTATCGGGTCGTTTCCTCGGGAAGAAATACCATCCGGACGGCATGCGGGAGCCCGATCATCCAGACACCCCACGGCCCGGCTAGGCAGAGCGCGCGTCCCATCGATTTTCCGGTTCGTTCGTCGATGACCTCGCTTCCCAAGCGCTCGGCGATCCATCGGAGGATTTTTTTCAGGGGCCGTGACATGTTTCCGGAGGAGCTATGGTCAGAAGGTACCCCCAAAGACCGCCGATCTCCACCCCATTCGGAGACAATAATGGAGCGACAGCAAAGGTGCATTGTGGTTACTTCAGAGTCGCGATCATGCCCCTAGACACGACGAGCGTCAGAAAACTCAGGATCGGGATCGACGCCCACGCTTTGGGGTCGAATCTCGGAGGTAACGAAACCTATCTGCGATGCCTGCTTCTGGGATTAAGAGATCACCCGGAGCATGACTATGTGTTGTATCTATGCCACCCGGAGGCAGTGGAATTAGCTAAGGATTTACTGCCGGGGGCCGCCTGTACTTTAGTTTCAAATAGCCCCTTGAAACGGCTGGGCTGGGATCTGCCCCTAGCAACGTTCCGTGACGGTCTTGATCTCATGCACCTTCAGTACGTCTCGCCGCTGATCTCGGGATGTCCGATCTCCCTGCTCATCCATGACCTTTCCTA
>Ga0118677_10002474_pt1 | contig 37099 bp, 32 predicted proteins | sample AliMusrvi5mmetaG_FD_86154 | JGI IMG/M metagenome (GOLD analysis project Ga0118677, IMG submission 86154)
GTAATGACTGAAATGTTGTTACAGATTTTTTCTCTGATAATCATGGTGTATTCGTTTCATGAATTCTGTTAAAGAATGCTTTTATCGTCATGGTGATATCCAGAAAGGGATTCCCGTGAACTGAAAAATAACGTTCAACTATAGCCTTGTCACCTCCGCTTACCGGCCACTCTTCTGCTTCGGCGTAACTGAAAACACCTGCATGGTACCATGATTCAACTGCGTGGAGAGTTGTATTTGAGTCAGACGCCAACTCGAGAGAACTTCCGATAACTGCCAGACGGCCTCGGAGTACGCTGAAAAGCAAGGCGAAACGGTCAAGTGATAGAGCAGCAGCAAGAGAGCTGATAAAACCCCGTCGTTCAATTGTGGTAATCGTCAGTGTCAGGGTTTCTCCTGCGCTCCCCGTGTAATAAATGTTTTTACTCTTTTTCCATTTCCCCTGTATGGTAAGAATCGGTGAAAGGATAAGAAAAGGGATAAGCTGCAGGGTGATGAGAAGTAATGCAGCGAAGCTGTGTAGGAGGAAATGAAACAGTGTTTCAAGCGATCCTGATTTTTTTATACCGGTTAACAGATGAGGGTCATCCATTGTAATACAAATACCCCCCTCTGGTTCAATCAGCATATTTCCGGCGGCTATTTTGTTTTGAACCTCAAGCTGCTCCCCGATATAAGTATTTGCCAGGACAATACTTTCGGTTACCGTGCTTTTCCTGTCAACAATGACGTTGCTGCCTATAACAGCTCCTGGTCCAATGATAGAGTCTTCAAGAATCTGGACGTTATTGCCGATCATGACAGGCTTCCTTATTTCAGCACTTTTGCTGATGACCACGTTTCTGCCGATATGGCAGTAAGCTTCGTTGTTATAACCGGGCAGTACGTAAGGAGAAGAAGCGAAGCCAAGAATTTCCATGCAGAGCCGGTAATAACCGTCAAGAGAGTCAAGGGCGATAAGAGATAAAGAAAAAGGAGCACTATTTTTTTGCAGTCCAGGGGGATTTCCGGTCAGGCTCAGGCTTCCTTCGTTGCAGACAAGAATGTCTCCGTTCGGCTGCGATGCAAAAAGTGATTTGTAGTCATGCAGTTTGTCGTACTGGATAAACACCAGGCCGCTGATTATAAGGATTTTTTCTTCTGAGCAGAATCGCCGGTTTTTTTCAATGACCGCTCGTTGATCATCCATGCTCATGATACTTGAATAGCTTATGTCAGTACCCCAGAGGCTGCCGTGATCACAATATTCTTCAACATCGATGAGTGACCCGTCGCTGACAATGCGTACAGCTTCACTTCCTGCAAGTATTGAAAAATCGATAAGAAATTCTATGAAAGGCTTGTTGCATATCGGGAACAGTAAAGGGTGAATATCCGGAAAAACATTACGGAGCCATGCGTGATCCCGCTCTCTGATAATAATTAGTGTTTTCATGGGGTACTCTTTAAATCCGGTCGACTTTTTCAGAATGATTGCAATGCGCTGCTGGTATCAGGAAAAATTGAAAAGAGCTTTTTAGCCTTTGTAAGTTCAAAAACCATAGCGACTTTCGGAGAGAGATTTGCCAGCTTCAGGTCACCGTTTTTTTCGATTGCTTTTCGCAGGCATGAGACTACTGCTCCGAGTCCACTGCTGTCAATGAGGTCAAGCTTGGAGCAGTCCAGAATAATCAAGTTGGTTTGCTGTTGCCAGCGTTCGAATGATGTCAGCAGTTCACTGCTGTTTTTAGCATCAAGCCGCCCGTTTAATGCGGCAATACCAAGTTTTTTCCCGGTTGAACCGTCAACGTGAAAGATCATAGTTATTGATGTTTAATAAGCTCCTCTTCCGGTTAGCACGGCAGGAATGGTTTTTAAAAGCAGGATAATATCATTAATAAAACTTGCACTCTGAATATACTGCATGTCGAGTCTGACCTGATCGGTAAATGGAATATCGCTTCGACCGCTGACCTGCCAGAGGCAGGTTATGCCGGGGATGATATGCAGCCGTTTCCGCTCTTCAAGAGTATATTCAGCAACTTCAGAGGGTAAGGGAGGTCTCGGTCCCACCAGGCTCATATCACCCTTCAGGACATTGATAAGTTGAGGTAGTTCATCAATACTGAATTTCCGGATTATTTTTCCAACCTTTGTAATCCTCGGGTCTTGTTTCATTTTGAAAATCACTCCGGCAGATGATTCATTGGAAGCCGCAAGTTCCTTTTTGATCTTGTCTGCATTCATAACCATGGAACGGAACTTATAAAACCTGAAATGTTTGCCGTTCAGACCAACTCGTATTTGTGTGTAAAAAACAGGTCCCGGATTTTCAACCCAGATCGCGATGGCCGTCAGAATAAAAAGTGGCAGCAATACAATCAGTGCCAGAGCTGAGACAGCCGTATCGAGCACTCTTTTCAAGAGGTAGGAAAACATGATTGTCGTTTCCCATACCTTGACCTTAAGTCGCCTCCGATATCGGAATCGGGGATTGAGAGAACTGCTTATTGTACGGATCAGCTCTTTTCGTACCGTCGGATCAAGTTCCATTGGGTTACATGCTAAATGGAGGATACTTAAAATAGTAACTCTTTAAAGAAACAGAGGGTTCCAGATGATACATCCTGGTTACTCCGCTATGCTGATGATTTTGCCTTCAAAATTTCTTTCAGGGCTAACGGTAAAAAACGACTGTCCTGTACTAAATAACGTTTCCAAAGCCTGCCCGGATCGCTTGCCAATCGCCATACCCATTCAAATCCGATTTTTTGAATCCATTTTGGAGCACGTTTCGTTGTTCCTGCAGCAAAATCAAATGAAGCTCCAACGCATAGAATGGGTCCTACCTTAAGACGATCAATATGAGCATCAGCCCATTTTTCCTGTTTTGGGGCACCGACACCGATAAAAAGAATATCAACATTCCTTGAGTTTATGTCGGTTATGATCCGCTCGTTTTCATCTGGATCATGTTCAAATCCCATTGGTGGGCACCATGTTCCGACAATATTCAGACCTTCATATTGTTCACGAAGTTTATGTGCAGCCTTTTCAGCCACACCAGGGTTTCCTCCCATAAAATAGAGAGTAATATCTGTCCCTGCGGATTTTTCACAGAGAGCTATCAGCAGGTCAGAGCCAGCTACCCGTTCGGGAAGAGGGTTCTTTTTAACCAATCGGCTGAGCCAGACAATGGGCATCCCATCAGCATATCGAAAAAGAGCTCCCTGATAGATTCTGCGCATATCCGCATCATCCTGAAGCATGACGATATGGTCAACATTAGGTGTGACAACGATTCCTTTCTGAGCGTGTCTTGCAGTATCCAGGATCTGGGATACCGCTGAAGACATTGTTGCCTGCTCAAAAGAAACGCCAAACAGTTCCGTTTTCATGACTTGCTTCTAACTGAATTGAACGATTGCAAAAAAAGCTCCTGAATAGAATGTTCGTAATGTTTCACATAGCTATACATCACTGTTCCTTTCCAGCAGATCCGATGCGGATAACAATACAGGAAAGATCATCATCAAAGGTTTCCCTGCCCGAAAACAGGGTAATTGCCTCTTTAATGCGTTCGATGAGTGCCTGCGGTGGCAATGCATGATTCTTGCCGATAAGCTCAACAAGTTGTTCATCGCCGAACATCGTATTGTCCGGTGAGCAGCACTCAGTTATCCCGTCCGAGAAAAGAACAAGAATATCATTCTCTTTGATTGGATAGGATATGGCGTGATAGTCCTGATGTTCAATCAGTCCAATGGGCAGGTTGTCGCCCTTAAGCATCGAGCAGGCAGAAGTATCGGCATGAAAGTGGATGACTGGCGGGTGTCCGCAGTCAACGATTGAGAGCTGCCCTGATTCAAGGTCAAGCCGCACAAAGAGCAATGTGGCATAGGTACCGAGTTCAAACAGCTCATTGATGCAAAGCTCATGCACACCGGCAACAATATCCGGCAGTGCTGGGAGTTCGATATACGGGTATTTTTTTTGGGCGAGTACTTTCAGAAAGAGCGATTTGATACCGGCACCGACCAGAGCAGATTGAATACCGTGACCCATGACATCCCCGATGAGAATGTCTGCGTGAAGAGTGTCAAAAATAATAAAATCGGTAAAGTCGCCGTCAAGATGACCTGATGAAACCATCATCCTGCTGATTTCTGCTCCGTTAAGGCTGACCGGAACAGGACTTTGAAGCAATTTTTTTTCAATTTCCGACTCAAACTCTTTTTGCATGGTATCAAAACGCAGACGGCTTTGTTCTGCCTCAACCCTTGTTGTGATATCCCGTGCTATGATAACGGTGTGAGGTATGCTTTCAATTTGAACGCATCCTTTTGAAATCTCAAGAGGGATGGACGTGGCATTTTTTCTCAGTCCTTCAATTTGCTGGACCATGCTTTCATCAAAACCGTGGATATCTTCGGAAGGTATTTTACAGATGCCATGAATATCAAACTTGTGAAAGTCAGGTGCGATAAGGTCAAGAAAATTCTGCTTGTCGTATTGGTCTCTGCTGAATCCGAAGAGCTTTTCCGCGGCATTGTTGCGGTAGATAATTTTTCCTGCATCATTGAGCATGAAAACCGCATCATGTGCAGCATCGCTCATTGAGCGCAATTCCTGATCGCTTCTCTGCAATTTTTTTGACATAACGAGGAGCTCTTCATTAGCCGTGGTCAGTTCCTCATTTCTTATTGAAAGTTCCTTAAAAAGCTTTTCCCGTTCGGTTTTCAGACAATAGTAGTCAATCGCATCGTTCAGGATTTGTTTGAAGGCTGGCGGGTCGACAGGTTTTGGAATAAACCGGAATACTTCACCGGCGTTGATGGATTCAATAATCGGGTCTATATCTTGTGAACCGCTGAGGATAAGACGAAGTATCTCCGGATTTCGCTTTTTTACTTCACTGATCAGTTCCAGACCATTCATTTCCGGCATTCTCAGATCTGATACAAGAATAGAAACGTTATTGTTTTGAATCAGTTCAAGTGCGTGTGCGCCGTCTTCAGCAAAGAGTTTATTGAAGGGTTCTTTCCGGAGGAATCGGTTGATTGAGCTTAGAATGAATGATTCGTCATCAACAAAAAGGATAGTGATCTCACTCGTGTTGGGCATGATTATTATTCTTTATTGATCATGAGGGGAAGCGTGATGGTAAAAGTGGTGCCGCCCTCAGAAGGACAATGAACCTGAAGTGTTCCCTGGTGCTTGAGAACAATGATGTCATAGGAGATGCTGAGCCCCAATCCTGTTCCTTTCCCGGGTTTTTTTGTAGTGAAAAAGGGGTCAAAAATGTGTTCCTGGACTTCAGGCGAAATTCCCGGGCCGTCATCGGAAATCGAGCAGAAGATAGTAGAGCTCTCTTTCCAGGTATGAATTTTGATTTTCCCGTTTGACGTTTTCATTTGCGAAGCGATAGCGTGTGAAGCGTTGATAATCAGGTTGAGAAAAACCTGATTGATCTGTTCCGGATTGCATTGAACAAGAGGCAGATCCCCGAGATCGGTTTCAATATCAGCACAATACCGGTATTCGTTACGGGCAATGATGAGCGTGTCGCGGATTCCTTTGTTAATATCGAAAAAAGCCTTTTGGTTGATAGCGTGCTTATATGCAAAGTTCCGCATGCTGTTGATAATTGTTGTCATTCGTTCAAACCCTCCTTGTGACTCGACAAATATTTGCGGAATATCAACAAGCAAGGTATCAAGGTCAAGGTCTTGCTCTATCTGGCGTATCTTCTGCAGTTCAGTGGAAAACGGCGATTTAGTGTCGATTTTTTTTGTGAAGGCACGATACTCTTGCAGGATAGAGAGAAGGTCAGTTATGTTTTCCTGCTGGGTTGCAAAATTGAGCTTTATAAAATTAAGAGGATTATTGATTTCGTGTGCAATTCCGGCAGCAAGTTGTCCGATCGAAGCAAGTTTCTCCTGTTGTAGGATTTGCTGCTGGCTTATTGCAAGATCTTTGGTACGTTCTTCGACCCTTTGTTCAAGTGTCTTGTTGAGTTGCTGCAGTTTTTCTTCTGCCTGCTTGCGTTCGCTGATGTCGAGTACAATGCCTCTGATGCCGACAAGCTGTTCGTTTTGGATAATCCTTGAGGTGTATGCAAGTATTGGAAAAGTGGTTCCATCTTTTTTCAGGCCGGTGTATTCATGATTATCAAACGGAATTTCGGCTAACCGAAGTTTCATATGTAACCCGGCTTTTTCACGGTCTTCCGGCGCAAAGAGCATCAGTGCTTGAACGCCTTTTTGTAATTCCTCTTTTGTATACCCGAACGTCTCAAACCCCATGCGGTTTGTGTAGGTGATCCTGCCCTGAAGGTCAACTTCAAAGATGGTCTGGGGAAGAAGATTGGCCATGTCATGAAACCTCAGCTCGCTCAAAGCAAGTTCAGCTTGTTTATTTTTGTACTCTGTAATATCCTGCTTGATCCATATAAAGTGAGCAATTTTGCTGTTGTGCCCTTTAATTGGGCTAATGGTGGCCTGCTCTAAGAAAAACTCACCGTTTTTCTTTTTGTTTTTTAATTCCCCATGCCAGATGTTTCCAGATGTAATGGTTGCCCAAAGTTTTTTATAATACGATGTCGAATGTTCTTCTGATTTCAGAACATTCATGGTTCGGCCTATTGCCTCCTGCTCACTATACCCGGAAATAGAGGTAAATGCTTTGTTGACATATTTTATAAATCCATCACTGTCAGTTATGACAATAGATAGGGGATTTTGGTTAATTGCCTCAGAAAACAGTTTGAGGTTCTGCCTGAGTCCGAATGTTGAAAGAGCATTTTTTACAGTCACTTTCAGTCTTTCTGGATTGACCGGCTTGATTAAAAAGTCATAAGCCCCCAATCTAAGAGACTCGACAGCCATTTCAACATCACTCGAACCGGAAATTATGATGACTGGAATGGTGAACTGGTGATCGCGGATATAGGAAAGTACCTCAATACCGGTTTTACCTGGCATATTCATGTCGAGAAGCAGAAGATCGATCGGATGAGTCTTGATATACTCGATACAGTCATCACCATCAAGAGCCATAACAGGATTGTAGCCCATCTTTTTGATGATGCTTGACACCAGCGTACGAATGAACGTACTGTCATCAGCTACAAGGATAGTAGCGGTCTCTTCAGGCTCAGACATGTTTCCGGGTATTAATATGGGTTGGAACAATATATCATATTATCCTTCCGTTTTTAAATGATGAAAAGATTATCGTCAGGCATGCATGCTGAAATCAGCTCTCTCTCAGGATCTGATTTGCAGGTAATGCCGTTATGATGATCCATTGGAATTGAGACATTCTATGATTCAGGCTGAGGGGACCTGAGTATAGACGGGAAAAGACGACCAGCTTTGTATTAACGCATAGAAAAGCAGTAAGAACGCAAATCGTTCCTTCAGGTTCATACGGTGAGTTTGACTGGCAGTGATAGAGTGAACACCGCTCCACCTTCTGCGGGACATTCACAGGCGAAAGTCCCCTCATGTTTATGCACAACGATATCGTACGAAATGCTGAGCCCGAGTCCAGTTCCCTCACCCGGCTTCTTGGTTGTAAAAAAAGGGTTGAAAATATGTTCTTTTATCTCCTCAGGGATTCCCTGTCCGTCATCGGATACCGAGCAGTAAACATGTTCAGCAGTCGCCCATGTTTTAATTGCAATTTTTCCCGGAGTCTTCTTTTTTTGAGCCTTGATAGCATGGAGGCTGTTCATGATCAGGTTCAGTATGACCTGATTGATCTGAGATGCATTACAGTTGACCGGTGGCAGTTTTTCAAGTGTTGTTTCAAGAGTGGCGATGGGGATGTATTCGCTCTTGGTGATGTTGATCGTATCCCGAACGGCCTTATTGATATCAAATGGAATTAACGTATCCTGACTATTTTTAAAAGAGAGGTTCCGCATGCTTCGGGTGATGTTCGCAATACGCTCAACTCCATTTTTTGACTCTGCAAGGATTTCCGGAATTTCCATGAGTAACTGATCGATGTTCAGGTTTTTCTCTCTTTCAAGGAGCTGCAATACCTCTTCGGAAATGGCGGGAATGCCGGCTGCTTTTTCAATTATCCGACGGTAATAACCCAGGTGCTCAAGAAGATCGTTAAAATTGTTACTGAGGTTATATTCATTGAGAGTAAGAAAATTGAGGGGATTGTTTATTTCATGGGCAATTCCGGCTGTCAGGAGTCCGAGCGCCTCCATTTTTGTTGCGTGCTGCAATTTGATGGCAAGTTTTTTCTTCTCTTCCTCAGCAATCTTTTTGGCAACGATATCCCAGACTTGATTAGCTAATGTCTCTACCCACGTAATATCGTTATCACCGTAATTCGTCTCCTTGTTCCCGACTCCCATGATTGCTACTATTTTCTCGTCACGGGTAACAGGAATAACCAGTTCGCGATTTATTTCAGCATGTCCGACCGGCAACCCTCTGCGATGCTCGAGTGTGAGATAATCATTATGGATAACCGCTTTTCTCTCTCGTACTGCATCTGCCCATACACCGGCCTTCTTCAGCGGATAGTGCACTCCCTTTCCTTCCGCCTTGCACATATTTTGCAGGGTATTGGTTGAGACGGTCTGGAGCAACAGGGTGTTCTGATCTTCAGCTAAAAAAAAGACAAACCCGATGGAACTTCCCGTTAACTTTTCAGCTTCATCAACCGTAGCAGTCAGCAGTTCCTCAATTGATGAAGTCTCAGCTAGCTGGAGAATCCGAAGCCTGAATACATTGAGTTGTTCATAACGATTTCGTTCGGTAACGTCATGAATAATAGAGTAAAGCATCTCTTTGCCTGCAATTTCGACCTTGCTGCCGAATACTTCAACATCACTGATGGAACCTTGTGCACTCCTATGGCGAAATGAAAACCGGGTTTGTTTCGATGTTCTGCATTTTTCCATCTCTTCCATCACTTTTTCAGGATCCAGGGTATTGATATCTTGTATCAGCATCCTGCGGAGTTTTTCAACCGGCCACTGGTAAAAATCGGCAGCTGCTTGATTAGCGTCAATGATACGTCCTGTTTCCGGGTCGATAAGCATCAACGTTGCGGTATGGTTCTCAAATAGTTTTCTGAATCGCTCCTCGCTTTGTTTTAGCAGGTTTTCAGCATGTTCTCGCGCCTCGCGATTTCGCAAAGTCTTGATTCCAAACGACAGGTTGTCAGCAAGCGAACACAGCAGCTCTTTCTCCTTTTCATTGAAGGCATAGGGTATTTCCGAGTATATGGTTAATGCTCCGAACACCGTTTCGTCCATTGTCAAGGGCAAACTCTGAATGGAGGCATACCCGCGCTTTATAGCCTCTTTTTGCCATGGTTCAACAAGTGGTTTATTGAAAATATCATGTAAGGATGCCGGAAGACCTGTTCGGATTGCGATTCCTAAAGGTCCTTGTCCAAACTCATCATCGGCCCAGGTTAATCTGGATGAATTGGTGTAACCTTGTTCAAAACCCGCATAGGCCACCTGGACTACAGTTTTTGAATCATCATCTTCAGAATAACCAACCCATGCCATCCGGTAGCCACCGATGTCAACCATGATGTTGCATATTTGTTGCAGCAGCTCCATTTCATCTGTGCTATGAATCAACGCCTGATTGCATTGGTTGGTCGCCAGTAGCGCACGATTCAGCCTGTGAAGTTCCCCTTCAACATGCTGGAGCTCTGCAGATTCATGATGTGATTTCATACGTATATCGTTTTATCAATCCTAAGAGGATTTAGCGGCTTTGTGCCCATTTCCGGATTTTTTGCATTCCGACTTCATACACATCCGCAACAGTAATCTTTCATATAAGTTACGCCTTGAAAATTGTACAAAATGCGGTTAAAATAAATTAAAGCAAATTTCATGCCATATAATGATCATAAATAAAGATTACGGTTAAGTGTTTATAAATAAATGATTTATAGATCTCATGAACTTTTTTTGGAGGGCGGCAGGTAGAATAATGTGGATTTGCTGTTCTCAGTAAAAAAACGGTGTCCCGATAATACACATTCTGTCTCATCAGTGCCGGACTCACTTGCCCTGCAAAAGCGCAGCAAAAAAAAAGAGCCACTTCTCCTGGCTCTTTCATGTTCTCTTTTTTTATGTGTCCGATTTGTCCAGTTTTGATTGGTATTTAAAGTAATTCGATAATTTCCTCAGGATGCTCAACCACTCTTTTCGCTCCGAACTCCAGGAGCTCGCTCTTTGGTCTGAACCCCCAGAGCACGCCGAGAGGATACATTCCGGCTCTTGAAGCAGTCAGCATGTCTATACAGCTGTCACCCACATAGAGAATTGCGGAAGCATTCTCACCAAGCATATCGGCAACAAGCAGTGCTCCCTCAGGATCCGGCTTGGGGGCAATGCCGCTGTGATGACCCATAACTACATCGAAACGCCACGATGCAAGGAGACTCTCCGCGCAAAGCCGGGTAAAGTGATCTGCCTTGTTCGAAAGGATCGCCATTTTGATCCGCCGCTCACTTATGGTATCAAGCAGGGGAGCAATGCCCGGATAGGGCCGGGTATTAACATTCCAGTTATCGCCATACTCTACCATCAGCTCCTTGAGTAGCAGGTCGATTGTCTCCTCTTTTCCAACCCCTTCCGGTAAAGCTTTCCTGACGAGTTCTCTCATGCCATGACCTACAAGAAACCGGCACTCATCAAGCGTATGGGTGGGGTAATCATGGGCTCTAAGTACCGTGTTGAGGGTGTTGACAATATCCTGAAGAGTATTAAGCAGGGTTCCGTCAAGGTCAAAAATAACAGCGTTGAAGTTCATATGAGAGTGATTTCCGTGATTGTAAAAGAGATCTCTTTTGTGATTATTGAGGGTCCTTGCTACCATTCTGATGCATAAGTCTATATTTAACTCGTGAAATTTCAAAGTTATCATACCGGTCACTATCTTACGGAATTGCAGAATGGAACAGTAGGTGTAGGTTTTATCAACCGCTGATATCGTTTTAATTGTCAAACTGATACTTTTTTTACAGAGCCGGTTAACGAATATGCCGGCTTTTTTGTTTTCAATTGAGAATTTCTATCAAAATAAGTTCAAATAATTGTTTCAAACTTGTAACATAGGCCTCATTGCTTTCTAAAGGTAAAGCCTGTAGATTATGGCATCAAAAAAAGCCGGGTAACCGGATTTTGTTAATAAACTATGCAACTTCATGGCTGACGAGAGTGTCGGGGGAAACAACCGCACCAATGCATTTGTCGTAAGCGCCCGCAAACGCACATTGCAGAAAGCCTCCAAAACAGTCGGGGAAGGTCTGCTCCTTGCAGTTGGTTCATTTGTGGCCATTGTTGTCCTCTTTATCTTTTACTTCGTAGCTCGCGACGCCATCCCTTTTTTCCAGCTTCGTGGATTCAGTGAATTCTTCACCAGCTCAAACTGGTATCCGGCTGATCAACCTGCCGGATTCGGTGCGCTTGCCATTATCTACGGCAGTCTGATGGTAACGTTTGGTTCGGCCCTGATTGCTGTGCCGATGGGCGTTACCGCAGCTATATGCCTGAGCGATATTCTTCCGTTTTCAATCCGTCAGTACGCAAAACCTGTGATTGAAATGCTCGCTGCCATACCTTCAGTAGCGTTCGGCTTTTTTGCCCTTGTCGTCCTCGCCCCGCTTCTGCAGAATAACGGCGGCCCTATGCTGATGTGGGCGTGGTGGATCCTTGTCACACCATTTCTCGTGCTTGCCGTTCTCGTCTCAGCCGATCTTCTTTCTGCCATTGTCAAGGGCCCGGCGCGCCGTCAGCAACTCTATGTGCTCCTGCTTATCGTGTTTGGCTTCATCTCCATTTTGCTCCTCTACAAGGTCGGCACCATGCTCTACGCCATTCAAATTCTGACCGGCACCAATGCTCTCAACGTCTCCATTATTCTCAGCTTCATGGCTCTGCCGACTATTGTCAGCGTTTCTGAAGACGCCCTGCAGGCAGTCGGCCGAGACATCCGCGAAGGCAGTTACGCACTCGGTGCCACGCGCGCTGAGACCATCATTAAAACCATCCTCCCCGCAGCCAGCAGCGGCATTCTTGCTGCCGTTATTCTCGGTATCATGCGTGCCCTTGGCGAAACCATGGTGGTTTGGATGGCTTCGGGTAACGCATCCCATATTCCCGAGCCGTGGTTCAACTATCTCGAAGCCATCAGAACCCTGACGGCCACCATTGCCGGCGACATGGGTGAAGCCGACCAGGTCACCGGATCAGCCCGTTACCATGTTCTCTTTGCCATGGGCCTGCTTCTCCTTGTTATCAGTTTTATCAGTAATCTCGTCAGTGAACGCATCGTTGTCCGCCAGCGCAAAATTCTTTCAGGCCAATAATAGAGTAATCATTGCCATCTTGTTATGAATATCGGAACCCGTAAAATACTTGATCGTTCATTTACCGCTCTCGGCATAGGTTCAATTGTTGTCATGGCAATGGCATTGCTGATTGTACTTGTACCGATTGTCACCAACGGAATCAGCGCAGTATTTTTTACCGGCACCGTCGAACACCGCAAAATGCTCCTCCATGAATTCAAGCGGGGCGGCAGTGAGACTCTGACCAGCGAAATAGCCACATCCGACCGTTACCGCTCAAAAGTCTACGACATGCTCACCCGGTTTGAGACTGAGCTTGACAAGATGGAGCCGGAAAAAAAGAGGGAATACAAGGAAAAATACTCCCAGGTTAAAACCGCTCTGCAGGCACTGCTCGGCCCGCTCCCTGGCGATCCTGCACCAATGCTCACCAGATTCAAATACGGTCAGACCCGCTGGGAAAAAGCTGAGGAAAAAGTGCATGACCTCCTCTATGAATCAAAATGGGATAACTCCGACCCCAACGTCATGTCCAAAGAGTACTTCGTCAGCCGTGCTCTTGGCTTTCAGGGAACCTCTCTTGCCCCAATGTTTCCCTACGTCAGCGAAAATCTGGAGAACATGCTTATTCCCGGGTTTACGGTCTACTGGGGCTTTATTACCGACAGCTCCGTCGACTCACACTTTTTCGGCGGCATCTGGCCTGAAATTCAGGGCACGTTTTTCCTCGCCGTCGGCGCCATGCTTTTTGCTTTCCCGCTCGGAGTCATTGCTGCCGTCTATTTTACCGAGTATGCCAAACCCGGCTTTTTCAACAGCCTGCTTCGCAGCGCAAACAGCACTCTTGCCGGAGTGCCAAGCATCGTTTTCGGTATGTTCGGTCTTGCTTTTTTCATCAATACGCTGAAAGTCTCAGAATCCAAAAGCGTTCTTGCCGGTGCACTCACGCTTGCCATTATGATTCTGCCCACTATTATCCGTGCGGCCGAAGAAGCCATCCTTGCCGTACCGAAAACCTATCGCGAAGCATCCCTCAGTCTTGGTTCCACCAAATGGAACACCATTGCCACCGTCATTCTTCCGGCAGCGCTGCCCGGCATTCTCACCGGCGGAGTCATCAGCCTCGGCAGGGCGGCAGGGGAGACAGCCCCTATTATCTTTACTGCTGCAGTCAGTGTCGGGTCGGCAATAGGTCTTGCGGATGTTTTTTCTTCTCCGACACCCGCGCTCAGCTGGAACATCTATAATCTTGCCAGTGAACATGAAGCCGCCTCACAAATCCGGCATGTACAGTACGGGATGGTCCTCGCTCTGGTCAGTGTTGTGCTGTTATTGAATTTGTCCGCGATTGTCTTGCGAGCTCGTATTTCCAAAAAATTAAAAGGTTAAGGATCAATGCTCATGACAGCTGATGCCCGGGAAAGTTCGCACAGTGCGCCGGCACAGAAAGCAAAAAGGGATATTTATCTCCCGCCTGCACGAAAAACAGTGACCGGTGGGGGAACCGCACATATTTCGGCTAAAGAGTTTTCAGTCTACTACGGTGAATTTGAAGCCGTCAAAAAAGTCAGTGCCGATATTCTCTCGAAATATGTAACCGCCATTATCGGACCAAGCGGCTGCGGCAAGAGCACCTTTTTACGGGCCATCAACCGTATGAACGACCTCATTCCAAGCTGCCACACCTCCGGCACTTTGCTCTTTGACGGTGACGACATCTACGGTAAATTCACCGATGAGGTGCTGCTGCGCAAAAAGGTGGGAATGGTCTTCCAGAAACCCAACCCTTTTCCGAAATCCATTTTCGACAACATAGCTTACGGCCCCCGACTGCATGGCATGAATGACAAAAAGCAGCTGATGGAAATTGTCGAGCGAAGCCTCCGCAAGGCTGCGATATGGGACGAGGTATGCGACCGGCTTGACAAAAACGCTCTCGGTCTGAGCGGTGGCCAGCAGCAGCGGTTATGCGTAGCCCGCACGCTTGCCGTTGAGCCGGAGGTTCTTCTCCTCGATGAACCGACCTCGGCGCTTGACCCGAAAGCTACTGCAAAAATCGAAGACTTGATCCAGGAGTTGCGCGGCAGTTATACCATTATGATCGTCACGCACAACATGCAGCAGGCATCAAGGGTATCTGATTCCACCATGTTTTTTTACGAAGGGGTGCTGGTCGAAGATGCCCCGACAGCGCAGCTCTTCACCAACCCCAAAGATCCGATAACGGAAGACTATATAACCGGAAGATTCAGCTAACGAAACCAGACTACTCCTATGTCAGAACGACCGGTCCATGAGCTTATAAGAGAACTGTCACAGATTCTTGTTCAACTCTCCGAAAAAGTGTCGCAGAATTTCTTTCTCTCTCTGAATGCTATAAAACATCAGGACGTAGAGAGTGCTCGCCAGATCAAGATTGTTGATAATGAAATTGATTTGGCTGAGGTTGACCTTGAGGAGCGCTGTCTGGCTTTCCTTGCCCTCCAGCAGCCGGTCGCCCGGGATCTCCGTACCATAGTCACCATTATGAAGATCAACGACGATCTTGAACGCATCGGCGACCTGGCCGTTCATATCATTGAACGTATGCCCGAAATCAGTCCCGAAATGCTCGAATCGTTTGAGTTCGAAACCATGGGAGTGCAAGCCGGTGTAATGGTAAAACGCTCGATTGAGGCCTTTGTCTCAAAAGACCGCAACCTTGCAGACGAAGTCTGTGCCCTTGATGAAGAGATCGATGTGATGCACCGTGCTGCGTTTAAAAAAGTAACAAGGCTGATGAAAAGCCCGGAAGCCAATGTTGACGAACTCATAGCAGCACTGAGTATCTCAAGGTATATCGAGCGAATGGCCGATCACGCCACCATGATTGCCCGCGAAGTCATTTATCTCATAACCGGTGAAATCGTCCGTCACAAAGGCGATTTCTATGAAAACATACTCGAATCTCTCGATGAGTAAGTGCAATGACAGATCATGCGTCCGAGAGAGATATAGCATTTTTGTTTTTTTCTTGCAATTAACCTTGCAGGTCTGCTAAATTAGCATCACTTTATAGTTTTCTATTAATCATAAGCATGGTGTTTGAACCCTATGGCTAACCTGTTAGGCAAACTTTTCGGCGATTCACCGAAAACCACAGAAACTCCGCAAGCATTTACCATCAAGATTGACCCCGACAAGTTTGGTCTTTCCATAAAACCTCAGGGCACAGTCTATGTCCAGCTTGAATCACTCAAGCAGAAGCTTACCAAACTCTCATCCAATGTTGAAAACAACCTGATGCTCAGTATCCGGGCTTCAACAAAAGGCAACGTCGAGCTTGCCTCTTCGGCCTTCAAGTTTGATGAGGCATATATCCGCAAAGGAAAGTTTGAGGTCGAATACCTTACCCTCGCCTATGCAACCTTCCAGAACCTCGGTGACGAAGACCTCAAGGCAATCAAAGAAGCCCGTATGATTCTTCGAGAGCTCGAAAGGCTGGCTCAGCTGGCACTCAACATAGCCGACAAGGCAGAGTATGTAAAGTTTGCCAATGTCCAGGATCTGCATAAAGACGAGTACGGCTTGAAACCCATGGGCGATATCACCGCCGAAATGATAAAAAAAGCAGTTGAAGCATTCGTAAGTGGCAACTCAAAGCATGCCAGTGAGACCCTTGTCATGATGCAGGAGATCCAGGGCCTCTATGACGCCGCACTTGCAAAAATCAAGTCCTCGGTTAACGATCAGAACATAACTAACCACACCGGAATTCTTTCAATTATTGAGCATGTCAAGGCCTCTGCCGACATATCGTGTTCCATTGCAAGCCACTTCTGCTGAGACGCTTCCTCTTGTTACCGGTAATGAAAAGCGGGCTTCGGTTCGCTTTTTTTTATCTGGTATTTCCTTTTCGGCGTCCTTTTTCTGCATGTTGCCATGATCATCCCATTGAACTCTAACTCATGAAGATCGCTCCAGCAATAGCCCAAAAGCTCAAAGAGAACAAGCTGATTTCAGTCATCCTGTTGATGCTGCTTGTGCTCTCACTCTTCTGGTTCTTTCAGCATCGTGAACCGAAAAAAGCGCTTGTGCAAAAGCCTCTTGACCTTATTCCTGTAACCGTTGCCCCGGTCTCAAAAGCAGCAGTCCGCGACAGCTTCAACACAGTCGGTACGGTCGAAGCGTTCAGGGAAGCTGACATCTTTTCAGAATCCGCCGGTCAGGTTCGCAAGGAATCGGCTGAACCGGGAGTGCACAAAAAAGTCGGCGACGCCTTGTTCATCGTCGATGATGAACTTGCCTCCTCACTGCAGCGCAAAGCTGATGCTCATTACCGCCAGACGAAACGTGATGTAGAACGTTATAAAACCCTCTATGCTGAAGGAGCAGTGCCGCTTTCCGCATTTGAGAACGTTCAGCTCCAGAACGAAGAGGCAGAGGCCGAATTTGTTGCAGCTGCACGCAAATTAAACGATACGAAAGTCAAAGCTCCATTTACAGGCACGGTCACCACCCGCTTTGTCGAGCAGGGTGAGTTGCTTCATGAGGGGGTGAAAGTTGCACATATGGTCGATATGACAAAGGTGAAAATTATCATCTTTGTCCCCGAACGCGACATCATCAAGTTTTCACAGGGCACAATGCTGACGGTGACCAGCGACACCTATCCTGGTCAGCGGTTCAGTGGCAGAGTCAGCGCAGTCAGCGATAAGTCTGGCCGCGACCATACTTACAGGGTAGAAGTGCTTCTGCAGAACCCTCAGAAAACCGTTTTCAGATCCGGGATGTTTGCCAGGGTAGTTACTACGGGTGAAGGCCGGCGGGAGGCGGTTTTTGTTCCCCGTATTGCCCTTGTGTCAGGTATCAGAAAACCGGAAGTCTTTGTGGTCCGTAACGGAAAAGCGGTTTTAACGCCGTTTATTGCCGGTATGGAGCTCCAGAAGGAGCTCGAGGTTCTTGATGGACTCAACGTAGGTGAAAGTGTGGTGACAAGCGGTCAGACAGAGCTTCTTAACGGCTCAGCTGTTCTTGTCATCGGTCAAAAGAAAGGGCAGATCACACCATGACGCTTACAGAGCTCGCCATAAAACGCCCGACGCTTATTGTCGTTCTTTTCACAGTGCTTGCCATTCTCGGTCTCTTCAGCTATGGCCAGCTGCAGTATGAGCTGCTCCCGAAAATGACACCGCCGGTTGTAACCGTCTCCATCCGCTATCCCGGTGCATCACCAAGTGAGGTCGAGACATCCCTGACTAAACCGGTGGAGGAAGCTGTTTCCGCCATTGAAAAAATAGCATCCATCACATCAACATCAACCGAAGGGTTATCGGTCGTTGCAATTGAGTTTTCCAACTCCGCCAATATCGAAAAAGCCCTGCAGGATGCACAGCGCAAAATCAACGAAGTTCGTGACCGCTTTCCTGAAGAAGCAAAACCTCCGGTTATTACCCGCTTTGCACTTGATGAGGCACCTGTCCTGCGTATCGGAGCCACCTCATCCCTCTCCGACACGGACTTTTTCCGAATGCTTAAGGACGACGTCAAACCTCTGCTTTCAAGTGTTGCTGGTGTGGGGCAGGTCTACCTGCTCGGTGGACGCGAGCGCGAAATCCGCGTCAATATTGATCTTCAGCGTCTCCAGAGCTATGGCTTGACCGTTCCTGATGTTCTCAAAGAGGTAGGCAAGGCCAATCTCGATTTCCCGACTGGCAAAATTGACGATCGCGACCGGCAGTTTGTTGTCAGGCTGGCCGGAAAATTCACCAAACTCTCAGAGCTGCAGGATCTTGTTCTGCGCTCCACCCCCACCGGCAATGTCACACTGCGGAATGTTGCCGAAATAGAAGACGGATTCAGGGAAATCACAACCCTCACACGATTGAATGGTCGGGCCTCCGTAGGCATCATGGTCATGAAACAGAGCGATGCCAATACGGTTGATGTGAGCCGGCTCACAAGGATCGCGCTCACGCGTCTCGAAAAACTCTATAAAGATAAAAACCTCTCCTTCGATATAGCCCAGGACTCCTCAACCTTTACACTCGAAGCCGTTACAGCCGTTCAGCAAGACCTCATGCTTGCAGTGCTTCTGGTCGCACTTGTCATGATGCTTTTTCTGCACAGCCTGCGCAACTCTCTCATTGTACTTGTCTCAATCCCGACCTCGCTCATTACTACCTTTACGGGTATGTACCTCTTCGGTTTCTCGCTGAACCTCATGACCCTGCTCTCTCTTTCGCTTGTCGTAGGTGTACTCGTGGACGACTCCATCGTTGTGCTCGAAAATATCTACCGCCACCTCGAACGTGGTGAAGAGCCCCGCAGTGCTGCCCTCCTGGGCAGAAATGAGATAGGCTTTACCGCACTCTCCATTACCCTCGTTGACGTGGTTGTCTTTCTTCCACTCTCTCTTGTCAGCGGTTTAGTTGGCAACATCCTGCGCGAATTTTCCGTGGTCATGGTTATCTCCACCCTTGTCAGCCTTTTTGTCTCCTTTACCCTTACGCCTCTTCTAGCCTCTAGATTCTCCAAAGTCGAAAACCTTACAGGCAAAAACCCATTCGAAAAGTTTGCGATCGCTTTCGAGCAGAACTATCAGCGCTTCCGCCAGCACTATCTCGATCTCCTGCAGTGGAGCCTCCGTAACCCTCGCAAAGTTTTTTTCAGTGCAATGCTTCTGCTTGTTGCTTCATTCAGTCTGCTGGTTTTCGGTAAGATAGGAGGAGAGTTTATAGAGGTATCCGACCGTGGCGAGTTCTCTGTCATGCTCGAGCTCGAACCTGGTACCAATCTCGAAGAGACCAACCGCCTGACTAGGATGGTGGAGCACCGTCTCTCCTCAATGCCTGAGGTTAAAAAACTGCTCGTCAATGTCGGTGCCTCCAGCGAAGGCTTCTTCAACCAGAGCGCAGACAACATCTCCGAACTCAATGTCCGGCTCTCGCCGAAAGAAGAACGCAGGAATTCCACAGGCGATGTCATGCAGGCAGTCCGTACCAGTCTTAAGGATGTTGTAGGCCTCAAGGCAAGCATCAACCCTATCGGTATTTTCGGAACTGCCAATGAAACGCCGGTTGCCGTCATCATCAGCGGTCCCCTGAGAACTCAGGTCACCCGTGTTGCCGAAGCCCTGCGCGACAGTATCAAAACCATTCCCGGCACAGCTGATGTCAAGCTTACCTCCAGGGTCGGTAACCCCGAAATGCGTATTGTTGTCGATCGCGAAAAAATGGCAGACTTCGGTCTCTCTATTGTCGATGTCGGGGCAGCCCTCCGTACCGCCTATGCCGGTGACGAAGCAGGCAAATACCGTGATGGAGGCGATGAGTACGACATCAGGGTAATGCTCGACAAGTATTACCGTCAGGATACATCCACCCTTGCCGACATCACATTCCGAACCCCTCAGGGCGATATGGTCAGGCTCGGCCAGTTTGTAAGCTTTGAGCAGGACCGCGGCTATACGCTGCTGCAGCGCAAAGATCGCAACAACGCCGTCTGGGTCAAGGCGCAGGTCATCGGTCGTCCGGTTGGCAGCATCGGTCAGGATATCGAACGCGTTTTTAAGAATATGAAAAAACGCGGTGTGATGCCCTCAACGCTCTCTTACAGCTACGAATCTGACCTCAAGCGCCAGGGTGAGTCTTTTTCAACACTGCTTTCAGCCTTTATGGTCGCCATTATCTTTGTCTACCTCATCATGGTTGCCCTCTACGACTCATACGTCTGGCCAATGGTGGTGATGTTTTCCATTCCGCTTGCCATTATCGGAGCGCTCTTCGCCCTTGCTCTCACCGGTAAATCTCTCAGCATTTTCACCATTCTCGGCATCATCATGCTGGTTGGCCTGGTTGGTAAAAACGCTATTCTACTGGTCGACTTCATCAACAAATTCCGATCCGAAGGCATGGGCCTCACTGAATCGATCATAGAAGCGGCTAAGGAACGGTTGCGCCCGATACTCATGACCACCCTGACCCTCATCTTCGGCCTTCTTCCTATTGCACTTTCGGGCAGTTCTGGTTCCGAATGGAAATCCGGCCTTGCAGTCGCCCTCGTTGGTGGCCTAGCCAGCTCCATGTTTTTAACGCTGCTGGTGATTCCGGTTGTCTATGTCTGGTTCGACAAACTGCGCACTAAGGTTTCCTCCATTCGCTGGGGCAAAGGAACAGGCACAGTGAAGGCGCAATAATGATCCATGTATGCAAATCATCCTTGTGTTTATGAACTCTTTATTGCCTTATATTGTAGTTTGATAGGAGAGTAAATTAGATGTAACCAGTGGAGAGTCAATGCGTTTTTTTTTCAATCAGTCCCCCGCACTCCTCCTGTGCCGCATCTCCCTTGCCTTTTCATGGATATATCAGGGTGCGGTTCCTAAAATAGTTTGTCAGAGTCGGGGTGAAATTGACCTTCTCGGTCACCTCATCCCCGTCTATCAGTGGGTCTGCGAGGCTGTATTCTGGATCGGAACAGGGGAGATTCTCTTCGGGCTTCTGCTGCTTGTGGCCGCATGGAGCTGGCTCTTCTGGCTCAATATAGTTGCATTGATCGGTTTGCTTCTTTTTGTTCTTCTTTTTGAACCAGCCATGTTCACGCTGCCGTTCAACCCGTTGACGCTTAATATGTCGCTTATTGCACTCTCTGTTATTGCTCTGATAGAGATGAACAAAATAAAACCATCTCAACCCCAATGAAAGCTCACTCTTATGATGGAAAGTTAAGTGTTGTTGCCCGGCTCTTTCTTTTTGTTTCAGTCACAGTCATTACCATTGCCTCCTTTTTGGGTGCAGACGGTGTTATGATGAGTAATTACTTCCTGCTGAAGCTTCATCCCTATATCTTCTTCATCGGCTTCGGGAACCTTGCCATTCTCATCCTCAACCGCTATCTGACCGCGGCCATTTATCCTGAACTCAAAATAGATCCTGTAAAGCAGCAGCGTTACATATATGTGGTACTGTTCGCCCTCGTGATGATCACTGTTGCACTCGCTATGGATTGGCCGCTGCTCAAGGCATTTACAGGCCTGTTGCTCATGATTGTCGTAGTCGGACCGCTCAAAGAGATATTCACTACATTGTCAGTCCCAAAAATATGGAAAGAGGTCTCCGTCCGTTACTACATCTTTGACGTTCTCTTTCTCCTGAACGCCAACCTCGGTCTTTTTACTCTCGGTCTCAAAGAGGCCTTTCCTCATCTGGGCATCATTCCGTTTTTTGTCACCCAGTCCTCCTATTTTCTTGGTTCCTCGTTTCCCCTCAGCATCAGTGTCATGGGTTTCCTCTACACCTATGCCTGGAACAAATCCTCAAAGCGTGAACTGATCAAGCGGCTTTTCAGCCTCTGGTTCTATATTTTTGTAGGTGGTGTGCTGCTCTTTCTTATCGTTATCCTTGCTGGATACTACCTGGGGATGATGCTTATCAGCCATATCCTGCTTTTTGGTGTCATGGCACTCCTTGGCAGCTTTACCATCTACCTCTACAACTTTTTCAAACAGAATTTCCATCATCCGGCACTTGCCTTTCTCCTCAGCGGTCTTGCCCTTCTCTTTGCCACAAGTGGCTTCGGTATCATGACTATCTTCTTTCTCAAAGGGATACCATTCGGTACGATCCCTCCCCTAACTATCGACAGAATGTGGATCTACCACGCCCATACCCATGCCGCGCTACTCGGTTGGATAACCTGTTCATTTATCGGCATGATCTACATCGTTATTCCGTCAATTGTGCGCGCCAACTCTCTTGACCCGCTTCGGGGCGATTCGGTACTCTCAGCAATCCTTGGCGAAAAAACAAGAAAAAAAGCATTCAGACAACTGACCGTGCTGTTACTGGCAGCAACCGCCATCATGGTCGCATTCTTTCTTCAAAACGTCATACTGCTCAGCCTCAGCGGGTTTGTTTTTGGGGCTTCAGTCTTTTTTCTGAACTTCAATCTTCTGCCTGAGCTTTCCAGGACGGAGTAAAGGGAAACACTATGGCAAGTATACCTCAGCCCTTGGTGACCGTTGCAATACCTATGTACAATAACGCTCGATTTATCAGTGAAACAATAACTTCAGTGCTCAAGCAGACCTTCCCCGATTTTGAACTGTTGATTTATGACGATCACTCAACCGACAACTCCTGCGAAATTGCAGCATCATTTGCCGATGCCCGCATAAAGCTCTTCCGCAATCCCGGTAACCTTGGTCCGGAGGGCAACTGGAATAAAGCAGTCAGTAATGTCCGGGGAAAGTATGTCAAGCTTGTTTGTGGAGACGATATTCTTTTTCCGACATGCCTTGAGAAACAGGTAGCTGTTTTTGAGGATCCGCTCAATAGGGGAGTCACTCTCGTAAGCAGCCAGCGGACCATTATTGACCCTGAAGGCAAGACCCTGATCAAAAAGGTGAATTTCGTAAACGGAGGCCGTAAAGGTATGGTTGAAGTCATCAGAAAAATGATTCGTATGGGCACCAACATCATCGGTGAACCTGTCTGTGGTCTCTATCCGGCAGAGCTCATTTCAAAAACAACCGGCTATAGCGCTACGGTTCCATATACCATCGATCTCGACTTCTGGATACAAGTGCTTAATTATGGCGATCTCTTTGTGATCGACGAACCATTATGTGCATTTCGTATTTCAGACCTTTCTTGGTCGTCAAGGATAGGGGAGCTGCGTTATCAGCAGTTTCTTGATTTTATGGTACAGGCCGCTGCCGATGAGCGGCATGAGGTCACCGACCTTGATCTCTTTATTGGAAAAATCAATTGTGCCGTCCAGTCGATGACCAGCCTTATGGGATTCAAACTGTTTGCTTCTTCAACGATCGAGCGGAAAACCATGCCGACATTATGACAATGAGAGTTCTGAAAGATAGGACTTGATTGACTCATGCTTTCCAAGCCCAAGCTTTTGATGCATCCTGTACCGTATGCTTTCCATTCCCCGAGTCGTTATACCGATAGAACGTGCAATTTCCCTGGTGTCGTAATTCAGTTTGACCAGCAGCGATATTCTCAGCTCACGCTGGCTGAGGTTGGCATGTTTTTTCAGCAGTTTGCTTAAAAAAGCAGAATCGGACTCAGTTAACTCCATATTCAGTCGTTTCTCGGTTATCTCTTTTTCAATAAGGCACAGGCATGAACTGGTCATTTTTCTTTTTACGCCCGGATCAATTTCCAGCGCATAAATTTGATCAAGCAGATTACGCAAGGTACTTGTTTTCTCAGAGATTGCTTTTGTAACTCTTGTTAATTCAGAATCCTGCATTTCAATCCTTCCTTTCAGACTCGCAATCTCTTGCTCAAAATCTTCAGGAGTTTTTTGGCTTTTTTTGATCGGTGTAGGCATGTGTATTACCATTAATTTTAGTCACTTATCCTTGCTGATCTATGTTGCTACATTATTGTTTTAAAATAGATCGACAAAATATAACGGTATGGGGGTAACCGTTCACCCTTTAAAATACAGAAATAATATCCCGCTGCAAAAGTAAAAAATTAGTGGTAATGGGCTTTAAACGTTAAAAGTTCTCTTATAAGAGAATCTGGTTAGTGCAAAATGAATGGTACGAGTGATGTTTTGTCTGATTATGCAAGATAAATTCAGTCTTTGTTTTCGCTCTGAACAATCACTCTCTCCGGCAGGATAACAGCCGTTAACTTACCGAACAGTGGATTCTCCTTATAAACACACCCCGTATCAATTGCGATCAGCTGTTTGATCATAACCGGGTCACTCACAGGTGTGTGGGCACAGACAACTGTTTTTTCCCATCTGTACTTTTTGTGTTCAAGAAACCTCGGGAGCATATGCATCCGTTGCCAGCAGAAATCCTCAGGTTGGTAATAACGGAGGTTATCCTTGATGGAGAGTTCAGGATCAAGTCCTCCATGAGTAAAGACATAGTTTTCCGTTTCAATAAAGTATTGGCAGCTACGGATAAAATCAAGATGGTTTTCTGGAAATTCAGGACCGTTTATAGTATTGTAATTGTAGGAGTTCAGCGTTTCCTGACCTCCAGTTTCAAGCCATGTTGTTGAGTTACGTTTTTCAAGGTAATCGAGGAACATCACCTCATGATTACCCATGATAAAGTGGCACGAATATAATGTCTTCAAATTAATCAGATAATCAATCACCTCTTTTGAGTGATCACCTCGATCAATCATATCCCCTAAAAAGACTAACTGATCATCAGGTTCGAGGTTAATCAATGCAATGAGTTTTTTTAGAGAAGAAATGCATCCATGAACATCACCGATAGCTATAATACGCCTGGATTCAGATAAGGCAGAGTTCATAAATCAAGCTGCGTTGAAAAAAACATAAAAGTAGTAAAAATTTTAAACACACAGCAATTTTATGGATTAGTTCGATACCTTCTCTGTCAAATGGTTTCATTGTTACAAAATTTTCAAACGCGAAGTGTTTGTAGTGTGTCATTTCTTGGGCTACATAGCGTATATGTATTTCAAAGTGAGAAAAATGTGGTTATGTCATGATCCACTGATAAGACAGTCCAAGCTTATTTTAAGGTAAAAAAACGCCGTATTCTATTTTATTATTGTAAACTACAGGAATTTATGTTTTCAATAGTTGGACTCCAGTGATCAATGTGGTTAAAATAAAAGTAAAAAAGAAAGATATTCTTGATGCTGTAAAGCTTTCCATATCTGTCATTCCGGGTTCCTGCGAGAAATCCATCTTCTCTTTCCTCAGAGCCATGCTCATTACAATCTCTTATCGTATGAACCTGATCGTATCTTTACCCCTATCCTCAACATCTTTCAAAGGAAGGGGTCTCCGAAGTGCGTATTGTTCTGGTCGTGTGCGTTCCAGATATCAGGCACTTGCCCGCCAATGTTTTTTGCTTGCCTTTGCGATCATTTTGAGATGTGTCCACTCACACTGTGCCTGTGTTTGGGGTATCCCATCATAAAGCCTTTGTTGAAGGCTCTCGGTGCCACTCTCCGAATCTTTCTTCCCCTGCTCACTCCATAAATAATAGGTTTTCCTGCAGATACCTGTTGAATAACAGGTATTCTCTATTGACAATCCTTTGCTAATGTATTTTAATTGTGATATAAGGTGTATTGAATGCGCAAAATATGTGTACGTGGTGCCATATAAGAGTTGCAAGATATATTCGTGAATTTAAAGGCGAGGTTTATAGTATTTGTTCGCTTTTTTTCTGAAAACAGAGGTTGAGACTGTAATTTGTGTAATTTTATAATTTACACGAGAGATAATCACCCCCTTCATAAGCTGGATTGTCTCTTTTGAATGATCATGATTATAGTCAACTGAAGTAAAAATGCTTTTTCTCTCTAAAATTCTTCCCTTGCTGGTTCTCCCTTTGGGATTGAGTATCATATGCATGCTGGCTGGTCTTCAGTTGCGCAAAAGTGTTTTGCTGTGTTATGGGGTTCTTGTCCTTTGTATCTTCAGTATGCCTGTTATAAGTAATGCTTTGATGCGCCTTGTTGAGGGTTCATCCAGGAAAGCGCCTGTGCGTGTTGTGCCAAAAGCTGATGCGATTGTTGTTCTCAGTGGAATGATTCATCAGGTTGATGGAGCGCCATTAGGTGAGTGGGGTGATGCCGTTGATCGTTTTGAAGGCGGAATCGACCTTTTCAAAGCAGGGAAAGCTCCAGTAATCGTGTTTACCCGTGGGCAGATTCCGTGGCGCTCCAATGAGATTCCATAAGGTGAATTGCTTGCAAAGAGGGCGGTCTTGCTTGGTGTTCCCCAACAGGCGATCTGGTTAACAGAGAAGGTTAGTAATACTGCCGATGAGGCCATGGCAGCCCGGAAATTATTGAGGGTTAAAAAAGGAGACAGGAAAAATATTATTCTTGTCACCAGTGCCTATCACATGCGAAGAGCTCAGTTATTGTTTGAAAAAGTGGGGTTTACGGTTGCTCCCTATCGTGTTGATTATCAGGCGGATGATAAATCTCCAATGACCCTTTTAAGTTATTTGCCAAATGGAGAATCGCTTGAAAAGTCAGAGATGGCTTTGCGTGAGGTGATCGGTTGGGTCTTTTATTGGGGACGAAGTTTTTTGAAGCTCGATTGAGTAGGAAAGAATAAGGTTGTAAACAGTTTGGTATAATTAATGATGGAGGTGTGATGAAAAGGTTGCAATTTGTTTTTGTAGCTTTCCTGTTATTTATATTGAACAGTGCTGTATGGGCAGAAGAGTACAGGAATGTTGAGGTTAAAAAGGTACTTATTTCTTCTGTCGCCAGTAATGGTCAGTCGTTGACCTATCTTCAAACCCCGCAGCCTGAAGTTACGGTTATTGTTGTTCGTGTTCCTCCGGGGGGTTCAACCGGCTGGCATCAGCATTCTGTTCCTGTATATGCCTATATACTGGAAGGGGTGCTTAATGTTGAAATCAAGGGTGGCAGAACCTATGTTTTCAAAAAGGGTGATGCGATTCTTGAAGTGATGAATACGCTTCATAATGGATTTAATACAGGGAGCGAACCGGCATCTCTTGTAGTGTTTTATACTGGAGCTGTAGGGGTGCCGAATGTGGTCAAAGAAAAGGTTGAGCCAGATGCTTCTCAGCCTTGATGGAGGAATATTATTAAATCATGCAGGAATTAATGCCGGAAAGTAATATTGCAGTTGGCCTGGATATAGGGACAACTAAAATATGCGTTATTGTGGCCGAACGTGATGAGTACTGCAAACTGAATGTACTTGCTCAAGGATGTTCTTATGCTGATGGTCTTCGGAGAGGGACGGTTGTCAATATCAACAAGACAGTTGAGGCTATTAAAGCTGCTGTCGCTGATATTGAACATGAGACCTCTCTTGTTATTCATGGTGTCAATGTGGCACTTTCTGGAGCACATGTCCATTGTATTGAAAGTAGTTCGGAAATCAGTATCAATCAGACGGGTATAGTTAATGAGTCGGATGTAAATCGGTTTCTGGAGATGGCAAGATCTAATATCCGGAATCTTGTTATCGATCATGAAATTATTCATGTCATTCCGCAGGAGTTTATTGTTGACGATCAGGACAGGCTTCTTGATCCCATAGGTATGGCCGGAACGACAATGAGAGGAAGTGTCTATATTGTTTTGGGGCTAAAAACCAGGATCCGCAATATCAGGCAGTGCGTTGAAATGGCTGGTTTGAAGATTGTTGGACTTACCTTCAAGCCTTCTGCGTTGGGGAGTGTGGTTATAAAAGATCGGGAGAAAAGTGCTGGGGTTGTTCTCATTGATATCGGAGGAGGGACTACAGAAGTTGCTATTTACCTTGGTGGAGCGATTTACTTTTCGGAAGTCATAAATGTGGCCGCCCACGACATCACGCTTGATATTGCTCATGGCGCTCAGGTGCACGAAGAAGTGGCTGAGGAGTTAAAATTAAAGTATGGTTGTGCCGATAGCCGGTTAAGCAGCGAGACTCAGGTAATAGTAATTAAGGATAGCGAAGGGGATTCGAACAAAACCTTTCCGAAGAGTTCACTGACTATGATTATTGAAGCGAGGATGATGGAGATTTTTGAGCTTGTTCGCGATGCATTGATTGTTTCTGGCTATTATGAAGATATTAATGCCGGTGTCATTTTAACTGGTGGAGGATCATTACTCTCGGGAGTTATTGAGCTTGCTCAGCTGGTTTTTGGTCTTGATGTTCGTCTTGGGTATCCAGAGGGTATATCCGGTCGGGTTTATGGCAGGGAGACTGTTTATAGTCCTATAGATGCTACCGCATTGGGTCTCGTAGCTCATGCGTATCGGACTGAATATTCAGGGGATCATTGTTTCGTTTCGGTAGTTGATGCGCCAAAGACTGTTGCTCCTCCGATGAGTGAGGAGATTCTGGTAGTGCAGGAGCCGAATATAGCATGGAAAAAGGTTGTTGACGGGCTTCAGGACTGGTGGTCCAAACTATGATATCCAGCACTGACCGGGACTTGTTTGATACTCTTCGCAAGGTGTTCGGATTTCGTGAGTTTCGTCCTAATCAGGAACGGATCGTAAGAGCAATACTTGAAAAAAGAGATGTTTTTGCTGTTATGCCCACTGGGGGAGGCAAATCGCTCTGTTACCAGCTTCCCGCTGTCTTGCTGCCCGGAACTTGCATAGTGATAAGTCCTCTTATCTCGCTGATGAAAGATCAGGTTGATGGGGCAAGGGTTAATGGTATTCGCGCGGCGTTCTTGAACAGCTCTCTCATGCCCGAAGAGCGGGACAAAGTGATCAAGCAGCTTCTCTCCAACTCTCTTGATCTGCTCTATGTTGCTCCTGAGCGCTTTTCTCTTGACAGTTTCAGGGAAATGCTTGGCAGGGTGAAGATCAGTATGGCAGTGATTGATGAAGCTCACTGTATTTCAGAGTGGGGACACGATTTCCGGCCCGACTATCTCTCTCTTTCCGCTCTGGTTACCCTCTTTCCCGATCTCCCTGTTGCTGCATTTACAGCTACAGCCACTCATGTAGTTCAGCAGGATATTCTTGATAAACTTGCTCTCCGCAATCCCTTCATTGTCAGGGCCTCGTTTGATCGTCCAAACCTTTCTTACGATGTGCGGTTTAAAGAAAATGTAGACGCACAGCTTGTTTCACTCTTAAAAAAGAACGAGGGTAAAGCTGGTATTATATATCGTACCAGTCGCAAAAGCGTTCACGATACAGCAGAGACCCTCAAGGCAAAAGGGTTTCGTGCCCTCCCTTATCACGCGGGTCTCAGTGATGACGATCGCAAAAGACATCAGGAAGCCTTCATTCGCGATGAAGTCGATGTCATCGTGGCCACAATCGCTTTCGGAATGGGTATCGATAAATCCAATATCCGTTTTGTGATTCATGCCGACCTTCCAAAAAGCATCGAAAACTACTATCAGGAAACGGGCCGGGCAGGTCGCGACGGTGAAGCTGCGCAATGTACCCTTCTCTTTTCTCATGGTGATATCAGCAAGCTACGCTTCTTTATCGATGCTATGATTGACGAAACTGAACGGAAAAGGGCACTTGAAGCGCTTTCGAAAGTTGTTTCCTTTGCCTCAACCTCTGTTTGCCGGCGCCGAAGCCTCCTTGACTATTTTGGTGAACACTATCCGCATGTTAATTGCAGTTCGTGCGATATCTGCCTTGGTACCCGTGAAGTAGTTGACTGTACGCGCGATGCACAGATGCTGCTTTCAGCCATTGTCCGCACTGAAGAGCGGTTCGGAGCGATGCATATTGTCGATATCGTCATTGGAAGTAATAACCGGAAAATACGTGATTTTGGACATGATCGTCTTAAAACCTTTGGAGTAGGCAAGAGTAAAAACAAACAATACTGGAGGCAACTCGTTGATGAACTTCTGGCTCAAAAAGTTATTGAAAAATCAGAAGGACTCTATCCGACACTTTTTCTTTTGCCAAAGGCTGTTCAGATTCTGAAACATCAGGAGAGTATCGATATGGTGCAGATTGTGGATAAAAAGAAAGAAAGAGAACGGCATAACGTCATTGAAGTGTCGGGAGCTCCCTATGATCCAGAGCTTTTTGAACTTCTGAGAGTTCTTCGCAAGGAGATATCCAAAGAGCAGGGCATTCCGCCTTACATGGTTTTTTCAGACCCTTCTCTTCATGAGATGGCATCAATGTTTCCCCGTACTGCTGAATCCATGCTGGCGGTTTCAGGAGTTGGAGAAGTCAAGCTTGAACGCTATGGGCGTCGTTTTATCCGCCTCATCGAACGCTATTGTACCGATCACCCTGAACGCGCAGCTTAAGAGTACTGGCTGGCGATATCTCTCTGATTGACATGAATCGTTTTCCTCTGTAAATAAACCACAATTCATATATTAAGGCGTAAGGCTTTCGTGAAAAGTCATGATGTCCCGTTCTTTTAGTTTTTGTTGGAACGGGTTTTTTAAGTAATAGGTCAGATCGTAATATTGTTATGCAGCTTACAGCTAAACTCTCGGCAATTCTTCCTGAACAGACAGGTGCGGGAAAGAATGGGCAATGGAAAAAACAGGATATTATTGTTGAAACTGACGGTCAATACCCCAAGAAGGTTTGTATTTCGTTGTGGGGAGATAAGTTTGACAGAAATATACTGAGAGTGGGAAACAGGCTGACGATCTCTTTTGATATTGAAAGCAGAGAGTTTAATGGTAAATGGTATACCGATGTAAAAGGCTGGAAGGTAGAGTCTGCCAATCAGAGCGCTTCTTTACAGGCTCAGCAGGCAGAGTCTTATACTCCTCCGAGCTACGGACATGAAGGCGGGAGTGCCATAGTGGATGATGATTGCCCTTTTTAATTCAGGCAAAGGGAACATTCACTTTTATTGACCCTTTCATTAAAGACATGTATTTATTTTTTGATACAGAAACAACAGGATTACCTGTAAATTGGCGTGCATCGGTGACCGACGTCAATAACTGGCCCAGACTTGTGCAGTTGGCATATTTATATTGTGAAGCTGATGGCAATGTCTTGATGTCTGGAGATTATATCGTTAAGCCTGAAGGATTTTTAATTCCGCAAATTGCTTCAGGAATTCATGGAATTTCAACAGAAAGAGCGAAAATTGACGGAGTTTTGCTGAGGGATGTTCTTCAGCAGTTTGAAAAGCTGATTGCTAAAGCAGAAATTCTTGTCGCTCACAATATGTCGTTTGATGAAAAGATTATAGGAAGTGAATTCATAAGAGCCGGAATGCCGAATGCATTGTCGTCAAAAAGAAAAATATGCACAATGGAAAGAACTACTGATTTTTGTGCCCTTAAAGGTCCGTATGGTAACAAATGGCCGAAGTTGACTGAACTGCATTATACATTGTTCGGTTCAGGATTTGAAGAGGCGCATAATGCGGCAGTTGATATTCAAGCTACAGCGAAATGTTTCTGGGAATTGAGGAGAAGGGGAATTATCGAATAATCTTGTTCTCAATGGACAGTTTCTTGAACAACAGAAATTATGGAGAGTGATTATGCGACTTTCTGGGAGGATTGCTCTCGTTACAGGTGCTGCCGGTGGAATTGGCAGGGCTGTGGCACTCTGTTTTGCTGGGCAGGGCTCAGTTGTCATTGTAAGTGACATCGATGCTTCAAGATGTTCCGAAACTCTTGAGCTTATTGAAAAAGCTGGGGGGAGTGGTTGGTTGGTTCAGGCTGATGTTATGCATGAAGACGAAATCCGCTTACTCTACCAGCAGATAGTGGATCGGTTCGAAAAGCTTGATATTGTAGTAAATATTGCAGGTGGCGACTGTGAGCCTTCAGCTGATGTCGAGGATATTGATTACGGTAGGATGAGTGCCAATCTTGACCTCAACCTTAAGTCCTGTATTCTCTCTTGTCGCGAGGCGGCGCGGGTGATGAAACCGCAGGGGTACGGGAGGATTGTCAACATGAGTTCGCTTGTGTATCGGGGGAGCCCGAATCAGTTCTCTTATGCTGCGTCTAAAGGAGGCATTTACGCCTTTACCCGTTCGCTTGCAATGTCGCTTGGTAGATTTGGCATAACGGTTAATGCGCTTGCGCCGGCTCTTGTGGAAGTTCCGGCATTTGTAAGGGCACTGGGTCCTGAACGCTGGGAAATGTTGCAGAAGGATTGTGCACAGCGCTATCCCCTTGGGCGGGTTGCCACGCCTGATGATGTTGCCCTGTGTGCGCTTTTTCTGGCGTCCGACGATGCTGCGTTTATTACAGGGCAGATTATTGAGATTTCCGGGGGAGCAAGACTGTGAAGATGGAAGCAGTCATGATTGATACTAGACAGGCAACACAAAAGATAATTAACATTCTTTATAGATCTAATGACGATACGAACAGGCTTTGATAGTATGAAACCGATAGAAAACATTCCTCGCGAAATCCCTTTCAATTATACATCTGCAGGCGACCGGCAGGCGATATCGTTTCTGCTGGGGCCTTATATTGTCCGCATGCTTGATGAACTGCGTGAACTGCGGGTGACCGGTAGGTCTGCTCGTTTGCTCATGGGGATTATTGGAGAGATTCTTATTCACCGCCGAAATCCATATCTTTTTCAGGAGCTGGTGGATTCAGTTGCTCGCCGCCGTCGCCTTTTTGAACGGGCATTTAACGAGCTTGATACCATTTCGGACATGGCAAACGGCGAAAGCCGCGTTTCGGCGATCGTTGTGGCGGTGCGTGAGCAGCTTGAACGTTTCCGTTCTGCTGTTGAAAAAACACCTGAACTTCGCCGCCGTATGAAGCGGGAACTTGGTGCTGTTGTCGGAGCTAAAAATGTTCTTTTTGATCCGTTTTCACTTGCAGCTCACGCTACTGACGCTACCGATTGGAGGCTTCATCTTCCTTCTGCAGTTGTGACACCTGATCAGGAGTCTCAGGTTGCACCACTGATCACAGCTATAGCCGGGCTTGGACTCAATATTATTCCCCGAGGAGCAGGTACAGGGCTTACTGGTGGAGCTGTCCCTCTGAGATCAAGGTGTGTGATTATCAACATGGAAAAATTGAATCATATCAAGGGTATATCGGTTCGGGATTTTCAACTTGAAAACGGGCAGATATCTCAGGCATCCGTGATTGAAGTTGAAGCTGGAGTGGTTACAGAAAAAGCTATGGAGGAAGCTGACGAACATGGTCTTGTGTTTGCGACTGACCCGACAAGTGAGTGGTCCTGCACCATCGGAGGAAATATTGCTGAAAATGCCGGTGGAAAGATGGCGGTTCGATGGGGTACCTGTATCGACAACCTGCTTGAGTGGCGAATGGCAATGCCTTCAGGTGAAAACTGGACGGTCAAACGTGTTGATCACCGGCTTCGAAAAATCCTGCATGAGGATACTGTTGTTTTTGAAGTGTGGAATCAATCCGGTAACCGACTTGATCGTATTGAGTTGCTTGGTACCGATATTCGCAAAAAAGGACTGTGGAAGGATATTACCAATAAGGCGCTTGGCGGAGTTCCTGGTCTTCAGAAAGAGGGAACAGACGGGGTGATTACCTCGGGTGTTTTTGTGCTTTATCCGAAATATCCTGAAAAAAGAACACTCTGTCTCGAGTTTTTCGGGCCCGATATGGATGAGGCAAGCCGCGTGATTCTTGAGCTTTCGAAAATTTTTCCTCTCTACTCGGAGAATAAGGAAGCACTTCTTGCTCTCGAGCATTTTGATGATGAGTATATCAGGGCTATCGACTACAAGGTAAAAGCTCCAAGAGCTCAGACTCCGAAAGCAGTGCTTTTGATTGATATAGCAGGTAATTCTTCCGAGGAGGTGCAGAATGGCGTTGAACGTTTGGAAACCCTGCTTAAGCTCCATCCCAATACCATGATGTTTTTGGCCAGGGACAATGCGGATGCTGTTCGTTTCTGGGCCGATCGTAAAAAGCTTGGAGCGATTGCCCGGCGAACCAATGCCTTCAAGCTCAATGAGGATATTGTTATTCCTCTAGAGGCGCTTGCCGTTTTTTCCCGATTTATTGATGAGCTCAATATTATAGAAGAACGATATGCACAGCACTGCTTTGTTGAACGTTCCCGTACTATTTTTGCAACCACAAAAGTAACCGGGGATGGAGGCCGTTTTGCCTCGAAGATTCCTGCGGGGTTGGAGCTTTGCCGCGTTTTCGATGAAAGGATACTATTGGCACCGGAGGAGACGCTTCGTTCACTTGATATTGTGCAGGAACTCAGCCGGGAACTGGGAGAGCTGGTGCAGGGGTATCCTGAAATGGAGGTTGCATTTGAAAAAGCATATACGTATGTCCGTGACAGACGGATTGTGCTGGCAACACACATGCATGCCGGAGATGGAAATGTTCATGTTAATGTACCGGTGCTTTCCAACGACAGACCGATGCTTGAGCGGGCTGATAAAGTGATTGATAATGTCATGGAAAAAGTTGTTTCACTCGGCGGAGTAGTGTCGGGCGAGCACGGAATTGGTGTCACCAAACTGAAGTACCTTGATCCGGCAATTGTCGAAAAGCTTACTCAATATCGTCGCAAGGTTGACCCGAATGGGATTATGAATCCGGGAAAACTTGAAGATTATGAAGCGCTTGCTCATATTTTTACTCCGTCATTTAATTTGCTCGAACTTGAAGCGCATATTCTCCGGCGAGCTCAGATCGAGGAACTTTCAAAAAAGGTTGACTACTGTATCCGATGTGGTAAGTGCAAGACTGATTGCTGCGTTTATTATCCGTCACGGGGAATGTTTTACCATCCGCGGAACAAGAATCTTGCGATTGGTTCATTGATTGAGGCGCTTCTTTTTGATGCCCAGCGCGAGCGTTCTACCGATTTTGCGCTTCTGAAGTGGCTTGAAGAGGTTGCCGATCACTGTACGATCTGCCATAAATGTTTAAAGCCTTGTCCGGTAGATATCGATAGCGGTGAGGTGTCGGTGCTGGAACGTGAAATCCTTTCGGAATGGGGGTACAAGCACTCGTCTCCTCTCACAGAACTGACCTTGCGTTATCTTGATAGTCGGTCGCCGGTTTTTAATTCGATTTTTCGCAGAGCTGTTCTGAGGATTGGTGGAGCCGTTCAGCGTGCAGGCAATAAAATCTCCGCGCCGTTGCAGCCGGAACTTGATCCTCCGGATTTATATCCATTAAGGCTTCTGCGTTCACCTGTTCCACAGGTAGCCGAAAAGACCTTGCGTGATGTTCTTCCTGAATGCGGACCTGACCAGGTGATTGTTTTAGAACCTTCCGGCGAGGTTAAAAGTAATGTTTTTTATTTTCCGGGTTGCGGTTCCGAACGAATGAACTCTTCAATCTCGATGGCTGCCATTCATGTGCTGCTTGAACTTGGAGTGAGAATCGTGTTGCCGCCGCCATTTCTCTGCTGCGGCTTTCCTGCTCATGTTAATGCCAAGACTGACCAGTATTCCAGTATTGTTCTTCGTAACACCGTGATGTTCAGCCAGATCAGGGAGATGTTCTCCTATCTTGATTTTGACGCATGCATAGTTACCTGTGGTACCTGTATGGAAGGGCTCGATGCCATCGAAACAGGCAAGCTATTCGGTGGAAAAATTATTGATGTTGCCGCTTATGCTCTTGACAAAGGCCTGAAACTTGATAGCAAAAGAGAATATCTTTACCATGCTCCCTGCCATGATTCTCTTTCCGGGAAAGCACTTCAAACGCTTCGCAATATTGGCGGTTTCGGAAACGTCTCACCAGTACCGCATTGCTGTTCTGAGGCTGGTACACTCGCTTTATCCCGGCCAGATATTACCGATTCCATGCTTCACCGTAAAAGGGATGCCGTTACGGAAGTTATGCATGGAAAAAAGAAAGCAGTTATTTTGACCAATTGCCCATCCTGTATACAGGGTCTTGGAAGGAATCTCGATCTTGGCATTGAACCACGGCATATTGTAGTTGAGCTTGCTGAAATACTGTCTGGTACAGGATGGGTGGATAAGATGCTGCAACAAGTATCCAAAGCATCAGTGATAAGCTTTTAAAGATTCAAAAGTGAAATATTCCATTTTACAAACAACCCCACTTGATTCTTTGAATTCTTTAAGAGTATCTTATTTCTAAGCTTGAAATGATAGCGTGATATTGATTATCATCAGGCTACCGTAACGACAACATTTCTGAATGTTTGGGGTTAGTAGACATTGTGTTATTCAACCATCAGTAAACAGGAAAAGAACTATGAAAAAATCAATCTGGCTTGCTGCAGGAATTGCGGGACTGTTTTTAGGTAATCCACTTACTGATGCTCAAGCAGAGGTGGGTATTCGTCTCGGAGATGTCCGTGTAGGTATTGGGGACAGACCTCATTTTGTAATTGATACACGTCCGAGCTTTGTCTATCTGCCGGATCAGGGCTTTTCAGTGTCAGTAGGCAGTCCTTACGATATCATCTACTATGGGGACCTTTATTATCTTTATCGAGATGGTAGTTGGTACCGTTCTGCACACTATAGGGGACCTTGGGATTTTGTTCGGGAGCGTAGTCTTCCCTACAGTTTAAGAAGACATCGCTGGGATGATCTAAGGAGGTATCGCGATATAGAGTATCGCAGACATGATCGCGGTTACTGGGAGGACAGAGACCGACATGACAGAGAGCGTTATGACAGGGAGCCACGTCGCGAAGAAAGCCGAAGGAATGATAGGGACCAATATCGTGATGATAATCGAAGAGATGGTAATCGATCCGATGGAAGGGGTAGATAATAAAGGTTTTATCTTGTTCGTTTTTCTATGCAGTCGTCGCTGTCTCCATTACTGAACCTCCATGTAAAAAGGAGAATAAGATGGGGCAGAAGATTATAAGGGTTGTGTTGCTTATAAAACACTGAGAGGGAGCTGGAAATATTTTCACCTCCCTCTTTTTTTTGCAATGAAACGAATTCATTTTACGGTTTCGGATTTCGATATTCACCAGCATTATTTCTCCTCAATCCAATCATAGCGGTGCATTACCCTGTGAATGATGGGGGAGAGCATGATACTCATTACGACAATAAAAACAAGTCCTGCATAGAGAGCATAGATACCGGCAAACAACTTCCCGTGTTCACTTAGGGACTCAGTCATTATAAAAATACCGTTTTAGAGCTGATGCTTATATCCCACCACTGGAGTTCTTTTGATCGCATTAGTCTTTTTTCAAGATTCTTTTTTTCTTTACCGCAAAGCTTTATACCCTTTTGGTATACCGTATCGATGAGCATTGCTGTTGCCGCTATTCCCCGCCAAGCAAAGTTGCTGGCACGATTGATAACCGTTGGCACACTCTCAAGGAGATAACCATTCCATGATTTTTCCAACCCAGCCCAGTAGCGCTCTATACTG